>UMGH01051011.1_pt1 | contig 12614 bp, 15 predicted proteins | sample 1965231 | NCBI WGS metagenome assembly UMGH01 (sample SAMEA4836068, study PRJEB28245) | human gut metagenome | biome: gut microbiome; material: fecal sample | place: Denmark | collected 2008 | reverse complement strand
CATGGCAATCTCTGATTTCATTCGCTTGCGGAAATTAGGTTAATAACAAAGCTGATAATAATAATCTTTTCATATCTTATATTTTCCCATTCTAATAAATACTTTCGTAAAGGTATGGAATCCTTTGCACTCCTAATCTATTAAAACTGATTCAATAATTATCAAAAATGATTTTTGATAATCAGTATTTCTAAAATACTTAACAAACAACGTAAATTTCCTATCTTTACAAACAATCAATAGTTATACATACCAGCTAAACTTATTGACATGAAAAACAAAGGATTTTATATTGGCTTGATGCTACTCACAATGTTTGCTTGTAAAAAGGAAGTACAACAGACGGGTGATATTATCCATGTGGATGTATTAGAGACTTCCTATCCAGAAAAGGAAGTAATACTATATACATCTATTATTTGAAGAAATATTAGAACATGATTTATTCATCTGTACTAACTATAATAATTTTTCTTTTAGGTTATCAAGCAAAGAATTGTGAAGTACCTCCATTGAGCTTTTAGTAAATTCGAGTAAATTTGTATCCAAATATAAAGGCAATATTAAATTAGGCTTCATAATGACGATTAAATATAAATTCAACGAAGAAAGGATGAATGAATCTGTAAGCGATGTGCTTGCTGATTGTCAATTTCCTTTATTTCCGTATAAAGAAGTGAACTCGAAAGGTAAGCTTAGGGTTTTATCTCTTTTTTCGGGTTGTGGTGGTATGGATATAGGTTTTGAGGGAGGCTTTATTTGTCATCGTAAATCAGTAAATCCTCAAAATGATTGGATTGCAGAATCACTTAATACCAATTGGGTGAGATTGAAAGAAACTAATTTTACTACAGTTTTCGCAAATGACATTTTGGAAGAAGCCAAAGCGACTTGGTCTTCTTATATGTGCAGGCGAGGGCATTCATCAGATTCTTATCGTTTAGAAAGTATTGTAGATATCGTAAAACGTCACCAGCATGGTTTTGATGAGTTTCCTGATAACATTGATATTGTGACAGGAGGATTCCCATGTCAAGACTTCAGCGTCTCCGGAAAGCGTAAAGGTTTTGATTCTAATAAAGATCATAATGGCAAAAAGCGTGCGGAAAACGCTCCGTCTGAAGAAACGAGAGGAAAACTGTATTTTTGGATGAAACAAGTCATTGATATAACCAAACCTAAAATATTTATCGCAGAAAATGTAAAAGGACTTGTTAACCTTGGTGATGTAAAAACTATTATTCAACAAGATTTCGCTTCGGCTGATGACAACGGTTATATTGTGTTGACGCCTCAGGTTCTTCATGCGGCAGACTTCGGTGTTCCTGAGTCTAGAGAACGTGTTATTTTTATAGGAATCAGAAAAGATGTATTGAGACCGGAAGCGTTGAAAGCGCTAGAAAATGAAATATTACCTCCTGAATATAATCCATATCCCACCCCGACACACGCATATAGTAACGAGAAAGAAGGTTTGCTCGAACCTGTTGTGTGTGGGGATGTATTTCAAGGATTACTGGAGCCTGATTATTCTTCTGATCTTTCACAAAAATATTATTCGAAGGCAAAATACATGGGAAGTCATTGTCAAGGACAAAAAGAAATTTCATTGAACAAGATTGGACCTACGATACGTTCTGAACATCATGGAAACATCGAATTCCGTAGGCTTTCATTAGAACATGGAGGGACAATAGAACATGAATTGTCTGCCGGGTTACCGGAAAGGAGACTTACTCCGAGAGAATGCGCTTTAATTCAGACTTTTCCGCCTGATTATTCATTTGTGAGGTACAAACCTTACTCAAAATCCAGATTTAGCGTAAGTTCGTCTGGAGCTTATAAAGTCATAGGAAACGCTGTACCGCCTATATTGGCTTATAACATAGCGATGAGAATTCAAACATTGTGGAACTTATACTTCAAATAATTATGGTTCAAGAGAATATCATTTCCATACGTAAGCATGATATGTCATTGGCGGATGAAGCGTTCGCTGATTTCATGAACAAGATAGAAATTGAGCTTAACCATCGGGCAAGTATTAATCCCGTATATTTTCGTTCCTTAAGTCCTAATCTTTTGGAAACCGTTTCGGTGAATTGTATGAAAGAAATCGCTCCTTCTACTCCGTTTAGGCCCGAAGAGATAAGGCTTGTTTCGGGAATGGCCTTCCCCGATATTGTCGCCGAAACTTTTTACGGAGTTGAAGTAAAATCTACGCAATCGAATCATTGGAAGTCTACAGGAAGCAGCATTATAGAAACAACAAGAAATAAAAATGTCGAAAGTATCTATATGTTATTCGGCAAATTGAGAGGAAAACCTGAGTTTCGTTGTCGGCCTTACGAAGATTGTCTGTACGATATTACCGTAACACATTCTCCAAGATATCTGATAGATATGGATATAGACAAAAACAATACCATATTTGCCAAAATGCACACCTCTTACAACGAATTGAGAACCTCAAAAGATTCTATCGCACAAGTAAGGAGATATTATAGAGATTTGATAAAAACAGAAAAAAAGAATGTGATGCCTTGGTGGCTAGAAGAAATAGAGGACAAATCCAACAATCTGATTATAAAACATATAACATCAATTACCACTAAAGAAAAACAGAAGGTAATAGCACAAATGTATCTGTTATTTCCTAGCTGTATGATAGAAAGCAATTATATAGAGCCCGCCATGTGGCTTGTAGCATATCATAAAATTGTATGTCACAACATGCGTGATTATTTTAGCGCTGGAGGTAAAGCCCGATATTTGAATGGGCAAAAATTAAAGAATCCTGTGCCGGCTATTGTAAAACGTTTTTTAGATATCGCTCCGACTATAAAAAATGAGATCAACCAAATGATTTCAGAACTGGATATATTCAATCCTGAACTTTTATCGGGGGGTGATCCTTATCTCAACTGGATAAACCAAGTGAATCATCTATTAGCAAAAAGATACGGCAATACAGTACTTTTCAAGGAATGGGTTTTGAATGACAATAAATTAGAGGTTTGATGTAATGACAGATAAAATGACTCCTCTACAACGCCACCGTTGTATGAGTAGTATAAAAAGTGTAGATACCAAACCAGAAATGCTTGTACGGCAATGGATTTGGAGAGAAGGATTCAGATATAGACTTCATGTGAAATATTTACCAGGTACGCCAGATATTGTTATTCGTAAAATAAAGACCGTCATTTTTATCAACGGATGTTTCTGGCATGGGCATATCTTAGGAGAATGTTATCGACCTGCAAAATCAAATGTCGAATTCTGGGCAACCAAAATACAAAAAAACCGAGAAAGAGATATTTGTAATTATAACACCCTCAAATCTCAAGGATGGAATGTCCTTGTTGTCTGGGAATGCCAATTAACCAAAAAAAGAAGACAAGATACATTAAGAGCATTATCTCTAAAATTAAGTAAGATATTACTTGAATTTAATAGCATAAAAAGGTATTCTATTAATTGTACAAGTAATAATCCAATGTCAGCCGCAGAACCGATGGAATATCAGAAAAACATAAAAGTTTAGAAAAGTAAGAACTATATTGGAATTTATTCGCTTATCCACATAATCTGGCGATCGTATCAAAAAATAAAGATTTACTTCTCAAAAGCCGGCGTATTTTAAAAGCAATACATTAATTATCCCCGAAATGTTGTAACTTTGCAACCTTAAAAGCAGCGTTATTATGGATAAGATTCAACTAAAAGACAAGAAATTCAAGTTATTTATTCCGCAGGAGGCCATAGCGAAAGCGGTTGCCCAAGTGGCTCGGCAAATCGAGCATGACATCAAACAGCACGAAGATCAGGACGTTCTGTTTGTTTGTATCCTGAACGGAGCCTTTATGTTTGCTGCCGAACTGATGTCGGAATTGAATGAATCTTATGAAATCACGTTTGCCCGCTATGCATCATATGCAGGGACAAACAGTACGGGTGTCTTACAAGAGATCATGCCTATCCGGGAAAATATCCAGGGAAAGACATTGATTCTGCTGGAAGACATTATTGACACGGGCTTTACGATGAAGCACGTCATCGCGAAGCTGAAAGAACAAGGGGCTGCCGAAGTCAAACTGGCAACCATGCTCTTCAAACCGGAGTCTCTGCGTTGTGACCTGAAACCGGATTACGTAGGTATTCAGATCCCACCGGCTTTTATTGTCGGACACGGACTGGATTACGATGGCATGGGCCGTGCTTATCGCGACATCTATGTGATTGATGAGTGAACTCAGAAACTAAAAAATATATATGTATCATTTTGGCAATTCAGGAAAACGAAGTTATTCGAATTCCGATTGTCAAGTTAAAAAACGAAGTGTTATATGTTGAATGTAGTTATTTTCGGTGCTCCCGGTTCAGGAAAGGGAACACAAAGTGAGCTGATCATCAAAGAATATGCTTTGGATCATATCTCAACAGGTGATGTTTTGCGCTCTGAGATGAAGAATGAAACAGAACTGGGTAAAATTGCCAAAGATTACATCGAAAAAGGTCAATTGGTACCAGACGAACTGATCGTAAACATGTTGGCTAAGGTTCTGGATAGCAAAGCTAATTCAAAAGGTGTTATCTTTGATGGTTTCCCTCGTACAATCCCGCAGGCTGAAGCACTGAAGAAGATGTTGAACGAACGTGGTACAGATGTATCTATCATGTTGAACTTGCAGGTTGACGAAGACGAATTGATCAAACGTCTGTTGGAACGTGGTAAAGTATCAGGCCGTTCTGACGACAATCTGGAAACAATCAAATCTCGTCTGGAAGTTTATCACAAACAGACAGCTCCGTTGGCCGACTTCTACGTAAAAGAAGGCAAGCATGTAGCTATCAAAGGTATGGGTACTATCGAAGAAATCTTCGGCCGTATCAAAGAAGCGATCAACGCAGTAAAATAAGTTCAATCCATCAATGGGCAAGAGGACAAGTCAGCTTCTCCCCTTGCCCATTTATAAACTCAAAAACTTAAGCATTAGCAACTATGGCTGAATCCAACTTTGTAGATTATGTAAAGATCTATTGCCGCTCAGGTAAGGGCGGACGAGGGTCTTCTCACTTTCGCCGTGCCAAATATATTCCGAAAGGTGGTCCCGACGGAGGTAACGGGGGAAGAGGAGGCCATATTTATCTTCGAGGAAACCGGAATTACTGGACATTGCTTCACCTGAAGTATGACCGCCACATCATGGCAACCAATGGTGAAAGCGGAGGTGCCAAACGTAGTTTCGGGAAAGACGGACAAGACAAGATCATTGAAGTTCCCTGCGGAACAGTTGTCTATGACGCTGAAACCGGCGAATTCATCTGTGATGTAATGGAAGACGGTCAGAAGGTCATGCTGCTGAAAGGCGGTAAAGGCGGACAGGGTAACTGGAACTTCCGTACGGCAACCAATCAGGCACCCCGTTATGCACAACCGGGAGAACCGGCTCAGGAACGTTTTGTCATCCTGCAATTGAAATTATTGGCTGATGTCGGTTTGGTAGGTTTCCCGAATGCGGGTAAATCCACTTTATTATCTGTTTTATCGGCCGCTAAGCCTAAAATTGCCAATTATCCGTTTACCACCCTGGAACCGAACCTGGGAATTGTCAGCTATCGCGACAACCGTTCTTTCATTATGGCCGACATTCCGGGTATCATTGAAGGAGCCAGTGAAGGGAAAGGACTCGGACTTCGTTTCCTGCGCCATATCGAACGTAATTCATTACTGCTGTTCATGATTCCGGCAGATAGTGACGATATCAAGAAGGAATACGAAATTCTTCACAACGAACTAGTCAAATACAATCCGGATCTGGTGAACAAGAGCCGTGTACTGGCCATCACCAAATGTGATATGCTGGATGAAGAACTGATGAAGGAAATGGAAAAAGAACTGCCCGAAGGCATTCCTCATGTATTCATTTCATCGGTTGCTCAGTTCGGACTGACAGAGCTGAAAGACATTCTTTGGAATGAACTGAACAAAGAGACCTTCCACGAAGCAGAGAAGATTGTCCACAAGAATATCGACGTCAGCACACTTCAGTTTGATGACGACGACGATTTCACCTATCAGGAAGAAGAGGACGATGACGAAGACTATGTGGAATACGAAGACTGGGACGACGAAGAAGATGATGAAGAAGATGCAGACGATGATCCGTCCACTGAAAAATAACCTCGAAGTGTTGCAATTTTCCGGACTGGCCGGTAATTGCAACATTTCTCATTTTATAACTACCCGTCAGGGAGGCGTCAGTACCGGAGCTTATGCCCAGATGAATCCGGGACTTTATACCGACGACTGCCCGGATTCCATCCGTAAGAACCGGGAAATACTGGCAGAGGGTATTCAATTGCCTGTACAGAATATCATTACTCCACATCAAACGCATCAGGACCGGATTATACATATCGACTCAGCCTTTATGGAGTTGACGGAAACGCAACAAAAGCAGCAACTGGACGGAGTGGATGCTTTATTCACGTCTTTGCCCCAAGTATGTGTCAGTGTTTCAACCGCCGACTGCGTTCCCATCCTGCTGTATGCTCCCGATACAAAAACCGTTGCAGCCATTCATGCCGGTTGGCGAGGTACAGTCTTGCAAATAGCTGCCAAAACGGTCCGACAGATGTGCAAAGAAACCGGATGTAATCCCGATTTGATACAGGCAGCCATTGGACCTTCCATCAGCCAGGAAGCATTCGAAGTAGGTGAAGAAGTAGTAGAAGCCTTTCGGCAATCCGGAGCTTGGACAGCGGAAGAAACGTTGTCCTTATGCTGGAACAATCCGAAGACCGGTAAAACGCATATAGACCTGTGGAAAGCCAACGAACTGCAACTGCAAGCCGAAGGTATTCTTCCCCGACAGATTGAGAATGCCCGGATTTGCACCTACCAAAACGCAGACAGATTCTTTTCAGCCCGCCGGGAAGGCATTCACAGCGGACGTATTTTATCTGGTATTTTTATCCTATAAACAGTTATAGACATGAAACAAATTTCTTTATCCAACGAAATACAAACCGCCTGTCCGGATTTATGTGTACTTGCCATTTCCTGTCAGGTTAAGAATACACCCAATGATGCGGATCTTTGGGAACTCATACACCAGGAAGAAACCCTTGTCCGGGAACAAGTCAAACTCAACGAAATCAACAAATGGCATCCTATACAGGCTACACGGCAAGCATATAAGAAATTAGGCAAAGACCCGAATCGGTATCGACCGTCGGCCGAATCACTTCGCCGACGTATTTTACGGGAATTGCCTTTATATCAGATTGACACCTTGGTTGACCTGATCAACCTGGTTTCGATCCACAGCGGATATTCCATCGGCGGATTTGACGAAGATAAAATACAAGGAGACAAACTCATCCTGGGAGTCGGACAAGAAGGCGAAGTCTATCATGGTATTGGCCGGGGAGAACTTAATATCGCCGGTTTGCCAGTATATCGGGATGCCATCGGAGGCATTGGAACGCCTACCAGTGATGAAGAACGGACGAAAATCAGCTTGGAAACTACGTCATTGCTCATGATCATCAATGGCTATTCCGGAAAAGACGGATTACTAGAAAGCGGACAATACGCCCTCGAACTACTAAGGAAATACAATGACGCAAAAGAAATAGAAATGTCATTCATTAGCCCAAAAGGGCAAGAACCGATTACATTTTAGCTAAAAACCCGTTTTTTTATTTTGAATTTTAATTGAAATACATATATTTGCCACTGTTATTAAAATATCTAAAATGATGATTGAATTAATTGGAACAAACGCCGGAAAAGTTTGGAATGCTTTACATGAAGGCGGCAAAATGAGTCTGAAAGCATTGAAAAAAGCAACAAAGATCAAAGCAGAAAAAGATATGTATGCTGCTTTAGGATGGTTGGCCAAAGAAGGGAAACTAGCTTTTGAAGAAACCGAAAATGAAATTCTCGTTTCTTTGATCGGTTAATCCATTCCCTTAAAAAAGGAATTGATAAAGGGTTGTCTGGCATCAAAACACAGACGACCTTTTATTTTTTCCCTTTTCCCGCCTAAAATAATCCATGCGAATATTGTAATTTACAAATCTAAATCTTACTTTTGTGTACAATTTGGCAGGAGATGACCGAAGACAGTAAAAGGCTACTCGTTTTATTTGAAGTCCGATTCAGAGAATTGCTAACTGTATGTGACCAGCAAAAACAAAAGATTCAAGAATTGGAAAAGGCTCTTGAAATGAAAAACACAGAGCTGGAGAAAGCTTTTGAGGATATTAAAGATTTGAATGCCAAGTGTGACAATATGCTGACTGCGCATGTACTCTCAATCCAGGAAGGAGAAGTGAGAAATGCCAAATTGCGATTGTCCAAATTAGTGCGGGAAGTTGACAAGTGCATCGCACTGCTTAATGAATAGAGCGATGAACGAAACATTTCTTATACATATAGAAATAGCAGGGAGAAGATATCCAATTACGATACAAAGAGATAAAGAAGAAAGTATGCGGGCTGCGGCCAAACAGATCAATCAAAAAGTTCTCCAGTATCAGAGTAAATATGGGACTCAATTGGATACACAAGATATGTTGGCAATGATTGCCCTTCAGCTGTCAGTCGAGAATCTGGCATGGGAAGACAAACATGATACAAGCCCTTTCGAGGACAAAATCCGGGAACTTAACGATGAACTGGACAAGTACTTGAAAGATCAGTGATATTTTTATATACATAAGTTGCTTTTCCGCACTGCCTTACATGATGCAGATCATGTAGTGTAGTGCTTTTTTTATTTATAACAATTATACGAACTTAATTATTATTTAAATGGGAATGTATATTATCATATCAATAGTAACCTTCTTCCTCGGAGGTTTACTTGTGTGGCTAACGATGCGTTTCCTTTTGAAATCGAGGTATGAATCGGTGCTGCGTGAAGCAGAAAAGGAAGCGGAAGTAATTAAAAAGAACAAACTGCTGGAAGTAAAAGAAAAGTTTATCCACCTCAAAGCGGATTTGGAGAAACAGGTTTCACAACGAAACGCTAAAATCCAGTCGGTTGAAACGAAACTGAAACAGCGCGAAATGAACCTGAGCCAACGTCAGGAAGAATTGCAGCGCAAGAATGCAGAAGTAGAAGTTGTCAAGGAGAATCTGGCTTCGCAACTGGATCTGGTTGAAAAGAAAAAGCAAGAACTGGAAAAGTTGCATCTGAAAGAGATCGAACACCTGGAAACACTTTCCGGACTGTCGGCCGACGAAGCTAAGGAACGCCTGATCGAATCATTGAAAGACGAGGCTAAATCGGAAGCTGCTTCTTACATCAACGACATTATGGAAGAAGCCAAAATGACGGCTAATAAGGAAGCGAAGAAAATCGTGATCCAGTCTATTCAACGGGTGGCAACTGAAACAGCCATTGAAAACTCAATCACTGTCTTCCATATCGAATCGGATGAGATCAAAGGTCGTATCATCGGTCGTGAAGGACGTAACATCCGGGCTTTGGAAGCTGCTACCGGTATTGAAATTGTTGTAGATGACACGCCTGAAGCTATCGTCCTGTCCGGCTTTGATCCGGTTCGCCGTGAAATTGCCCGTCTGGCTTTGCACCAGTTGATACAAGACGGACGTATCCATCCGGCACGTATCGAAGAAGTGGTAAATAAAGTCAAGAAACAGGTAGAAGATGAAATCATCGAAACCGGAAAGCGTACAGCCATCGACTTGGGTGTACACGGTTTGCATCCGGAACTGATCCGTCTGATCGGTAAGATGAAATATCGTTCGTCTTACGGACAGAACCTGTTGCAGCACGCACGCGAAACAGCCAATCTGTGTGCCATCATGGCTTCCGAATTAGGTTTGAATCCGAAAAAGGCAAAACGCGCCGGTCTGTTGCATGATATAGGTAAAGTGCCTGATGACGAGCCTGAATTGCCACACGCAATCTTAGGTATGAAGCTTTGCGAAAAGTATAAAGAAAAGCCGGATATTGCCAATGCAGTCGGTTCACACCACGACGAAGTGGAAATGCAGACGTTATTGGCTCCGATCGTACAAGTCTGCGATGCTATCTCAGGTGCTCGTCCTGGAGCTCGCCGTGAAATCGTAGAAGCTTATATCAAACGATTGAATGATCTGGAACAATTGGCTCTTTCTTATCCGGGCGTAGTCAAGACGTATGCTATCCAGGCAGGACGTGAATTACGCGTCATCGTTGGAGCAGACAAGATCGACGATAAGGAAACAGAAAACTTGTCGAACGAAATTGCCAAGAAAATCCAGGATGAAATGACTTATCCGGGTCAGGTTAAGATTACCGTTATCCGCGAAACCAGAGCGGTAAGTTATGCGAAGTAATAACAGATATTTGATCTATCAATAAGCGCGAGGCTGTATCGGTTGATACAGCCTCGTTTGTTTTAGAAGCAGACGAATCAAATCACTACAAAGCTTGATTCTTTCCATCATATTCTCCCGCAGGAATTACGTTATAAGCTCATTACAGGCGATTACAAGCCTTTTATTCTTCAACACGACAATTTACATAGAATAAAGAATCTTTTCTGAGACAGCTACAAACAAGTAAGCCCAAAAATCGTTACCTTTTATATTTTTGACAGCCGTCGTAAAGCTTTATTACAGCTATCGAAAAGCTTTTTCACAGCTATCGAAAAGCTTTTTGACATATATAGAAAAGCTTTTCGACAGTTGTCAAAAAATTAAAATGTAGTAGGATTTATCTTTGATTATCCCATGATCCATTTTCCGATACGCCCCAACTTTCTCACTACATAAACAAATCCCCACGTAACCGACAACAATAATACTGTACAGAGAATCATCTTCAGCATGGTATGTATAGGAAAGGATTCAACAAGCATATAACAAGGCCCAAGAAACAGATAATGCGACATCCAGATACCAAAAGTACAGGTGGAAATACTAACGGCAAAACGTTTCACAACTGGCGATTCAATCTTCAACTTCTGTAACGCAAGAAATATAGGTAACGTCATCAGAAGGACATTCGGAGTACAATAAGTAAAAAACAACTCGACCATTTCAACGGGTTGTCCGGGTACGGCTGTGACAGACTTAAGACCAAAGAAGGTAATGCAATAACCAACTACAAAGGCTGGGATTCCTATACAAACCAGTTTCCACCAACCGACATTAAGCTGATTACTGACAATATAATGTCCTAAAAGAAGGTAACCGTTAAACCCGGCGAAATAATACAACAACCCAAATTCGTTCCACGAACATGTTCCCCACAAATCTTTTGTCAGAAACTCCCTCAAATAAGGAATAAACAAGGAAACAAACCACAAGACAAGAAACACCTTCTGCTCTTTCACGGAAGCCTGTTTTACCCAAGCAGAAAAAACAGGCATATATAAATACAGCCCTATCAGAAGATATACATACCACATTTGTACAGCAAAAGCAGAGAAGTTGAAAGGAATCATCAGTATATGCCCCAATGAAGCAGCAAACGATTGATCCGGTTCAGCCCAAGCGAAGAAATCATTAATTACGGTAGGTGAAAGATCCAGCAATCCCGTTATCCATGGGAAAAGATTATACAGAACAGACCAAATAAGAAAAGGTACAACAAGCCTGGTTATTCGCTTTTTATAAAAGAAAGCCATGTTTTGCTTCACAGGAAGAAGTAAAGCCCCGGTAACCATCACAAACAAAGGTATAGCCGGTCGCATAAACGAACCATAAAAACTACCCCACAGATTATACCAAGGTTCGGATCGTTCGGCTGGAGTAACATTATCAGTACAATGAACGGCTATCATCATAAAGATAGCCACAAACTTTACAAGATCAAGCCATATAATTCGCTTGTCATCAACGGATAACGGATTTTCAGTTAATTGTTTTTTCATACTTTTTTAAACAAAAGTAAGCGTAATCAACCTTATATTTTTTGATATAAGTCAAAATGCTTCTGCGTTTTACAATTCAGCTCTGATCCGACTTAGCGTAGAAATGGAAATTCCCAAAAACGAAGCAATATATCCCAAATTAACACGCTGGCATATATCAGGAAAAGTCTTTAATAAGGCTTCATACCGCTCTTTGGCTGCCATCGTCAGATTATCAATCCGGACACACTGCAATGCCAACAGACATTCCTGATGTATCACTCTTCCCCAATTGGCAATCTCTATATTCGTATCATAAAGTTCATTCAGTACATGGATAGGAACCGAATAAGCCAAAGTAGGCTCAACAGTCTCTACAAACTCAAATCCGGCTTTGTTGTGATACAAACAAAGTAAACCAAACGTAATGTCTCCTTCTTTCGAAAACCAAGTGGTATGTTCTTTTCCATCCACAAGGCAATAAGACCGTGTCAGTCCTTTTTCAATGAAATAAACATTCCGATCAATAAACCCACCTCGAATAAAAAGATACTTAGCTGGGAAGTTATGTATTTTGAAGTGACTGCTTAACTGAGCGATCGACTCATCCGAAACAGGATAATATCGCTTCATACTTTTACTTATATTCGAAATCTCCATCCGGACATCGGTTGTTTTGACTTTTCCATAACAAAAAAGAGGACTCATCTGAAAGATGAGATCCTCTTATC
>UMGH01055333.1_pt1 | contig 12726 bp, 9 predicted proteins | sample 1965231 | NCBI WGS metagenome assembly UMGH01 (sample SAMEA4836068, study PRJEB28245) | human gut metagenome | biome: gut microbiome; material: fecal sample | place: Denmark | collected 2008 | reverse complement strand
CCAGCCGGTAAAGATACATCAGCAGGAACGTCATACCCGCAATGACAACACGGTCTGCAAGCATCTGCACCGGATGATCCATTTCCTGAAAAAGAAACAGAATGAGAATGGAAGTCAGCAAATTGTATATCAGCGTAATCTTCTCTACCGCAAAAAGCCCCTTACGGGTTTCTACCCTTTTAAATAAATCTAAAGCCATCCCTTATCCTTATACCAGGCAATGGTTTCCTTTACACCCCGTTCCAGGTCGTACTCAGGACTGAAGCCCAGTTCCTCGACGGCCGGTGTGATGTCACACTGCCAGTTGCGTTGTTTCATTATTCTATACTTGTCCGAATTGAGCGTACTGGTCTTGTTCTGCCGCTTCGCCCAGAATTCAGCGAGCAAAGATACGACTTTCAATACAATTAACGGACATCTTAGGCGAATAACAAACGGATTGCCCAATTCTTTCCTTATCAAATCGGAAAAAGCACGGCTGCTATACACCTTCCCGTCAGCCAGGAAATAGGCGCGGCGGGACACCTGCTTCTCTATCCCGAGGAAGACGGCCTGCACGATATCCTTTACATATACAAACGTCAAGTCCTGGCGGCGGAAGCCCACAGAAAAGTCCGTATGCTGCCGGATGGACTTTGCCATGAGATAATAATCCTTCTCACGCGGCCCGTATACACCCGTCGGCCGGTAGATGACGTAGGGGAAACCCGGAATACTCTGCAAATAAAGTTCTGTTTTCAGTTTACTGAGCCCGTAGGCGGTATTGGGTGAAGGAGGATCACTCTCCATAATCGGGTCGTAGGTCCTCTCGCGTACCGGGCCGAACACACTCAGCGTACTGATGAAGATAAACTGCTTGGGAATCATGTTCAGCTCCCTCAGTGTATCAATGAAGTATTTGGTCTGCAGGTAATTCACCAAATCGAATTCGTTCTTGTCCACACACTTCGTCACACCGGCACAATGGACAATATAATCAAACTTATTGTAGGTCCCTTTATGTCCCGAGAGCTGTGCCCTCAGTTCATTGGGGTGCGCAAAGTCCAGTTCGAGGAAATGTATCTTGCGGTCACGCAGATACTCGCGGCTGCTTGACGAGCGTACACCCGCCCACACACCGAACTTACGCTTCAACGCCTCCTCCACGATGAAACTTCCGATAAATCCGCTTGCTCCTGTAATTAAAATCGATTCCACTTCTTCAGTTACAAATTACTAATTACTTTTCATCCGGTCCGTCACCTTGACGCTCCTTGTATTACTCTGTCGCCTCGTTACTCTTCTTCACCGGCTCCACATGGATGCTGACCAGTGTTCCTTTGCCGAACTGCCTTTTCAACTTATTCTCCACCGCCGTTGCCGTCTCATGGGCTTCCTCCAGCGAGATGCTGCCATCCATACGCACATGCACCTCGATGGCACAATAACTGCCGATGCGGCGCGTACGAAGGTGATGCGGCGAGCTGATACCGGGAAAAGAGAGAATCGTCTTCAGTATCTCATCCTCCACCTCGGCAGGCAATGATTTCTCCAACAGTTCGTCCACACACGGTATCAACAACTGCACAGCCACCTTCATAATGAAGAAGCTGACAATAACCGCTGCCACCGGGTCCAGCACCCGCCAATGGTCACCCAAAAGAATGGCGCCACCTATACCCGCTGCCGTGCCTATGGACGAAAACGCATCACTCCGGTGATGCCAGGCATTGGCAACAACCGCCTGCGAATTCAACTTCCTGCCCTTGAATACGGTATATTGATAAAGCACTTCCTTGAAAACGATGGATACCAATGCAGCCACCAGTGCCAGTATACCGGGTTCCTGCAGAGAGCCGCCTTGCAGGAAACGGTAAATGGAGGAGGCCCCGTTCCAGAAAATGCCGAATCCCACAAACAACAGAAAAATACCGATAATGGCAGTTGCCAGCGTCTCGTACTTGCCATGACCGTAATCGTGCCCTTCATCTTCGGGCTTTGCCGAAATGCGCACAAAAACAATGACAATAATATCTGTAATGAAATCCGACAAAGAATGTACCGCATCTGCCAGCATGGCGGCACTGTGGCCTACAATACCTGCAAAGAATTTGAAGACAAGCAAGAGAAAGTTTACCACACTTCCCACAACCGTCACCCGGTAAATGTCTTTTTCCCGTGTGGCATCTGCTTTTTTATCCAGAGTTTGCATTTCCATCTGCTTTTCGTCTAAGGTACAGCCTATCTTCACTTTGTGTGCAAATATAGTACATAAATCCATTACAATCTGTCGTTCCTTCATTATTTTCAATAGAATGATAATATTTTGAAGTCTGAGTGAACGAAGGAACGTATTTATTTGTTTACTTTGCAAAAGAGAACAATGTGCTGATGTGTTGATGTGCCAATGTGCTAATTGCCATTCGGTGTCACAGTGCAGCCAATTAGCACATTAGCATATTTGCATATTAATTCATTATCATTATGGCCAAAAAGAAAGAAAAGAAAGCCGGCAAACGCATGAAGAAGAAAGAGCTCGTCAAAGTACTGCTGGAATTCTTCCACACAAAACAAGACGAAGTACTCTCCCTGAAATACATCTTTGAACAACTCCACCTCACCACACATCCGCTGAAGATGCTGTGCATGGACATCTTGTCCGAACTGTCGATGGACGACTACATCACAGAAGTGGACAAACACAAATATAAGCTGAACACCCACGGCGTAGAGATGACCGGAACCTTCCAGCGCAAGAGCAACGGCAAGAACTCCTTCATCCCCGAAGGCGGAGGCGACCCGATATTCATCGCCGAACGCAACTCGGCACACGCCATGAACAATGATAAAGTGCGTATCGCCTTCTATGCCAAGCGTCGCGGACGCGAAGCCGAAGGAGAAGTCATCGAGATACTGGAACGTGCCAACGACACCTTCGTGGGTACCCTGGAAGTTGCCAAGTCATACGCTTTCCTTGTAACGGAAAACCGTACGCTTGCCAACGACATCTTCATCCCCAAAGAGAAACTGAAAGGCGGCAAGACGGGCGACAAAGCCATCGTAAAGGTGGTGGAATGGCCCGACAAAGCCAAGAACCCCATCGGCCAGGTAATCGACATCCTGGGGCGCGCAGGAGACAATACCACCGAGATGCATGCCATCCTGGCGGAATTCGGCCTGCCCTATGTCTACCCCGCTGCCGTAGAGAAAGCCGCCGACAAGATACCCGCCGAAATCTCCGCCGAGGAAATAGCCCGACGCGAGGACTTCCGGGGTGTGACCACCTTCACCATCGACCCCAAGGATGCCAAGGACTTCGACGACGCCCTCTCCATCCGCAAACTGAAAGGAGGGCTTTGGGAAGTAGGTGTACACATTGCCGACGTGACCCACTACGTGAAAGAGGGCGGCATCATAGACAAGGAAGCCGAGAAGCGTGCCACATCTGTCTACCTCGTGGACCGCACCATCCCAATGCTCCCCGAACGGTTGTGTAATTTCATCTGTTCACTTCGCCCCGACGAAGAGAAGCTTGCCTACTCCGTCATCTTCGAAATGACGGAAAAAGGCGAAGTGAAGAACTCACGCGTGGTACATACCGTCATCAAGAGCGATCGCCGCTTCACCTACGAAGAAGCCCAGGAGATTATAGAAACCGGCAAAGGAGACTTCAAGGAAGAGGTGCTCCAACTGGATAAGCTTGCCAAAATACTGCGTGAGAACCGCTTCAAGGCAGGAGCCATCAACTTCGACCGCTACGAAGTGAAGTTCGAAATTGACGAGAAGGGCAAACCCGTCAGCGTCTACTTCAAGGAGTCGAAAGATGCCAACAAGCTGATAGAGGAGTTCATGCTGCTTGCCAATCGTACCGTAGCCGAAAAGATAGGCCGTGTGCCCAAAGGCAAGAAAGCCAAAGTGTTGCCATACCGTATTCACGACCTCCCCGACCCGGAGAAGCTGGACAACCTGGCACAGTTCATCGCCCGCTTCGGCTACAAGTTGCGCACCAGCGGCACAAAGACCGACATCTCCAAGTCCATCAACCACCTGCTGGACGACATCCAAGGCAAGAAGGAGGAGAACTTGATTGAAACCGTCTCCATCCGCGCCATGCAGAAGGCACGCTACTCCGTGCATAACGTGGGGCACTATGGTTTGGCTTTCGATTACTATACCCATTTCACCTCGCCCATCCGCCGCTATCCGGATATGATGGTGCACCGTCTGCTCACCAAGTACTTGGACCAGGGAGGCCGCACCGTGTCCGAACAGAAATACGAAGCCCTCTGCGAACACAGCAGCAGCATGGAGCAGATAGCCTCCAACGCGGAACGCGCCTCCATCAAGTACAAGCAAGTGGAATTCATGACCGAACGCCTGGGACAGACCTTCGACGGCGTCATCTCCGGCGTAACGGAATGGGGACTCTACGTGGAGCTGAATGAGAACAAATGCGAAGGCATGATTCCCATCCGCGACCTCGACGATGACTATTACGAATTCGACGAAAAGAACTACTGCCTGCGCGGACGCCGCAAAAATAAAATTTATAGTCTGGGAGATGCCATTACCATTAAGGTGGCACGCGCTAACTTGGAAAAGAAACAGTTGGACTTTGCACTGGTGTAACCTCACCCCCGGCCCCTCTCCGAAAGAGAGGGAAGAGGAGAGCAATGAATTGAAAACTTGCGAAACTTGAGTGAAGTGAAATAAAGAATAACCCTACAATATTAAATATCCTCACTTTCCAACTCCCCTCTCTTTCGGAGAGGGGCCGAGGGTGAGGCTTTGCACATGAAGACAATTACTATTACAGACCCTACACAGATTGAGGAAATTATCCGTAAATGCCCATACTGCATAGTGGGCATCACAGACCTTGAAGGAAACCCATATGCGGTTCCCATGAACTTTGCCTATCAAGACGGGGTAATATACTTGCATTCCGGCCCGGAAGGCAGTAAAATGGAGATGGTAACAAAGCACCCGCAAGTTTGCATCACCTTCTGCGAAGGACACGAGCTGGTCTATATGCACCGGCAAGTGGCATGCAGCTACAGCATGAAGTCGCGCAGTGTTATCTGCCGTGGGAAAGTACACTTCGTGGAAGACATGGAAGAGAAGCGACGCGTACTCGACATGCTGATGAAGCAATATACGGAAAATGAATGCAAATATGCCGAACCCGCCGTACGCAATGTCAAGATATGGGAAGTGAAAGTAGAGAAAATAAGTTGCCGGTCGTTCGGATTAAGACCAAGCGAACTATAAATATCATCTGCCGGTTACCTGCTCCACATTGATGGAGCGGATAACCGGCAGAAATATTTACTTTTACAACGGATATTCCTCAAACGCATACAACAGCGTCGAAAGATACCGTTCTCCCGTATCGGGCAGCAGCGCTACAATCGTCTTTCCTTCATTCTCGGGCAACCGTGCCAAGCGGGTAGCTGCAGCAACGGCAGCTCCCGAAGAGATGCCGACCAGCAATCCCTCATACTTCGCCAGTTCGCGGCCCGTACGTATGGCGTCATCATTGGATACCTGCAGAACTTCGTCTATTACGGCACTGTTATAGTTCTTCGGCACAAATCCGGCACCGATACCTTGTATTTTATGGGGACCGGGCTTCCCACCGGAAAGTACGGGAGAATCTTCAGGCTCCACAGCCACAATCTTTACCTTCGGGTTATTGGCTTTCAAGGCTGCACCTACACCACTCACTGTGCCTCCCGTCCCTACACCGGCCACGAAAATATCCACCCGGCCGTCTGTATCACGCCAGATTTCTTGTCCGGTAGTACGCTCGTGCATTGCCGGATTGGCAGGGGTGTCAAATTGCTGTAGAATCAGCGAGCCGGGGTTGGCGGCTTTCAGTTCTTCGGCACGGGCTATGGCGCCTTTCATACCGTCGGCACCCGGAGTCAGTACCAATTCCGCACCGAGGGCTTTCAAGAGGTTGCGGCGTTCCAAACTCATTGTGTCGGGCATTGTCAGTATCAGCTTGTAACCTTTGGCGGCGGCCACAAAAGCCAGCCCTACGCCCGTATTCCCACTGGTAGGCTCGATGAGGGTGGCACCGGGCTTCAACAGCCCTTTTGCCTCGGCATCTTCTATCATGGCAAGCGCCACGCGATCCTTCACACTGCCGGCAGGGTTAAAATATTCCAATTTGGCAATAACACGGGCTTTCAGACCCTTATTCTTGTTATAATTATTCAACTCCAGCAAGGGAGTGTTGCCTACCAGGTCGGTAAGGCGTTCTGCTATCTTCTTCATAATCCATATATTTTTAAATTCCTCATTCCCCTAAGGGAAAAGACTGACAATCCGGAGTGGAACGAGGTATGTTATTTCTTACAAGACAAAAGTAACGCAAAATTGGTTCGTAGAAAATACCACAAATATGGTAAATACGTACTATAAATGAGGGATATGTAGGATATTTGACGAGTATTTCCTATCTTTGTTGCCACTTTTAAACTTAAGGATATCATAATGAGTCCACTCAACTTTACCCACATTTTGACACAAGCAGTCGATGAGCTATCGGAAAGCGAATCATACAAAGGACTGTTTCACCAGCATACGGATGGCAACCCGCTGCCTTCGGCAAAAGTGCTGCGCGACATCATCGAACTGGCGCGAGCCATTATCTTCCCCGGATATTTCGGAAATTCTACGGTCAACAGCCGTACGGTGACTTACCATATCGGTGTCAATGTCGAACGCTTGTTCGACCTGCTGACCGAGCAAATCCTTGCCGGCCTCTGCTTCGCAGGAGACGGCGAATGCAACTGTTGTACCGAGCTCCAACGGGAAGAAGCCGCCTTATTGGCTGCCAAGTTCATCAGCAACCTGCCAGCAATGAGACGTACACTCGCCACTGATGTGGAAGCCGCCTACAACGGTGACCCCGCCGCACAGTCGTTCGGTGAAGTCATCAGCTGCTATCCGGCCATCCGCGCCATCAGCAACTACCGCATCGCACACGAGTTGCTCAAGTTGGGTGTTCCCCTCATTCCCCGCATCATCACCGAGATGGCGCACAGTGAAACGGGAATCGATATCCATCCAGGAGCGGAAATAGGTGGTTATTTTACCATCGACCACGGTACGGGTGTGGTAATCGGCGAGACCTGCATCATCGGCAACAACGTGAAGCTGTACCAAGGTGTGACCCTCGGTGCCAAGAGCTTCCCGCTGGACGAAGACGGCAAGCCCATCAAGGGTATTCCCCGCCATCCCATTCTGGAAGACAATGTGATAGTCTATTCCAACGCCACCATATTGGGACGCATCACCATCGGACAAGGAGCCACCGTAGGCGGCAATATCTGGGTGACAGAAGATGTTCCCGCAGGAGCAAGGATTGTACAGACAAAGGCCAAGAAGTAAGTCACAAACAACCAATAAACAATTAAAATCGTAAATAACTCAAATCAGTAGTTCAAGTAGTTAAGTGGTTATCAGCCACTAACGAGAGAAACGAGTGACAACTACCCAGACTGCCGATTCACATAAATAGTAAATGCATAGATGAGCGAACAATCTTTTGAAATGATTGCCAAAACCTTCCAAGGACTGGAAGAGGTACTGGCACAAGAGCTGACTGCACTGGGCGCCAACGAAATAGAAATAGGCCGCCGTATGGTATCTTTCAGTGGTGATAAGGAAATGATGTACAAAGCCAACTTTTGCCTGCGTACAGCCATCCGGATACTGAAACCCATCAAACACTTCACAGCCAAGGATGCCGACGAGGTTTACGAACAGATTAAAGCCATCCGATGGGAAGACTATCTGGATACGGACAAGACCTTTGCCGTGGACGCGGTTGTATTCAGTGAAGAGTTCCGTCATTCCAAGTTCGTCTCCTACAAGGTGAAGGATGCCATCGTGGACTATTTCCGCGAGAAGACCGGCGAACGTCCCGGCGTGCGTGTCAACAAACCGGACGTGCTGCTGAACATACACATTGCCGAAACCAAATGTACGCTGTCTCTCGACTCCAGCGGCGAATCGCTGCACCGCCGCGGTTATCGCCAGGAAGCAGTAGAGGCCCCGCTGAATGAGGTGCTGGCCGCCGGCATGATATTGATGACCGACTGGCGTGGCGAATGCGACCTGATAGACCCGATGTGTGGTTCGGGAACCATTCCCATCGAAGCGGCACTGATTGCACGCAACATCGCTCCGGGCGTATTCCGCAAGGAGTTCGCTTTCGAGAAGTGGGTGGATTTTGACCAGGAGCTGTTCGACACGATATACAACGATGACAGCCAGGAACATGAATTTACGCATAAGATATACGGTTACGACAACAGCCCGAAGGCAAACGAAATTGCCACACACAATATAAAGGCTGCCGGCGTAAGCAAGGATGTAGTATTGAAGCTGCAACCTTTCCAGCAATTCGAGCAACCTGCGGAGAAATCCATCATCATCACCAATCCACCCTACGGTGAGCGTATCTCTACCAACGACCTGCTGGGCCTTTACTCCATGATTGGCGAGCGTCTGAAACATGCCTTTACGGGCAATACCGCATGGATTCTTTCTTACCGGGAAGAGTGCTTCGACCAAATCGGGCTAAAAGCCACCTCCAAGATACCTTTATTCAATGGTGCGCTGGAATGCGAATTCCGCCAGTACGAAATCTTCGATGGAAAGTACAAGGAATTCCGTGCCGAAGGCGAGGAGTTGAGCAAGGAGCGCAAAGAGTTTCGTCCGGCTTCTGGAGAAAGGAAAGAGTTCAAACCCGGAGAAAGACGCGAATTCCGTCCCCGATTCAACGGAGAGAGACGTGAATTCGGTGGCGAAAGACGCGAGTTCAACGGCGAACGCAGACCAAGAGAATTCAAGGACGGCGAAAAGCGCGAATTCCGTCCGCGTGAAAGAAGAGAGTTCAAAGACGGGGAAAGACGGGAATTCAAGCCGAGGGAAAGACGCGAATTCGGTGGAGAACGCAGAACAAGGTCGGGTGAGTCTTACCCGGAAAGAAAAAGAAGAGAGGCGGGAAAGAAGGAAGAAGAATAACACGAACAATGACAAGGAGAATGAATGCAAAGAAAATAAGTAAGAGCATTCTTGCACTGCTGATAACAGTGCCTGCTCTGCTTGCAACAAACGCTATGGCACAAGAACTGAAAAAGCCGACCCTGGAAGATCTGATTCCCGGAGGTGAGACCTACCACAAACCGGAAAACAAATCGTACCAGTGGTGGGGCGATGCCGCATGTCTGGAACTTGGCATCGATAATATAGAAGGTACATGGGCTGTCAGCGGGCTAGGGGCTAAGCCCGGAGAAAAATTTACTGCCATCACGCTGGAAGAAGCCAACGCGCTGCTGGAAGAAAAAGGACTTGGAAAACTGCGTCACTTTCATGCTGCAAAGGCTGTCAACGTACCCCGAGGCGTCAATCTGGGTATTCAAGTCCAAATAGACCCACTCCTGCTGCTGAACACCGGCAAGTACCGTGCCCTCGTCGACTGGAAGAAGAAAAAAGTCATCTGGAGCCAGCCTTGCCCCGCCCAAGCCGCAAATGAGGATTGGAACGAGGTAAGCCGCCATTTGGCTTATACTATCGGCAATAATCTCTATGTGATGACCAGTGACGGGCAAACCCTGAAAGTCACCAACGAACCGGAAGGTATCGTCTGCGGACAAAGTGTGCACCGCAATGAATTCGGCATTTCAAAAGGCACTTTCTGGAATCCTGCCGGGGACCTGCTGGCCTTTTATCGAATGAACGAAAGCATGGTCACCCCCTATCCATTGGTTGACATCACGACAAGAATAGCACTGGTGGATAAAATACGCTACCCCATGGCCGGCATGCTCAGCCATCAGGTAAAGGTAGGTATCTACAATCCGGCTACTCAAAAGACCATCTATCTGGACATGGGCGACCCCAAAGACCGCTACTTCACCAACATCACCTGGGCACCGGATGGCAAAAGCCTCTATCTGATAGAGCTAAACCGAGACCAGAACCACTCCAAACTGTGCCGGTACGATGCCGAAAGCGGAGAGCTGCAACAATTGCTCATCGAAGAGAGACATCCCAAATATGTGGAGCCGCAATCTCCCATTCTATTCCTGCCATGGGACAGCCACAAGTTCATCTATCAAAGCCAGCGTGACGGCTTCAACCATCTGTACCTATACAATACGGAAGGGGAACTGCTGAAGCAACTCACCTCCGGCCCCTGGCTTGTACAAGACATCGTAGGTTTTAACCGGAACACGAAAGAGCTCATCATCAAGAGTACGGAAATCTCTCCTTTACAGAGCAACCTTTACGCTGTCAACCTGAAGAATGGCAAACGCAGCCTGATAGGAGACCCAACCGGCGTGCACTCGGCACAAATCTCCGGTTTCATGGGAACTTACCTCATCGACAATGCCTCTTCGCCCACTTGCCCCCGTATCATAAAACTGATGTCCACCAACCCGAAGAAACAACGGGAACACACACTGCTGACAGCCAAGAACCCCTACGAAGGCTTTGAAATGCCCAGCATAGAAGTAGGCACCATCAAAGCCGACGATGGCAAGACAGACTTGTACTACCGCTTGATAAAGCCTGCCGACTTCGACCCGGCAAAGAAGTATCCCGCCATCGTCTACGTATACGGCGGCCCGCACGCCCAGATGATAACGAACGGCTGGATGAACGATGCCCGCGGCTGGGACATCTACATGGCAAACAAAGGCTACATCATGTTCAGCCTCGACAACCGTGGCAGCAGCAACCGTGGACTGGAGTTTGAAAACGCCACCTTCCGCCAGCTGGGTATCGAAGAGGGCAAAGACCAGGTGAAGGGCGTAGAATTCCTGAAAAGCCAGCCTTATGTGGACGGAGAGCGTATCGGCGTGCACGGCTGGAGCTTCGGAGGACACATGACCACGGCGCTGATGCTGCGCTATCCCGAAATTTTCAAGGTAGGCGTTGCCGGTGGACCGGTTATCGACTGGGGATACTACGAGATAATGTACGGTGAGCGCTATATGGACACTCCGCAGGCGAACCCGGAAGGCTATAAGCAGACGAACCTGAAAAACCTTGCCGGTAACTTGAAAGGACATCTGCTCATCATACACGACGACCACGACGACACCTGCGTGCCGCAGCACACCCTTTCATTCATGAAGGCGTGCGTGGATGCCCGTACCTATCCCGACTTGTTTATCTATCCCACGCACAAGCACAACGTCCTGGGACGCGACCGTGTGCATCTGCACGAGAAGATAACAAGATATTTTGAAGAATATCTTTGATGTACAATGTACCATATACAATGTACAATTTGCTATGCAGTGCGAGCGTGCAAATAGGGAGTAGATGGTAGAAGAAAGAAGAGAATAAAAGAGAGAATAAATCATTAAGTATAACAATCTGTACAACTTACCTGATGCCCCACAGCACAGCCAAATTGTACATTGTAAATTGTAAATGAACCCATGAAAATATTATTATTAGGCTCCGGTGGCCGCGAACACGCTCTGGCATGGAAGATTGCCCAAAGCCCGAAAGTAGAGAAACTATATATTGCTCCCGGCAATGCAGGTACAAGCCAGGCAGGCGAGAATGTGAACCTGAAGGCGACAGACTTTCCCGCACTCAAGGCTTTTGCCCTTGAGAAAGAAATCGACATGATTGTTGTGGGCCCCGAAGACCCGCTGGTACAAGGCATCTTCGACAGCTTCAAGGAAGACCCTGCCACCCGCCATATCGACATCATCGGCCCCACTGCCAAAGGTGCCACACTGGAAGGTAGCAAGGAATTTGCCAAAGGCTTCATGATGCGCCACAACATCCCCACTGCCCGCTACAAGAGCATCACTGCCGACAACTTGCAGGAAGGACTCGATTTCCTCGCAACTCTCGAAGCGCCTTACGTACTGAAGGCCGACGGACTGTGTGCAGGCAAGGGCGTGCTGATTCTCCCCACACTGGAAGAAGCTCAGAAAGAGCTGAAGGAAATGCTGGGCGGCATGTTCGGCGATGCCAGCGCCACGGTAGTCATTGAAGAGTTCCTCAGCGGCATCGAGTGTTCCGTATTCGTGATGACAGACGGCCGCCACTATAAGGTATTGCCCGTAGCCAAAGATTACAAGCGTATCGGCGAAGGCGACAAAGGCCTCAACACCGGTGGTATGGGCAGTGTGACTCCCGTACCTTTTGCCGACGAAACATTTATGGAAAAAGTACGCACCCGCATCATCGAACCTACCGTAAACGGTCTGCTGGAAGAAGAAATCGGCTATCAAGGCTTCATCTTCTTGGGACTTATCAACGTGAAGGGCGAACCGATGGTCATCGAATATAACGTCCGCATGGGCGACCCCGAAACCGAAAGTGTGATGCTGCGCATCAAGAGCGACCTGGTAGACCTGCTCGAAGGCGTTGCCCAGGGCGACCTCGACCAGCGTACACTGGAATTCGACCCTCGCACAGCCGCTTGCGTCATGCTGGTGAGTGGTGGCTACCCCGAAGCCTACGAGAAAGGCAAGGTAATGACCGGATTCGAGAAGGCTGCCGAAACAGACAGCATCCTCTTCCATGCCGGAACAGCCACCAAAGACGGACAGACTGTAACCGCCGGTGGCCGTGTCATCGCCGTCTGCTCCTATGGTGAAACGAAGGAAGAAGCCTTGCAGAAGAGCTACCGCGTGGCCGACATGATAGACTTCGAGAAGAAATATTTCAGAAGAGATATAGGATTTGACTTATAAA
>UMGH01008703.1_pt1 | contig 12753 bp, 6 predicted proteins | sample 1965231 | NCBI WGS metagenome assembly UMGH01 (sample SAMEA4836068, study PRJEB28245) | human gut metagenome | biome: gut microbiome; material: fecal sample | place: Denmark | collected 2008 | reverse complement strand
TTGCCATAACCGCCCTGACCGCCGCGCTGCTGATAACCGCCACGCTGCTGGTAGCCGCCGTTGTCGCCGTCCTGGTTGTAGCGGGGACGATAGCCGCCCTGACCGCCACGCTGCTGATAGCCGCCGTTGTCGCCGTCCTGATTGTAGCGAGGACGATAGCCACCCTGACCGCCACGCTGCTGATAGCCGCCGTTGTCGCCGTCCTGGTTGTAGCGAGGGCGATAGCCGCCCTGACCGCCACGCTGCTGGTAGCCGCCGTTGTCGCCGCCCTGGTTGTAGCGAGGACGATAGCCGCCCTGACCGCCACGCTGCTGGTAGCCGCCGCCGTTGTTGTCGTGCTGCAAACCAGCGCCGAAACCTTCCGGACGGAAGCCGCCGTCATTGTTGTTGTCATAGCTACGATTTGTGCTGTAGGCGCGCTGGGCTCCGCCGATACGAGGACGCATGGTACGTACGCCGTTGCTGCGATAGCCTCCACCTAGATAATCATTCGAGCGATAGCCCTCGCGGCCACCCTCGTTACTCTGTGCGGATGTGTTCTCCGTCTTGTTGTCGAATTCTTCTGCCATAATAATTAATAGTTGTTTGTTGAAATAGCCTCACGGCTGTAAATAAAAAGATATTGTTTATAATCAGATGCCAGTGTATGAGTGTGGCGTGATAGCCATCAGCTCAGCCTTCACGGCATCACTGACATTAAGAGTCTTGATGAACTCATGAATTGTCTCCTCCGTCATTGTCTTATTGGTACGGGTGAGGGCCTTGAGTGCCTCATAAGGATGTGGGTAAGCCTCGCGACGCAATACTGTCTGTATTGCCTCAGCCACCACGGCCCATGTGTTGTCGAGGTCTTCGCTTATCTTATGTTCGTTGAGGATGAGCTTGCGGAGTCCCTTGAGGGTGCTCTGCATTGCAATCATGCCGTGGCCCATCGGTACGCCTACGTTGCGGAGCACCGTAGAGTCGGTGAGGTCGCGCTGCAGACGGCTTACAGGGAGCTTCTGAGCCAGGAACTGGAGTATTGCGTTTGCCATTCCCATGTTGCCCTCGCTGTTCTCGAAGTCGATAGGGTTCACCTTGTGTGGCATAGCGCTTGAGCCTACTTCGCCTGCCTTTATCTTCTGCTTGAAGTATTCCATTGAGATATACATCCAGAAGTCGCGGTCGAGGTCGATGATTATAGTGTTGATGCGGCGCAAAGCGTCGAACACGGCACCGAGGCAATCGTAGTTGCTGATCTGTGTGGTATACTGCTCACGCTCCAGACCGAGCTTCTCGCTTACGAACTTGTTGCCGAACTCGCGCCAGTCGTATTCCGGATAAGCCACGTGGTGGGCGTTGAAGTTTCCGGTAGCACCTCCGAACTTGGCTGTCATAGGACAAGCCTTGAGCATCTCCACCTGTTTGTCGAGACGATATGCGAAGACCATGATTTCCTTGCCCAGACGGGTTGGAGAAGCCGGCTGACCGTGGGTCTTGGCGAGCATAGGCACGTCTTTCCACTCCTCAGCATAGGTCTTCAGCTGCTCTGTCAGTTCCTCAATCTGCGGGATGTAGACCTCGTTGAGGGCATCCTTGATAGAGAGAGGCACGGATGTGTTGTTAATATCCTGCGATGTGAGTCCGAAGTGAATGAACTCCTTGTATTTCTCGAAATCTCCGAGTTTGTCGAGCTGTTCCTTGATATAATATTCCACGGCCTTCACGTCGTGGTTGGTTATCTTCTCGATATCCTTGACGCGCGATGCGCCCTCCTCGTCAAACTTGCGGTAGATGTCGCGGAGGCTGTCGAAATGTTTATGATCGAAGTCTGCCAGCTGTGGCAAAGGCAATTCGCAAAGCGTTATGAAATATTCGATTTCCACACGGATGCGGTATTTTATCAAAGCATACTCTGAGAAATAATCTGCCAATTTCTCTGTTTTTCCTCTATAGCGGCCGTCGATTGGTGATACGGCTGTCAATGCGTCAAGTGTCATAATTTAAAAAAGTAATACGTATTTGGCTGCAAATTTACTAATTAATATTTGTATTTCCTATCTATATGAGATAAATGTATCATAAAAATTGTTGCTTTCTTGGGCTTATTTGAAAAAATGGCATTAGAACAAGAATAATGTTATGGTTTTCAATTCAATATTCAACATTCATTATTGAACGCAGATAAAGCCGAATGACCCCAATGGCAGCAGTTTTAGAACGGGAAAGTAACCGGCATCTCCACTACGGGGGAGAACGAGAGGGGGCTGATACATCAATTCATAAATCATAATCATAGTATATGAAAAGATTGCAGACATCAGCCCCCACCTGTCCTCCCCCGTATATTACCCTATATTAATCCTTTCCACCAATTCATCAGGTGTAAGTATCTCCATCTTTGAGAAGCCGAACCACTTTTTGCCCAAGTCTTTGATAGAAGCTCCAATATGATATACATCATCGTCTATACAAAGGAAGCGGTCATGGGACAAACGTAATGTCTGAACATCAATCGACGCATATTGGGCATTATGACGGTCTATGTCAAGTTGTAACCGACGGGATATCTGCTGAGTATAGATGACTGCAGACACGTTTTCTTCTCTTTTGTCGAGCAATGTCAATACTGTCTCATCAACATAATTGTCGATAAGAACTATGCGCTTTTTCGCATTCTTAATCAAATCGGCAACGAAAGTATAGGCATCATAAATTTGCCCGTTATAGAACACTCCTTGCTTGGGTTTCACATTACCTTCATCCAATCTGCGGAATACCTCTTCTATGCGTTTATCTGTTTCTTGCTGATGGTGCTGCATTTCCAATTGATGATACTCCATAGTCGAGAGGCGTTGAAAGACTTCGGCATTATTCAATAAAAAGTGACGCATTGATGTGAAAGCTCGCATTATGCGAATATTTACTTCAATCGCAGTCTCTGAACGTAAAACACTGCTAAGCATTGCAACACCATTTTCTGTAAAAGCGTAAGGCATGTATTTCAGGTGCTGTCCACGTCCTTCGTTTAAGGTCGCAATTTGCGACCTTAAACATTCTTCTTTAGATAACTGAAACATGAAATCCTCAGGAAACCGTTTGATATTACGTTTTACTTGTTCATTAAGACGCTTTGTCTCAACACCATAAAGTGTGGCAAGGTCACGGTCAAGCATAACTTGCTGTCCTCTAATCACTTTTATTAGAGGTTCTATATTATCCATGACAACCAACTGGTCACGATTTGTTACCAGTTCGCCATTCTCTGTCTTTTCTGTTATATCTGCCATATTTATATCATTTTCAAAATCGCAATTTGCGACCTTAAACGTGTTGTTACTTAGTATTGCATGCAAAGGTAGTGCTTTTAGCCCTTAAATCACAATTGCACAGGCACTTTCTTTGTAAAGGAGGCCAAATCGCTTATTTGTTCTTTATAGCAGCTTGCAGTCACTTGTTAATCAGATGTCTTTTGCCTGTTTTTAATTCGCAATAGCTCGCTATTACTCATTAAAAGCCAAACAAAATCCACTCTTCTAAAAATCAAAATCCAAGCAAGCCCAAATAACAATTGGGGATTAACGAAAAAGTGTATCAAGAAACGGGACGGTCCCGAACTTGATACACTTTAAAGTATTGCGAGAAGCTTCCTAACTAATAGAGAAAGCTATCTTGTTATGAAACGATGCGCTTTTTATCTGATTAGTAAGCGACGCACTGGTATCTGATTAGTAAGCGATACGCTTTACGAACTGCTGGGCGCCCTCACCCTTCACTACGTAGATGCCGTGAGAGAGAGATGTAGGAGCAACCTGTGTTCCGTCGAGAGTGTAAACCTTAACGTTTCCGTTGTAACCGTCAACAACGATGTTGCCGTTCTGGATGCGTACCACTGGTGAAGCGGCATTCTCTGTTGTCTCGATGCAGTCTGCAGAGTTAGCGCCGACGTGTGCCTCAGCAGCGTTTTCTACATAACCTGTGAGAGAATCGATGAGGATAGCGATAGCGTTGAGGTTCTTCTTGTTCTGAACTGTTGAAGGGATAGGAATCTGAACGTTGTAGTTGATTACCTCGTTGAGTGTGAGCTCTTCTGGCACGCTGCCCTCGATACCCTCATAACCGTAAGTTGCACGGGCAACATGCTGCAAAGGATCGCTTACCCAGCCACCCTTGTTCTCCCAGCCGCCCATCTCGCCGTATGAGCCACCTGAGAACTTGTTTGCCTGGCTGTAACCTGAAACATTGTCCTCAGTGAGGATAAAACCAAGCTTGTAGCGTGCGCCTGCCTTCTTGATGAGAGGAGTTACCATTGCTGTAACGTCAACAGATTTCTCGTCTGCAGAGAGCTTAGACTCTACATCGATGTGCATTGTGTTAGGAAGCTTGTTGAGGTTCTTCAGGATTGCCTCCAGGTTGTCGCCTGATGGAGATGTCGAGTTCTGGCGCATTACTGTAGAACCAGGGAAACCGCCATTGATCAGATTTCTTACGAAATCAGCGTAGTCTGATGGTGCGAGAGGACCGTTGCCATCATAGCAGTGTACTGCAACGCCAACGAACTGTGAAGGATAGTTCTCGCTCATATACTGGAATCCTACGATACCACGTGGACAGAAGCCACAGTCGATACCGGTCTGCTCCTCAACGAAGAGACGCTTGCCGGGAACGAACTGCAGAACGTTGATGAGAGACTCACCGCTGTTGTTGTCAGCCACCTCGTCGTCCTTGCCGTTTACCTGAAGGATACGCATCTTCACGTCGTGCACGCCAAGAGCCAGATTAGCCTCCGGGTCAGTGAATGTAACGACTGCGTCCTTACCGGTAAGGATGTTTATCTTGCCGCTCTCGGCTGTCTTCTCCTCACCACCGTCGATAGAGTAAGCCACGCTGAGCTTCGTGATCTTGGTATAGCACTGGTTCTTTACTGTAGCAGAGAGTGTTGCTGGCTCGCCGACTGCAGAAACTGTGCTGTTTGCAGATATCAGACAAGCGTCCAGTGGCACCTTTGCACCGCTGATACGAGCGTCGAGACAAAGCACTGGAGACTTTGTTTCGCCATCTGTAGCATAGTTCTTCCATCCGTCGCCGAGGTCAGCCCAGCAACCGTTCTCGTTGTACACGTTAGAAACGGCAACGATAGGAGCTGTACCTGTCACTTCATAACCTACGTAGAAGCCCTCTTCTCCACTGATCTGAAACTTTTCTGTTGTCTGCACGTCGGTTGTTCCGCTATATGCCTCGTCTGACGTACCTGTAACGTCATAAGAGTTGAGGTCTTTGGTGATAAACACCTTCAGAGTGGTGGATCTTGAAGCGAGACCCACTCTCACCTTGTTGATGTAGCATCCCTTGTAGCGGCTTGCCACTTCTGCCGGAATGTAGATAGCACACTTAGCTGATGTGTTCTCCGTGAGCACACCAGTCTGTGTGGTTGTGCCGTAGCCGAAGAAGCAATACTGATCGGCAAGCGCTACGGTAACTGACATGAGCACTGCCATGAGGATCAATGATAGTCTTTTCATTTTTAAGTTCTTATAGATTAAATAAAGGATTAATTATTTCACTAACACTTTCTTTGTCATTGTATTTCCGTCTTTCACCACTCTCACCACATAGAGTCCGCTCTTGAGGTTGGTATTCTCCACCTGCTCGCCGTTCGCTGTATAATTTGATCACTCTTTCCACTGCAAGTGCTGATGTGGAGAAGAGCAAGAGAGAAAGGAATATAAGTAAGTTTTTTCTCATTGTGAAAGTATTGTTTGTTATTACAAATAAAGGTAATGTCTTCTTGTGTCAATAAGCATAACTTGAGACGAGCAAGTTGACTGTGTCTGTGTGTGTTTCTTTTGTGGGAATAAGCCCCAGGGAATTTTCACCCTGGAGCTTAGACTTGTATCTGTAGCTGACGGAAAACTGATTATCCGTCGCTTTTCGTTCTTCTGATCATCCACACCGCTGGATTCAGCAATCACTTGCGGCGCGGATTGTTCATCACGTTGCCGGTAAGATTACTTCACTACAACCTTGACAGCAGACTGCTGCTTGCCGTCAGAAACTGTAACGATGTACATACCCTTAGGCAGGTTCTTGCCTGTGAAGCTGCGGCCGGAGAGGTCGTGAACGCCAACCAGTGTGTTGCCGTTGATAGCCTCAACGTTGCCGTCGGTCACTGTAACCATAGAGCCTGGGTTGAGGACTGCAGAACTGATGCCTGAAGACACCTGTACCTTAGACTCGCGGCTGTTGTAGAGCTGGTAAACCTTGTTAGAAGGATCGTAGTTGCTCAGGAATGAAACGACGCGCATGTTTGCGAGATTCCATTTTGGATCAACGGCGATGCTGTACTCCTTGCTTGCAGAGTAGTTGCTGATGTCCACCTTGTCACCCCAAACGTCCTCGCTGAGCACGGCACGGATAACACCGTCCTGGATATACTCACCGCTCACGCCCTTCTGCTCTGTGCTCACGATACCGTCCTCTACAAGCCATGTAGTGAGGCGGAGGTCTGTCTGACCAGGCATCACATTAGCCTGAGTGTTCACGTTCACCTTGGCGGTGATAGTGTTGTCAGCCTCGTTGTGCTTTGGACGGACGTTAAGCTCTGCGAACGAAGGAATCAGGTTCACGTTGCCGAGCATAGTTTCGAATGCCACATTGCTCTCCACGAAGTAAGCAGGACCTGGGTCTTGCATGCCGAGGAACTTCATACGGTCGAAACAAGCTGCAGGGAAAAATGTTGTAGCACCGCCATAGAGAGCAACATATTTCTTCTCGAAGTCGGTAACGAACTGGTCTACGAAGCCCAGACTGGTCTTTACATGATGCTTAACCCAGATAACGTTGCTCTGGTCTGCAAGGAACCCCTTGTATGACTCGTTTACAAAGTCTGCATCTTTGTAGCCCTCTGATGTGAACTGCTCGAGGAGCACGTTACGACGTAGAACCTGACCGCCCTCGCGATATGCGAAGCTGCTTGAAGTCATCTCGTTGTCGGCAACGTCAGAATCGTCAACACCGTTCACCTTCTTTACAGTAAGCTTCACGTCGAGGTTACCCTCCTGGTTGATCTTCACGCCCGGCACGTCGATAGTGGTGATCTCGTGACTCGGCACGTTGAGGTCGTTCAACACTACGTTGTCAGACTCCTTGCCGTTTACTGATACAGAGAACTCCATGCTCTTCACAGTCTCAGGACTGTAGTTGCGGAGCTTAGCCTGATATGTGGCAGGTGAGTTGCACTCCACGTAGTAGTCGTTGCCTGAAGAGAGGCTGATGAGACCTACGTCACCGTCAGGGAACTTGTCGCCGGAAGCGATACCGCGGATGGCAGCATTCATATAATATGTCTGTCCGTTCACAGCCATAGGATAACCGCTGTTGCTCTGCCAGTAGAAGTCGACGGCGAGGAACGAGTTGCCCTTCTCACCGGAATAACCCATCACGAGAGGATCGTCGAAAGCGATGGCGTCGAGGTTCTCGCCTGGATTAAGGTTGATATAATAACCGAGATAGAGATCCTGGTCTTTCTCGATGGTCACAGAGTTGTTGAACTTGAACTTGTTGTAACCGGAAGCGTAATCCTGTGTAGATACCGAAGTGAGGACATCTCCCTCGAATACCTTTTCAAGATCCTTACATACGAAAGCAGTGAGACCATTGCCACGCTTCACACCCTCTACTGCCACGTCGGTAGCAGCCAGACCGGTACCGGTTCTTGCGCCGAGCACGACCTCGATAGAGTCGATCTTGCAGCCGACATACTTGTTGAGCAGGCTTGCCGGGAGGCGGATAGCCTGACACATGGTGTAAGACTTAGGAGTATCCTCCTGAATCTGTGACACAGGGATACGGTATTTACCAATGTTCGTATATGTCTCACTCGGACCGAGACGCATACCGGCATCTTTCTTGGTTACTGTCGCCTTGGTGATTACAGCCTGTGGGGCTGGCATCAATGGAGTTCCTGTCATGCCAAACAAGTCCCCCCCAAAGAGGGGAAGACTTGCGATGGATAACAGAAACAACTTATTTCTGTTGTTACTCATAATGATTATTTATTGATATTAAGTTTTACACTCTGTACGTTGCCGTCTGCTGTGCGCACCTTGATGATGTACATACCAGCTGGCAGACTGAGAGTAGCCTCCTTGCCGCCGTTGAAGCTGCGGAGGAGCTTACCGCTGAGGTCGAATACGTTAGCTGCAGCACCGTTGAGGATAAGCTTGCCTGTTTCAGCGTCGAAGCAAACGTTAGCAGATGCGCCGTTGTTGATATCCTTGATACCGTCATGCTCCTGGTGGAAACCTACGAAGAGAACAGCTGCTTCCTTCTCGGTAAACTTAGAAGAAGCCTTAGGAGCCCAGTAGCGGATTGATCTGTTACGTGCGCCATCCTTGTTGAATGTTCTCCAGAGACATGGGAAGCCCATACCCTTCTTGACAGCACCTCTGTGCTCTACGCAAATGAGGAGGTTCTTAGTAGGATCCATCTCGTATGGAGTGTTGAGCTGCAGAGAAAGGAGGTTCTTGCCTGGATAGATATTAACGTTGCCGTTGAATACCTCTGTCATCTGAGTCTCCTCAGTCCAGTCTGCAACACCGTCAGAGAATGAGTTCTTGTCTGTAGCAGCCATCCATACTGTCACGTTCTCTATTTCGAGAGCGTCAGTTACCTGTGAATTGGCAGTGTACTCATAACCGATACGCTCGATTGTGTTGCTGCCAGTAGTGTTCTCAGCGAAGTCAGCCTTTGTATAGATAGACTGTGAACCGTCGTCAGAGTCTGTGTATGTGATTGGGAAGTAAGAAGACTCCCACTCCTCACCGTCAGTAACGACCATTGTCCAAGGTGTAGACTCGCCATAAGGCATAACCTTGAGAGTCTTGTATTCAGAAACGTTGTTGATAGCGCACTCGTCCTTGTCGTAGATTGTGCGGAATGCGAACTCATAGTCACCCTCCTCTACTGGGATGAACTTAGCAGGAACATCAACTGCAGAACCAGCACGTACGAGTGGAGTTTCCTCTACAGTACCTACTACGAAGTCACCATCTTCCATCTTCTGGAGAATCTCGATCTTGTAAGAGTTAGCCTCTGCATTCTGAGCACCGTTGTTTCTTACTGTAACATTACACATGTTAACGTCACCGCTTGAAACGTCGTTGCCATAAGTTACGAGTTCAACAGCCTTGAGGTCGTGTTCGAAGATTCCCTCGATCTCAACTCCGAAGAAGTCGATAACATCGAAGCTTGTGTTGTCAGCAACCTTGAAACCGAAGTAGTAGTTGCCAGATTCAGGAGCAGTGAACTTATCCTCATATACAACAGCAGGATTGCTGCTATACTCTGTGCTGAACTCCTTCTCCTCGCCGATCATGTTTGTCATAGCCTCGATAGTAGGAGCAGTACCTACATAGCGGCCGATAGTATGACCAGAACCTGCGTAGTTGTTGTTGAATGTAGATGTGAAGAGATAAGACTTGCCCTTCTCGAGATAAACTGCTGGAGAGATAGCCCAGTCCTCACCGATTGAAGACTCTGCGTAAACGCTGTAAGCGCTCTTCCAACCTGCCCAAGCAAATATCTGGCCGTCGCCGTTCTTCTCCAGGGATGTCCACTGGCTTGCTGTCTCCTCAGAGTTGATTGCGTATGATACAGGAGGCATTGGAGCAAGACCAGCCTCGATTGCCTTAGAGTCTACAGGGTCACTTGAACCCTTGGCGTTCTTTGCAACGATAGTGTATGTGTACTTACCTCTCTTCACCTTGGCTACAGACTCATCAGTGAAGCTTGTGCCTGTGATGTCAGAAGCTACAGTCTCGTTACCTGGGTTACGAACGATGTCGTACTTCAGGTCAGCCTGGTTGATGAAACCGTTGTTCTTACCGTCAACCGGAGCCTCCCATGTCATGGCAACATTCTCACCAGACATAGCAACCTCGAAGTTTGTAGGAACGCCAGGGATGTCGAGACCGACAGCGCAGCGGATGCTGTCTGGCACACCCTTCTCGCCGTCTACACGGCATGGCACTACATAATATGTATTGATGCCATCAACAGGAGCCTCGTCTGTCCAATTCATAGCCTTGCCGAGGTCGGCAGCTGTAGCAGGAACAGTAGCGATGAGCTGTGAGTTGTCATAGATTTCCTCTGAAGAGAGAGCGCATTTTGTGTAGTCAGCGTTCTTGCGATAGATCTGCACACCAGCAAGCTCTGTGAGGGCCTCACCGTTCCAAGCCTTTGAAGGGTTGGTCCAAGAGAGAACAGCATTCATCTGGCCATTTGCGTTAGGAGTAGCCTTGAGGTCAGAAACGCGAGCTGCAGCCTCGCGAGTATCAGCAGTATAATAAGGTATATACATACCGATGATGAGGTTACCAGAAGCAAATGTGTTAGACTCAACCACCTTACCGTTGGTTGTGTCGATCTTCATGAGCTTGTCGTATGGCATTGATGTAGCATCGTTAGCTACGCGGGCTGTAAAATAAAGCTCACCGGTAGAGTGGTTGAAGCCCATCGAACCATAGCTTGTAGCGAAGATGTTGTTCTTATTCTGGTCTTTGATGATGAAACGCTTGCCTTCAACCGGCTCGAAGTTAGAGTCATACTCCGTCAGGTAGTTACCTGAGAAAGTGAAGACTTTATTACCTTTTTCATCCTGACCAGTCTCTTTCCAATATGGAGTAATTGCCCACATGTTTCCGTCGATATCGAAGCAGAAATACTGGATCTGGTCGTTAATGGTAGTAACCTTGGTAAGTTTACCAGTTGCCTTGTCGATAGTATGAATTATAGATACAGCATCTGTATTTGCATCTTTCTGATATCCCTCAGTAGTATAGAGCATATCTTCAGATGGATTGTATGTCATATCAAGAAGATTGTTGAACTGACGTTCCAATATGTAATCATATACAATAAGACCATCAGAAACGCCTTCAGCCAAATCCAAGATAGGCTCACTCAACTTTCCGGTATTTACGTCAAGTGAGAGGAAGCTCTTGAAACCACGCCACTGCATAGCATTGTCAAGGTTATTCATCTTACCGTAGTAAGCATAGTATTTGTCACCTCCCCATGCTCCAAGAAGAATACCATTTATCTGCCAACCTGGATCATTGTCGAAGATATTGATACGACTCAGGTTGTATGGGTTCTTGTCGTAGAAATAAAGCCAGCTACGATACTTTGACTCGTCGATCAACTGTGTTGCGAAGATTTTTGTACCGAGAGCCTTGTCGTCAATTGACGAAGGTGTCTGGGCAGGAGCTGCCAGCAATGGCGCACCGCTCTTTGACTGCTTTGCCGACGGGAAGGTCTTAACGACCTGCTGAGCAGAAGCAGAGAAAGCTGCCAAACCTACAAAAAGTAGAGTAAAGATTTTTCTCATTTTTAATAGTTATATAAATAAATAAAAAAGTTTGGTTATTTTATCTCACGATATTTAGAATACTTGAATGGTAGATACCGCAGAAACTATTTCCACGGGAAACCATCGAAAGCCGATAACCCTATAATGTCAGTACGATGACTGATTTGGAAGCGTCTAAGGTTACGACAATCACAAGTGTTTTTATTGTTTGTTCATAATATTTCCAAAATAGCTTTGCAAAAATAGAAATTAATTTCAATACCTCAAATAGTTTGTAATATTTTTAACATTATATTACGGCAAATCAGACGATTAGAAGTCACACTATATACTTTTTTAATAGATATTGCTCAATGGAGAAGGCAAAACAGAGGGTTTCCTTTGACCCTAATCAAGAATATTATACTATAATGTAGGATATTAACACGTTGGCGGAATTAATTCAGTGCACACTTAATTCGAATGACAATTATATGATCTAATGACGGTTTTGGGTTAAAATTGGGCACGGTGTTTGCCCAACTGGGGTAACGTGCTTGCCCATCATGGGCAACGTGCTTGCCCCACTTGGGCAGATTTGCTGTCAGACAAATGCCCAACTAATTCTTATTGCATACTCATATCCCTGTTTTCAGGATTCTGCCAATGCATGCCATTCCTGTTGTCTGAATTCCTCACATCTGACAATTACTTTCATCTGACGATTGCTCACACCTGACAATTCCTTTCACCAGCAAACCATCCAGACAATTGGCTGACAATCGCCTGGTAGTCAACTGTCTGTTTGTCAGGATATTACAGCGAAAAACCAGATGGTCTGACAGTTTTTACCGATTTTAGGTTTTATGTCATTTTAGGTAAATTGGGGTAAGATTTCCACTGGCTGAGAATCATCTAATGCTTTTCAGAAAAAGGGAGTGCCACAGGCACTCGCAAATCTACGAACATCCACAAATAAATCCAAAGAATACAGGTTTAAGAAAAAAAATCAGAGAAAAAGTCAAATCCGTGTTCTCCGTTAAATCCGTGTTTAAATTTTTGTCCATCGCCGCAGGCCTATGGACACTATATTATCACAGATATAATTATTCCGTGTTGCCGTTGTGTCCCCAGCCTTCGGCAGGGACACAAATCAAAAAAAGAAACACGGATAACACCGAGGAGCACGGATTGGTCTTTCACGGATAATTTTTTGATAATATTTCATCAGTGATATTTGGATTTTGATTTGGATTTAGCAGGATTTGCAAGTGCTAGGGCACTTCCTTTTGGTGTATGATATGGTGATGTAATAGATAGAATGTTATCGTATGCTTTCAGAAAAAGGGAGTGCCCAAGCACTCACAAATCCACGAAAATCCTAAATATAAGTCTAAAATAATCCGTGATGATTGATCCGTGGT
>UMGH01064408.1_pt1 | contig 12820 bp, 8 predicted proteins | sample 1965231 | NCBI WGS metagenome assembly UMGH01 (sample SAMEA4836068, study PRJEB28245) | human gut metagenome | biome: gut microbiome; material: fecal sample | place: Denmark | collected 2008 | reverse complement strand
AACTACAGTAACCTTCCATGGCTCACAGTGCTGCTCATGAACAATCATGTCATCTTTACCATTTGTAAAGTCAAATGTAATATCACTGTTATGAAGGAAATAATCAGCAAACCATTCTTTTATCACATACTGCTTATAACCTGCACATATGATAAATTCATCAAAACCATAGTACGAATATTCTTTCATAATATGCCAAAGTATTGGTTTACCACCTATCTCAATCATAGGCTTTGGCTTAAACTGGCTTTCCTCACTTATTCTTGTTCCAAATCCACCGGCTAATAATACTACTTTCATTTATTCCTCCGCATTATGTATAAAACTCTCATATATGATGTGAAGTCGTTTAAATGTTACTATCCCCTTCGCCTCGAAATAATATGTTTTGCTTATGATAATAACTAGCAACATGCTCATGTATGATGTTTAACAAATTAAATTTTCATTAATATTCTATCATATATTAATGGTCTAATCTAGAAAATTATATGCACACAAAATATAATTGTCAAGTTGCTATACTAGTTATTAAAAAAAATACAATAAGCATGTTACTGTTTACATGTCAACAAATCCATATAACAATGATGGTGGGGTGGACAGATGAAATTAATTCTCTATCTGTCCACCATTATTACTTTATTATATTTACCTGAACCTATCTCCTCTTCTATAGCCAAACATTCTCATAACACTGCTGAATCTGAATTTCCTTCCTGAACAAAAGTCAGAATTGCCTGAATCACCATAGACTTTCCAATTGAATTTCTACCTGCAAACAATGTCAGATTGTTTAGTGTAAATTCTGAATCACAGGATACTTGAAAAGCAACTACTATCACTTTCAAAAGATACTAAGTCATCTCCCATTCTCCGCTCTCTCCCTCTGCCACGTAGTCTCATCACAATACACATAATACAATCTATAGTATATATCTGCTGCCTTAGTGTATCTTGTGCTTAAGTATTCTGCATTCTCTTTATATCTTTCTGCGATATTCTTCCAGCACATCTCTTACATATTCACTTTTCCACACTTTTCTGCCGGACAGAATTTTGCCTTTGCATATATATGATATACCGCTTCTATGTATCTGTTTTTCTCATCACTCTCCTCTTTATTTTGCTCTTTTGGTAACGATTCTTCTGTATGTATTTCAGACTTTCTATTTTATTATAAGTCCATCAAGGTTTATATATTTATCCTATATATTTTTTGTATTTTTTATTTATTATCTATTGACATTTTAAATCGCACATTATATAGTATAATTATACTTAATTAAGTCTTGAATGTGTATTATACGCTTATATTAAAGTTCTATATTATGCATTTCTTATGTATCACACTGGATTCAGTACAGCATTTTATTATCAGATTATACCCATATATACACAACAAGGCATGATTCTATATTATGATCACTTTATCATATGATGTACCTGATATAACAACTCACTTGTTATATATTTGACCACATGTTAAAATATATATGATTTCATAGCAGAATTGCCTGTTGTTAATTTTACTTATTGAATAAATGAAGTTTTAAGGAGATTTTGCTTATGAAAATTAACGATAAAGATAATAATTATTACAACAAAAACACTGATAACAATATAATTATTAAAAATAATGATAGTTCCTCTACTACAACCAAACGATATAGTGATAACGTATTTTGTCTATTATATTCAGATAAGAAGAATTTACTGGATTTATACAATGCCCTGAATAACTCATCTCATACAGACACTGATAATCTTAGCATAACAACGCTAAAAGGTGGCGTGTATATGAAGTATAAGAATGATGCCTCATTTGTATTCAGCTATGAGTTATATATGTTCGAACAGCAGTCATCACTTAATTTTAATATGCCATTAAGATTCTTACACTATGGCTCAGAAGTATACAGGAATATATTTCCTAATAATATGCTTCATAAAAGAAGTATGCTTAAGATTCCAACTCCACATTTTATTACATTCTATAATGGAAGAGAACGTATGAAAGAGCGTATTAAAATTCTTAAGCTGTCAGATATGTTTGAACATCCTACAAAGCATCCAGAGCTTGAGTTAATCGTTACGGTTATTAATCTTAATCCTGCTGAAGATGCAACTGATATTATACATAGCACTACTGATGACAACTTTTTTAATAATAATATCAGACCAGCCATAAACGGATTATTCACGGATAACATATTAAACCGCTGCAAGTCACTCAGAGATTATATGACTTTTGTCACCAAAGTACGTAATAAAATGGATTTATCCGGTCTGGATGTCAGGACATCAGTTATCGAAGCTGTAGATGAATGTATAAAAGAGGATATTCTATCAGATTTCTTTATAAAGCATAGAGAAGAGGTGATTGATGTGAGTATATTTGAATACGATGAAGAAGGCGTTATGGAGATTCTCCGTGAAGAAGCCCGCACTGCTGGACTTGAGGAAGGACGTGCTGCTGGACTTGAAGAAGGGCGTGCTGCTGGACTTGAGGAAGGACGTTCCGCTGGACTTAAGGAAGGACGTTCCGCTGGACTTGAGGAAGGACATATCGCCGCCATTAAAAATATCATGACAAAGCTTGGCAAATCAGCAGATGAAGCTATGGACATACTTGATATTGATATTGATAAAAGAGAGGTCATTAAAAAAAAGCTGCAATAGTTATTTACCCGATTAAGTATTAAACAATAAGTGGGGCGTAAACATTAAGAACATATTTCTTAATGCTTCGCCCCACTTATGTACTTTATCTGACAAACTCACAACTGTTATATTTTATATCTTCCTAGAACTGGTTATCTTTAAAGAATTCCCGCTTTCTTTCAATCATCTCATCAATCCTGCCAATATAATTCCTTACATCCTTGACGTTCTCTATACGCTCAATTCTTACTGAATGGTTGTCATCGCTTTCATTATGGAATACAACCTTGCTGCTTGCTCCAGCTCCACATGCTATTATGGTCTGTTTTTCCTCCATAATAAGTATGTTATATATACACTCCTTACCTTCCTTTGAATATCCTACATTTTCAAAGTTTCCAGCCATATTCTTCTGTCTGTACATATAATATGGTTCCATATCAAGCTTTTTTGCTGCTTCCTCTGTCATTCTTATGATCTCATCCGTATTTTTTGTTGACAGCTGCTTGTACTTATCTCTCCATATATTAAGCGCGGCTGCTCTCTTTATGGCAAGTGAATGTACCGTAAGACTTTCCGGATTCATAGCCTGTATCTCGCTAAGTGTATGCTTTACTTCGTCAATATCCTCACCGACAAGACCAAGTATTATATCCATATTTATATTATCGAAGTCTTCTTCTCTTGCCATATTGTATACATTCTTTATCTGTTCTACAGTATGCTTCCTGCCTATCAGATCAAGCGTTTTCTGATTCATCGTCTGTGGATTGATAGAGATTCTTCCAACATTATGTTTCTTAAGCACCTTAAGCTTATCAAGTGTTATACTATCTGGACGACCTGCTTCTACTGTGAATTCATGACATCCATCTATATCAAACAGTCTTTTAAGTTCTGTTATCAGTCTGTCAAGCTGCGCTGCACTAAGCGTTGTTGGTGTACCACCACCAAAGTATACTGTATCAAGTCTTCTCCCCTTCATGGCTCCTGATACGAATTTCATTTCCTTAATGAGTGCATCGAGATAACTATCAACGTAATCTTTATAGGCTCCAAGTGCATATGATGAAAATGAACAATACAAGCATATACTTGGGCAGAATGGAATTCCTATATACAGACTATAACCATTTTTATAGTCTATACGGTTTAGTATATCCATTTCTTTTCTGGCTACCTTAAGTGCAAGCTCTGCCTTCTGCCCACTCGCCTTATGCTTATCCATAAAATGTCTTTTTATCGTTTCTTCGCTTTCACCATCTTCAAGCATCATATATGCTATCTTACTTGGGCGCACTCCCGTAAGATATCCCCATGGAAGTGTCTTTCCGGTCTTTTTACTAAGATAGTCGTATAGATATGACTTGAACTTATCATGCATCTGGCTTTTGTTAAGTCCTGTAACATCTGGTACCTTTATGTCTATAACCATATCATCCGACATATCTTTTGAATCGTTTTTTGAATTATCTTTCAAATTATTTTTTAATTTGTCTTTCTGATTATCACTTGAACTATCGCTTTCTTTATATGCTGTAACTTCTGTTCTGGGATAGAATGAACGCACCAGCACTATGGCATCATCATAAAATGTATTATCGTCTATTTTAATATATATCATCATTGTTCCTCTCTGTATACAGTTTCCCAAAAAAACACTACCTGCACACAATATTAAATATTCTGTCTAGTCTATATATACATAAAATATAAAATTTATAAATCAATTCTAAATTAAAAATCTTAATTCACCAGAAACGGATTATTCTCTCTCTCATAACCAACGCTTGTGCCTTCTCCGTGTCCCGGATATACCTTCGTATCATCAGGAAGTACCATTACTTTTTCTTTTATTGAACGCACTATTTCGCTCATGCTACCTCCAGGAAAATCCGTTCTTCCAACTGAGCCACAGAATAATGTATCTCCTGAAAAAAGCACTCCTATTTCTCTTATATAATAACAGCTTCCACCTTCTGTATGTCCCGGAGTATGAAGTGCTTCTATATCAAATCCTGCAAGTTTAAGTATTTCGCCATCTTTATGCCATACGTCTGCTTTTACTGAAAGCTTAAGCCCATATGCTTCACCAAGATTAATATGTGGCTGTTCAAGTGTATTCTTCTCATCACATGATGCATATACTTTAACACCATATTTATCTCTTACGGCATCTGCTGCCATAATATGGTCAAAATGTCCATGTGTTAACAATATTCCCTTAAGACTGCATCCTGATTCATCTATCATTCTGCTTATCTCATCCTGGCTGTCTGCTGGATCTATAAGAACACACTCTTTAATATCCATATTACATAACAGATAGCAGTTAGTGCCTACCATTCCTAATATTCTTGAATCTATTTTATACATAACTTTTCCTTTTCTTTATATTATTATTTTTAATATTTGCCACCAATTAATGCATATAGCCCAACCCATTGCTTTGCAATTTACGAGAACCTATATATCATCGTAATATCATTATATGCTATCAAAAAGCCGTTATCAAGAATAATCCCGACAACGGCTCTAAACTGTAACATTTATATGCTATATTTTACACATTATGTTTGTTATTTACATTCTATATTGCTATATCCACTGCGCACAAGCTTCTGCATTATCTGAATTCAGATAATACCTTTTCTACCGGTACTTGTCTTTATCAGCCCGTAGCTCTCTCAATATCTGTGACACCATCTATTTTTCTTAGCTTGTCGATAAGTCTGTTAAGCTCTTCCTTACCTGATACCACAAATCCTAAGTTAATAGTTGCAATATTCTTCTTGTTTACACGGCTGTTCATGAATCTTACGTCTATGTTAGCTTCTGTAAACAATCTTGATATATCAACAATAAGACCTTTTCTGTTACCTGCAAATATGTTAATCTCGGCACTGTATTTTTCATCTTTATTCTCTGTCTGTTCCCACTCTGCTTCTATGAGTCTTGCACGCTCACTTGCCGGGAAGTTTAGTATGTTGATACAGTCTGTTCTGTGGATTGAGATACCTCTTCCTCTTGTAACAAAACCTACTATTTCATCACCTGGAACAGGATTACAGCATCTGGAGAATCTGACCGCAACATCGTGGATTCCTTTAACAACGATTCCACCCTTGCCCTTTTTATTATCATTCTCCTTTTCCTTGCTTTCACTTGCTGCTATCTGTTCAAGTGCCTGCTTATCTGTAATCTCAGCCTTCTTTGTCTTTAAGTATTCTTCATTAAGCTTATTGACTATCTGCCCTTCTTTTAAAGCTCCATGTCCGACGGCAGCCATGATAGAATCCCAGTCCTTATAGCCATATTTTCTTAATGCCTTTTCTACAAATTCAGGCTTATTTATCTCTGAAAGAACTATGCCCTTTCCCTTACAATAGTTGGATATAAGCTCCTTACCCTTTATTATATTGTCTTCCTTAAGCTCCTGCTTAAACCACTGGTTGATCTTGTTACGTGCCTGTGTGGACTTAACCATAGATAACCAGTCACGACTTGGTCCCTTTGAGTTCTGTGAAGTTATAATCTCGATTCTGTCACCATTTTTTATCTCATAATCAATATTAACAAGCTTTCCGTTAACTCTTGCACCTACCATCTTATTGCCTACAGCACTATGAATACTGTAAGCAAAGTCTATAGGGTTAGAACCTGCCGGAAGTGTCTTTACATCTCCTGTAGGTGTGAAACAGTATACCGAATCAGAAAACAGATTAAGGTCATTCTTAATAGATGATAAGAATTCTTTATTGTCTGACATATCTCTCTGCCATTCAAGTATCTGTCTTAACCAGCTAAGCTTGGCCTCTTCACTCTTGTTTGTCTCACCTGTTTTGCCTTCTTTATACTTCCAGTGAGCTGCAATACCATATTCTGCTATTCTATGCATTTCATATGTTCTTATCTGTACTTCAAAAGGCTGGCCATTGGATGCTATAAGTGTTGTATGCAGTGACTGATACATGTTAGGCTTAGGCATAGCTATATAATCCTTGAATCTTCCTGGAATAGGCTTGTACATCTCATGTATTACACCTAAAGCCGCATAACAGTCTTTAACTGTGTCAACCTTAATACGCACTGCAAATATATCATATATCTGATCAAGTGTCTTATTCTGGTTAACCATCTTTCGATAGATTGAGAAGAAATGCTTAACTCTTCCATCTATCTCTGCTTCTATACCGGCATTGCTTATATGCATACCGACTTCCTTGATTATGCTCTTTATAAATGCTTCTCTACCCGGTCTGTTGATATCCACCTGCTTTACAAGGTCATTGTAAGTATCTGGCATAAGATATTTCATGGAAAGATCATCTAATTCTACCTTAATCTTAGATATACCAAGCCTATGTGCTATAGGAGCATATATATCCATAGTCTCTCTGGACTTTTCCACCTGCTTTGCTGGTGACTGGTACTGCATTGTACGCATGTTGTGAAGTCTGTCGGCAAGCTTTATAAGAATAACTCTTATATCCTTAGCCATAGCAAGAAACATTTTTCTTAAGTTTTCTGCCTGCACTTCTATCTTGTCATGCTGATAGTTAAGCTGTGTAAGCTTTGTAACTCCATCTACTAAAAGTGCAACCTCATCGCCGAATTCTTTTGCCACATCTTCACTTGTCATAACAGTATCTTCAACAACATCATGTAAAAGACCAGCTATAATAGACTCTTTATCAAGCTCAAGCTCTGCTAATATAATAGCAACACAAAGTGGATGTATAATATATGGCTCACCTGACTTTCTAAACTGACCTTCATGAGCCTTTTTTGCAACCTTATATGCACGTTCTATATCTGAAAGGTCAGATGATGGATGGTACATTTTAACTTTTTCTATAAGGTCATTATAAAGCTCCTCCGGGCTTGTAAAATCTGCCGGCGTATCCACTGATTTTTCTACTTCGCTTGTCTTAATATTCTTATTTCCTGCTAATTCTATATTGCTCTCTGGCATATAATCTCTCCCCCTCGTGTATCTATAATCCGGGTGCACAGCCTGTATATGACTGTTTTATTATATTATAATTTACTCTTTATCTGCTCCTATACTCACGAACCCGCGCTATCGCGCTCTTTCGTCCTGCTTCGCATGACTGTTCGTTCGTTAATGGTTATAATTATACCTCAGCGTATAACCTTTCCATAAATTCTCTTGTTGCCACTGCATTTTCTGGAACAGTATTCTCAAGTGTACAATGAACATATGTTTTATATTCCTTGATCTTCTTAAGCAATAGTGGATAATTAAGTCCACCTGTTCCTGCTGCTATTGACTTAAGCTCATCGTTCTCAACTACATAATCCTTGCAGTGGACTACTGCGATATCTTTTAATAACAGGTCAAATGCTTTTTCTATAATCTCATCCTGTTTATCAATGTTTCCTGTATAAAGAAGGTTAACAGGGTCAAATATAATCTGAAGGTTTGGAGAATCTATAGCATCAAGCACCTTTCTTGCCCTCTCAACTGTGTTGACTATATGCTTCCATACAGGCTCTATAGCTACTATAACGCCAAACTGTTCTGCATATTTAACTATAGGTCTTAGGTTATCTATAAAACACTGAAGTGCCTCATCTGAATGATTCGCTGGTTCATACTTGTACTCTTCATTGACAGCACCTGTCTCTGTTCCAACAACTCCACATCCAAGTATACTTGCAAATCTTATATGTGCTTTATACTTCTCGACTATCTCCTTATGCTTTTCAGGATTAGGATTGCAAAGATTAAGATAGCATCCAAGAACTGCCACATCAACCTTATTTTCTGCACATAACTCCTTAATATACATAGCAAGTCCAGGTGTCATAGTCTCAACTCCCGGCTTAAACTCCTTTATAGACTTTGAAAGTGCTATATGCATACAATGAAATCCCTGCTTATGTATGTTAGGGATAAGCTCATCAAGTGGTGCATATGCAACATCATGTGCTCTGATACCTATTCTCATAATAATCCTCCATTCTTGCGTGTGAAAAATCTTATTTTTCACACTAATCCTCTTTTCTACGCTCATTTATCACTAAACTTCTTTTCTGTGCGTGTTTAATCTTGAATATTTTATATGTCTTACTATATTCATACATCATGCTATTTAAAATCTACAGATTTATTTCAGTTTAACATATCAATGCCCAAATGTCACTTATAAGTTCAATTTAAGCTTGAATTTAAGCTTGAAATATAAGCTCTATTTAAACTTTGACCTGATACAAAAGCCCCTGTAATGATAATAATTACTCAATAATAAATAAATACTACCATTACAGAGGCTCTCTTATTTTATATAATCTATTAATGTACTAGATTGTACGATTAATTATAACATGAACAATTAGAAGCTCATATCATTCTTACTTATAGCATTATAAAATGTAGTCAATGGTATAAAGCTCTGTGCGAAGCTTTTTCCTGAATCACCCTTACATATGACCGCATCGTCTGTTATTGTCTTTACGCCTACTGATCCACCAGATGCTTCATTTATGGCTTTTCTGAATGTTTTAAGTCCATACTTCAAATATGAGGCATCTCCTGTAAGCTCATAAGCTATAGCAAGTGACTCAAGCAGAAGTGTGTTGTTACCATTTCTTGCAAGACTAGGAAGTTCCTTATAATAGAACAGTCCGTTATCCATATAGCAGTTCTCTACAAGATCATCCACCGCATGTATTAACATCTGTTTTACATCCTCTCTTGGGAATACTCTGTAGTATCTCATAACACTTCCGACTGCAACTGATATCATGAAACCTACTCTTATTGCTGTATTATCTGTGTATGGTGATAACCAGTCTCCATATTCTTCTTCCCATTTCTTGAAGCTGTCTATTATCCAGTCGCATTTAGCAAGCCATTTCTTATCATTAGTTTCTACATAAAGTGCTATAAGTGTACGAAGCGCCCAGCCTGTTTCCCTTGCATTGGCTTCACCTGGCACCTGATACATCGGAGTTTCAAGAAGTCTTAAGACATTTTCACCGATTCCAACAGCTGCCTCATATCCTCTCTCATCTCCTGTAAAATGATAATAATCAAGAAGACCTTCAACCCATTCATGTGAGCATACCATAACACCATTCTTACAGTGCCCTGCTGTATGTTCCCATTGTCCCCCGATTCTTAAAGGATTGCTGCTATAGTGGCATATATCAACATCCATCCAGTGTTTTGCTGCTACTATCAAATAATCAAGGAATCTTCTTACTCCTGTTCTAGCATACATAAGTGCACAGGCATGCGGATAGTCATATTCATTGTTGCTCCAGACTGGTTTTCCGCCACCTCTTCCCTGGACTGTGTATCCCATATCTACTGTATCACCCCAGTTAAGCATACCATAACATCTTGAATGTCCATCTGCTTTTGCCATAAGTGCTATTTCCACATCTTCATCATATTTATCAGGAAATACATCAAGCATTACACCAGACTCTTTAAATATCTGAGGTGCTATATATGGTCTGTCTGGCATCTGATATATAAGACTTCTGTTATCTATCTCCCATATATGAGTTTCTGGACTATGCCAGTGTATAAGGAAGTTCTGTTCTTTTGCCATACCTGACTGCATAGTTATCTCACCTACGCCCTCTGGCACAAGCATGACCGCTACACCCTCTGCACATGACTTGATTGCCTTAGGATAATTCTGCTGTGCCTGATGCACTGTTACGCAGAATCCATCATCAGCATCTGTATAGTCAGCCATAAATGTTCCATATAACACTTCTGCATAATGTTCATTAGCCTCTTTTATAAGATAGCTGTCATCTATTGTCTCATTTACTTCTTCACCATTCTTACCTATGATAAAGCTTGTCTTATAGTTTGAAGTGGCAACTATAGTCCTGATATCTGAAACAGGAGCCCTGTGTTCTATCATATCAAGCTCTCCTATTCCTCTTGTCATAAATATAGGTCCATTGTTCTTAGAATTGTCTGTAAGAATATCTCCACATCCAGTTGAATCGTTGCCAGCTGCCATATCTATATGTACAAGCTTATCTGTTATCCTGCTGTCCTTTGATTTCTTAATATAAAATACAAGTGATTTTATATTAAGTTCTTCGTCTGATGTATTGATTATTCTATATGATATGTTTACCCATGGTTTTCCTGCATAGGCTGTGATTCGTATCTCAGACTCTATTTTCTTATATTTTATATCTTCTTTATCTATAGAAGCTGTATTTCCGCCTTTATCAGTTTTATTTCCATCTTTATCAGCCTCAACAACATTATAAGCCTTAGCTGAAAGTGTTACCTCTACAGGACCTGGCTTTACTACACGCCACTCTCCTATAGACATCTTATAATCATTTCCTTCTCGGTCCTTTAAAACCGGTCCTTCAAAGTTCTCTTCGGTATATATCTTTCTTTCATCAACTAACCTTGTAAATATACTTTCAGAGTTATCAGATACATCAAACTCTAATTCACCACTGTTTACTGTATAACCTGCTTCTGTCTTCTTTACACACACTGCAGCTTTGTGTACATTTACATCCTTTTCTATAGGATTATCATAAGACAGCTTAGAAGCTTCTACAGCTTTATCATACTCTTCACTGCTTACAGAAAGAATCACTTTTGTGCGCTTGTTAGCTGGGAGATCTGCCATAAAGCTTATAAACAGAAACTTAACACTTCCATCATCATAGCTTGATGTCACTTCAGGCTGTATAATGCATTCCTTTCCATTCTGTAATACTGCTATCTCTGATATGCTTTTAAGTTCACCTTTCTTAAATGGAACTGCTACACTGACGCATTCCTGAATTCTTGGATACCTATATAGCTTATCCAGATAAATATCTAACATGCTTTATTCCTCCTTGTTATTCCACTGTGCAAACCATTTTTAACACAACAAAACTGTATTAATATGGGTTTTTACCGGTTTTTTTTCATATTTAACTTATATCTTATTATACTCACATTAATATCTGCTAACTACTGTTAAGATTGTCCTTTTTATGATATTATACATATTAATTGACCTTTACCTGCTTTAAGTTAGCAATCAGTACTAAGCATGAAGGTAAATTTATTCACAGAAAGGACTGTACACTTTGAATTATGCTGAAATAAAATATAATGATATTGCCAATGGTCCCGGCGTAAGAACAAGTATATTTGTAAGCGGCTGCACTCATCACTGTAAGGGTTGCTTTAACGAGGTTGCATGGGATTTTAATTATGGCATGCCATTTACTGATGAAACTATTGATGAAATAATAGAATCAATGAAGCCTTCTTATATAGCAGGATTAACTCTTCTTGGTGGTGAGCCCTTCGAACCAGCTAACCAGAAAGGACTTCTTCCTTTATTAGAAAGAGTAAAACAGGTATATCCTGATAAGAATATATGGTGTTTTACAGGCTATCTGTTTGATAAAGATATTATGGAGCGTATGTATAACACATACCCAGAGACTGCAAGAATGCTGTCTTTCATCGACATATGTGTTGATGGGAAGTTTGTTGAACAACTAAAGGATATGATGTTAAAATTCAAAGGATCATCTAACCAGAGAACTATTGATGTACAAACCTCGCTTAAGGAGGGGCATGTAGTCATAGCTGATGGTTACTAAAGCTGTTTATGCTAATCACAATATATAGAAATGAGGATTTATTTTTATGAAACAAAATGTAAATATTAAAAAACTTACACCTGATGCTATTATACCAACTTACGGAACTGAATACTCAGCTGGTGCAGACCTTTATTCAGGTATGACAGAAGCAGTCACTATAAAACCTGGCACAACTGAATTCATCAAAACAGGTATTGCCATGGAGATACCTGCTGGTCTTGTTGGTCTTATTTATGCAAGAAGCGGTATGGCATGCAAAAAGGGTGTTGCTCCTGCCAACAAAGTAGGTGTTATTGATTCTGACTACAGGGGAGAGATAATAGTTGCCCTATACAACCACTCTGATGCTGCTGTTACTATAGAACCAGGTGACAGAGTTGCACAGATTGTACTTGCTCCTTATATAACAGCTGCTTTTAACGAAGTGCAGGAATTAAGTGATACAGTTCGTGGAGATGGCGGATTCGGTTCTACAGGAACTAAGTAGGAATATTGTTGTTTAACACACATTCTTAACGTACGGACGACA
>UMGH01048428.1_pt1 | contig 12835 bp, 10 predicted proteins | sample 1965231 | NCBI WGS metagenome assembly UMGH01 (sample SAMEA4836068, study PRJEB28245) | human gut metagenome | biome: gut microbiome; material: fecal sample | place: Denmark | collected 2008 | reverse complement strand
ACCATTACACTGATTCGAGACCGCAAGCCGGTGAAGCTGCTGGGGGAACTGGAAAAATCCGGGTATGGATATAAAAAAGAAGCAGCAGGAATCTACTATGTCAATGGCGCGATGTTCCCGATGCAGATCATAGAGTCATCGGAACTGGATGTGGATATGCATGTACAGCTAAAAGCATTGACGAATCATCTGGAGGAATCGTTGATGCGTCAGTATTTATTGCAGGTGAGTACCTTTGAGGGAAGGGAGAAGAATCTTGCAGATATCGTGCTGCAGGTCATTGTAAACAGTAACATGGAGAAAGTACGGGAATGGAAAGGAAGTGAACAGACAATGTGTGAAGCATTAAGAGTACTGATGAAAGAGGAACTGAAAGAGGAGCGAGTGGCGGGCTTGCGCGAGGGTCGTCTTGAAGGTCAGCGCGAAGGTCAGCGAGAAGGACAGATTCGTGCATATGCATCCCTGGTGCAAGATGGGATCATCCCCGTGGAAATAGGTGCGGAAAAAGCGGGAATGTCTGTCGATGATTTTACAAAAGAAATGAAGCTGGCAGGTTATGTAACCCCTGCGGTATAAAATCAGAACATAAAATGTGTGGTGCCCGTGGTTGCACCACACATTTCATTTTAATTTAAGAAAAGTTTTATATAATAGGAATTGTTCTGGAAATCAGTTCGTGATAGTATAAAAGCTATGCATATGAAAAGGAGTTAAATCATGGGAAAAATATTTAAAAACATGCTCCCATACTGGAAATGGATTCTGGTTATTGTGGCTTTTCTTGTGATGCAGGCATTTTGTGATCTGTCCCTGCCACAGTATACATCAGATATTATCGATGTCGGAATCATGAGCAGCGGAGTGGAGCATATTCTTCCGGAAGAAATGACACAGGAAGATTTTGTGTCAGCACAGCTTTTTATGACCAGCAGGGAAAAGAAAACATTTGCCGCCTGTTATAAGGAGCCGAAAAAAGATGGAAACTATGTGAGAAATTGTGAAGAGGATACGCTTGACGATATGGATGAGTCTCTGTTGGAGCCGATCGTCATGGTATATCAGATGTCCCAGATGAAGGAGTCCGATATTGACGAGAAGGCTCTCACGGGGAAAATGGGAACGGATGGGACGCAGGTAGATATGAAGCAGCTGATGCAGGCACTGGCAGCCGGCCAGGTACCGGATCAGCAGATTCTTGAGATGCGAAAGCAGGTGTCCGGACAGATTGATGCGATCGGATCTTCTACATTGAAATCCATGGGTGTGACCTATGCGATCTCCTGTGATAAAAATGCAGGTGTGGATGTAGATGCCATTCAGAAACATTACTTATGGACCACCGGAGCCAAGATGCTTGGTTTTGCGCTGCTGATGGTTATGGCGGCAGTGGTTGTCGGATATTGTGCTTCCCGTGTGGGAGCATCCATCGGACGGGATCTGCGTGATAAGACATTCCGCAATGTCGTACAGTACTCCAATGCAGAGATGGATCATTTTTCAACGGCATCCCTGATTACGAGAAGTACCAATGATGTACAGCAGATTCAGATGGTGACTGCAGTATTTCTGCGAATGATTCTTTATGCTCCGATCATTGGAATCGGTGGTGTGATTAAGGTTGCACAGACCCATGCAGGAATGGAATGGGTGATCGCGCTTGCGGTGCTTGTTATTCTTGGATTTGTAATGCTTCTTACCTCCCTTGCCATGCCGAAGTTTAAGATTATGCAGAATCTCGTGGACCGGCTGAATCTGGTTTCGAGAGAGATTCTGACAGGATTAAATGTCATTCGTGCATTTGGACGGGAAAAACGGGAAGAAGAGCGGTTTGATGAGGCCAACCGCAATCTGACAAAGACGCAGTTGTTTACCAACCGTGTTATGACATTTATGATGCCGGGAATGATGATGATCATGTACTGCATTACGCTTCTGATTGTGTGGGTTGCCGCAAAGAGGATCGATGGCGGATATATGCAGGTTGGTTCCATGACGGCATTTATTACTTACACAATGATGATCGTTATGGCATTTCTGATGCTGACCATGATGTCTATCATGATGCCGAGAGCCGGTGTAGCTGCAGAGCGTATAGATGAGGTTGTACGCACAAAAAGTACGATTACAGATCCGAAAGAGCCGGCTGCCATGGAACAGTGTGAGGGTGTGATTGCCTTTCATCATGTAAATTTCCGGTATCCGGGAGCCACGGAAGATGTGCTTTCGGATATTGATTTTGTTGCAGAGCCGGGAAAGACCACTGCAATTATCGGAAGTACCGGATGTGGTAAATCTACGCTGGTCAACCTGCTTCCGCGTTTTTATGATGTGACAGGCGGAGAGATCACGCTTGACGGAACGGATATCCGCAAGTATACATTGCAGGATCTGCGGGAACATATCGGATTTGTACCACAGAAGGGAATTCTTTTCTCCGGTACAATTGCAAGCAATCTGCGCTTCGGGGCAGAGGATGCGTCAGATGAGCAGATCCGGGAAGCAGCGGAGATTGCGCAGGCAATAGAGTTTATTGACAGCAAACAGGATGGGTATGAGAGTGCGATTGCACAGGGCGGAAGCAATGTTTCCGGCGGACAGAAGCAGCGGCTTGCCATTGCCAGAGCGATCGCAAAGAATCCAAAGATTTATGTGTTTGATGACAGTTTTTCCGCTCTGGATATGAAGACCGATGCGGCACTCCGCAGAGCGCTTGAGACAAAGACGGAACATACGACCGTGATCATTGTCGCACAGCGAATCAGTACGATTCTGCATGCGGACCAGATACTGGTACTCGACGATGGAAAGATTGTCGGAAAAGGCACGCATGAGGAATTACTGCACAATTGCGAAGTTTACGAGCAGATTGCCAGGAGCCAGCTGTCTGCCAAAGAACTGGGACTTTCTGAGGAGGTGAAATAAGATGGCAGAACAACGTACAAGAAGACCTCACGGTCCGATGGGCGGCCCGGGCAGAGGAATGATACCGGGAGAAAAGTCAAAAGATTTCAAAAACTCTATCGGAAAACTGGTTCGTTATCTCGGAAGATACTGGTATGCAATCGTTGCCGTTATGATTTTTGCGGCGGTGTCTACCGTCTTTTCCGTTGCCGGACCAAAGGTTATGGCACGTGCAACGAATGCATTGGTGGAAGGTCTCGGAAAAAAGATCGCGGGAACCGGATCTATTGATTTTACCTATATTGCCAAAGTGTTATTGTTTACACTTGGCCTGTATATCTGTTCTGCAGTATTCAGTTTTATACAGGGAATGATCATGACAGGAATCACGCAGAAAACCTGTTACCGCATGCGTAAGGAAATTTCAGAGAAAATCAACCGCATGCCAATGAAATATTTCGAGAGCCGCACGTACGGAGAGGTGCTATCCCGCATCACAAATGATGTGGATACACTTGGACAGAGTTTAAATCAGAGTGTGACGCAGATCATTACGAGTGTGGCAACACTGGTCGGAACACTTGTGATGATGATTTCAATTTCCGGAATTATGACATTGATTTCACTTGTGATTCTTCCGGTATCTGCCATCTTGATTTCGTTTATTATCAAACATTCGCAGAAATATTTCCGCCAACAGCAGGAATATCTGGGACATATCAACGGACAGGTGGAAGAGGTCTATGGCGGACATCTGGTGGTGCAGGCATATAATAAGCAGGAGAGCACCATCAAAAAATTTGAAGATACCAATCAGATTCTGTTTCAATCGGCATGGAAGTCCCAGTTTTTATCCGGACTGATGCAGCCGATCATGCAGTTTGTCGGAAACCTCGGTTATGTCGGAGTGGCAATTTCCGGAGGACTTCTGGCAATCCGCGGAACCATCGGGGTTGGTGAAATTCAGGCATTTATTCAGTATGTCCGGAATTTTACTCAGCCGATCCAGCAGATTGCGCAGGTGGCAAATATGCTGCAGTCGATGGCTGCAGCCTCCGAGCGCGTATTTGAATTTCTGGACGAAGAGGAAGAAGAACTGACGGTTGAACATGCTGTGCATCTCGACCATGTGGATGGTTACGTGGATTTTTCCCATGTAAGTTTCGGATACAATCCGGACCAGATCATTATCAGGGATTTTTCCGCTCATGTAACACCTGGACAGAAAATTGCAATTGTTGGACCAACGGGAGCAGGAAAAACCACAATGGTCAAACTGCTTATGCGTTTCTATGATGTGACAGGCGGAGCCATTCAGGTGGATGGGCATGATATCCGCGACTTTAACCGTCAGGAGCTTCGGGATGCATTTGGTATGGTATTGCAGGATACCTGGCTGTTTAAGGGATCTATCATGGAAAACATCCGGTATGGCCGTTTAGATGCCACGGATGAGGAAGTGATTGAGGCGGCAAAAGCCGCACATGCCCACCATTTTATCCAGACACTTCCGGGTGGCTACCAGATGGAGTTAAACGAGGATGCAAGTAATGTTTCCCAGGGACAGAAACAGCTTCTTACAATTGCACGTGCTATCCTTGCGGATAACCCGATTCTGATTCTGGATGAGGCAACCTCTTCGGTAGATACCCGTACCGAAGTGCGGATTCAGAAGGCATTGGATAATCTGATGCGTGGACGGACCAGCTTTATCATTGCGCATCGACTCTCTACGATAAGAAATGCGGATCTGATTCTGGTGATGAAAGATGGCGATATCATAGAGCAGGGGACACACGAACAGCTTCTGGTACAAAAGGGATTTTATGCAGATTTGTATAATTCCCAGTTCGAAGAGAATGCATAAGACATTGAAATAAATTGGCAGTTGTGCTATAGTTTAACTGTATTTATCGACAAATTTTGACAAAATCGGACAGTGCTTTCTGGTATGCTTATTTTTGACTGAATTTGACATTCTAGGAGGCCTACATGGGAAAACTAAATGTCGCAATTGCAGATGATAACGAGGTTATGCGTGACTTATTGGAAGAAATGGTAACCAGTGATGATGAACTGCACCTGATCGGGATGGCGAAGGATGGAGAAGAAGCCTGCCATCTGATCAAGGAAAAAGAACCGGATGTTGTATTATTGGATATTATTATGCCGAAACTGGACGGTTTGGCAGTCCTTGACAGGATCAGGGCAGATCATACACTAAAGAACCGGCCAACATTTCTGATGATCAGTGGGATCAGCAATGAAAAGATTACCGAAGACGCGTTTGAGCGGGGAGCGGATTATTACATTATGAAGCCGTTTGACCGGAATATTGTTTTGGACCGGATCAAGACACTCAACCGTCGAAAAAACAAAGTACGAAAAGAAATTGGCAGACCGGTTGAGATGGAAAAGAAACCGGAAAAGTACTCGTTACAGACACTGGAAGAGGATGTCACAGAGATAATTCATGAGGTTGGTGTTCCGGCACATATCAAGGGATACCAGTATTTGCGGGAGGCAATCATCATGTCTGTGACGAATATGGACATGTTAAATTCTATTACGAAAATTTTATATCCGGGGATCGCAAAGAAATTTGATACGACACCAAGCCGTGTCGAGCGTGCCATCCGTCATGCAATTGAAGTAGCATGGAGCCGTGGCAAGATGGATACGCTGGATGATCTGTTCGGATATACGATCAGCAATGGAAAAGGAAAACCGACCAACTCGGAATTTATCGCTCTTATTACGGACAAAATACGATTACAGATGAAGAGTAAGTAAAGGAGTGTTATGTATGAAGAAGATTCTGTTTGTTTCATCAGAGGCAGTGCCATATGTGAAAACCGGAGGTCTTGCCGATGTTGTCGGATCACTTCCGAAATATTTTGACAAAAAAGAGTATGATGTGCGGGTAGTTATTCCGAAATACGCCTGCATGGATCGCTCATTTCTTTCAAATTTAAAATTTTTGTGCCATTTTTATGTAAATCTGAACTGGCGCAGGCAGTATGTTGGAATTTTCGAGTCAGAATATCATGGTGTTCACTTTTATTTTGTGGACAATGAATTTTATTTCGCAGGAGAATCTCCATACAACAATATCTATGAAGATGTGGAAAAGTTTGCATATTTTTCCAAGGCAGTACTTGCTAGTCTGCCGTATATTGATTTTGCCCCGGACATTATCCATTGCAATGACTGGCAGACAGGACTTATTCCGGTGTTTCTGCATACGGTATTTGGAGATGATAATTTTTATGCGGGAATCAAAACCGTGTTTACGATTCATAACCTGCAGTTTCAGGGACGCTGGCGAATTCAGGAGATAATGGATATTACAGGACTTCCGGCACACATTTTCAATGCATATGAACTGGAATCTTATGGGGAGGCAAATTACTTAAAGGGTGGCGTGGTATATGCAGATTATATTACTACCGTCAGCCCGACGTATGCAAATGAGATTACGACCGTAGAAGGGGGAGAGGGCTTAAGTGGCCTGATGACTGCCCGAAAGGATCGCCTTTATGGTATTTTAAACGGAATTGATTATGAAGAATATAATCCACAGACAGATCCTTATATTTCGGTAAATTATTCGAAAAAAGATGCAGTGAGTGGGAAAAAAGAAAACAAAGTTGCATTACAGAAAGAACTTGGGCTTCCAGTCAGGGAGGATGCTTTCCTGATCGGAATCGTATCGCGTATGACCAGCCAGAAAGGATTTGACCTGATTGGCTGCGTATTGGATGAACTTTTAACCGAAATGGATATACAGCTGGTGGTTCTTGGTTCCGGAGAGAGCCAGTATGAAAATATGTTCCACCATTATCAGAGTAAGTATCCGGACAAGGTAAGCGTACATATCGGATTTACCGAGGAGCGTTCGCACCATATATATGCGGCAAGTGATGTGCTGCTGATGCCTTCCATGTTTGAACCATGCGGGCTGGCACAGATGATTGCCATGCGTTACGGAACACTTCCGATCGTACGTGAAACCGGAGGACTCCGGGATACGGTAGAACCATACAATGAATATGAAAATACAGGATGTGGTTTTTCATTTGCGAATTTTAATGCACAGGAAATGGCAGATATTGTCCGGTATGCGTATCGTGTGGAGCATGAACAAAAGGCCGCATGGAAAGAACTGATCTATCGTGCGATGGATCGCAATTTTTCCTGGAATGTTTCGGCACATGCATATGAGAAGCTATATGATAAACTGGTAGAAATGTAATAGATGTTCCCCGCAGAATTTTTTCTGCGGGGATTTTGTGTCTGGAAATATAATCTATGAAGTGCAGACCGGCTGCGGCATGGTCAGCAGATGGCTGTGCCGGCAGTAATAGTAGGCATGGTCGGACAGAATTTCTTCATCCTGAAGCTGTGAGGCATTCACTTCTTTTACCATTGCGGTGTAATGGTCGAGATTCTGCCTGTCGTTTTCATCGGTGGCAAGAATCAGTACTTCGTGAATACTGCTTGGCAGAATGATCAGATCCTTTTCAAACAAATCGGACAGTTCTTTTAAGATGTCATCGTAGAGGAGAACGGTTGCACCGTTGGTCCGGTACGTATTGGTCAGAACATACAGTGGCGGGGCTGCTTCCGGGAGTGGAGTTTCCGCGACGAGCTGCATTTCTTTGAGAAGACTGCTCATCGGGGTAAGCTGTGGGGGAAGAAGCTGTGGCGTGTTTTTCTTCGCAAGCCGGTAAAGCGTTTCTTTGTCGGTTTTCCAAAGGTTTAAGTGATGATTGTGGATCAGAATATTTGCCTGGTTTTCGGCACCTGCATGGAGCAGACAGTAAAAGATTACGGCCAGATCCTGGTAGCGGAAAAACGGAACCTCTTTTAACAGTTCCTGATTTTTTTCAAAGCTTACAAGACGCATGACGATGTGCTCGCTGGCACGGGAAAAATCGGTAAAGTAGGACGTGTCAAAATTTTTTTCCGGGGCATGCGCCTGATAGGTATGAAGAATATCTTCACAGATTTCTTCAAGGCATACCCCTTCCAGATAGCGATGATAGTATGGCATCAGATAGATCGCAGGTGACACGTTTTTCTTCGGATGGAGAAGTACCAGACCATCGTAATGTGTTCCGTTATTTTTGGTAAAGGAACGAATGTCTAAAGTGACACCTGTCTCGATACGCAGAGAAAGCTGTGTACGGATCGTTGTTAAAAATTCCTGATAGTTCATATGTAATTGAAAACAAATGTATATATGGGAAATTTCGGAATGACCGTTTCCGAAGATGAAAAATCCACGGTGTTAACCAGACACCGTGGATTTACTTTAGCATGTTTTGACTGAAATTGCAATCATTTTTCTCGGTTTTTTAATAAGAGAGAAGTTCCTGCCACAGCTTTGTGTACTTGGCGGAATCATCATCACTTAATGCTTTATAGATTTCACATCTTTTTATCGTGTCACTGGAAGGATTGATAGCTTCGTTATTTTTTACGTCAGCGTCCTGATTTTCTACCACAGATGTAATCGGAGAGGCATACTGCACATATTCGAAATTCTTTTCTGCGATATCATCTTTGCACAGGAAATTTAAGAATTTTAAAGCGTTGGTCTGGTTAGTGCAGGACTTTGGAATGAACCAGGAATCGATCCAGAGGTTTGATCCCTCTGTTGGAACTGAATAATCCAGATTGTCGTTCTCTGCCATGGCCAGTGCAGCCTCGCCGGAGTAGCACAGTGCGATGGAGGCTTCTTCTCCGATCATGGCATCGGCTGTCTCGTCTACATAGTAGGCATATACGATTTTATCATCTTTTTGCTTTTTTAATATGTCGAGGGCTTCCCGCAGATGATTTTCATCGGTATCGTTTAAGGAATACCCTTTGGAGATCAGTGCAGGGGCAAACGTATCACGGACAGAATTTTCCATAATGATTTCATCCTCATAGGTAGGATCCCACAGGCAGTCCCAGCTTGATACGGTTTTGGCATCAATGGTTGTTTTGTTGTAGAGAAGACCAAGTGTTCCGTAAAAATATGGAACGGAATAGGTGTGATTCTTGTCATAGGAAGCAGACATATCAAGGATCGTTGGATCCAGATTTTTGTAGTTGTCCATGGCATCGTAATCTTCTTCGAGAACTTCGCCCTCGTTGATCAGGCGCTCAACCATATATTCGGAAGAGCAGATTACATCATAGTTGATGGAACCGGCTTTGTATTTGGTATACATTTCTTCCGGACTTTCATATTCTTCGTATTTGACGGTGATACCGGTTTCTTTTTCAAACTGTTTGACTACGGACTCATCGATATATTTTCCGTAATTTAAAACGGTTAAGGTCTGTCCGCTTTTTTTCGCAGAGGAAGATCCCCCACAGGCAGTGAGTGCGCTGACTGCCAGAGCAGAAATTAAGAGGGCAGAGAAAATTCTTTTTTTCATAATAGGACTCCTTTCGGCTGGAATAAAATTCCAATGGATAATTTATTTGGCTGCAACACGCTTCTTCCCCGGAGAAACATTTCCGGCAAGAAGAATGAGCAGAACGGCAAAGAACAGAATCGTGGAAAGTGCATACAATTCCGGTTTGATTCCTTTGCGAAGTTCTGTGTAGAGCATGGTGGAGAGGGTATTGACCCCGGCTCCTTTGGTAAAATAGGTGATGGAAAAATCATCCAGTGACATGGTGACTGCCATCATAAATCCGGAGAACACACCGGGACGGATTTCCGGCCAGGTGACTTTGTAAAATGCATACAGCGGCGTTGCTCCGAGATCAAGTGCCGCCTCATAGGTGCTGCGGTTTGTCTGTTTCATTTTCGGAAGCACATTTAAAATAACATAAGGAATACTAAAAGTAATGTGCGCCAGAAGAACCGTCACAAATCCGAGGTCGATAAATTTCACAAACAAAAGCATCATGGAGATACCGGTTACGATATCCGCATTCAGAAGCGGAATATTGGTCGCGCCGAGATAAATGGTCTGGTGCCGTTTTTTCATGGCGGCTATGCCGAGCGCGGCAAGTGTTCCGATCAGTGTGGAAATAATTGCGGACAGGAAAGTGACCTGCAAAGTTGTGACAAATGCAGTCATAATCTTTTCGTCCTGAAAACAGCCGGTATACCACCGGAGCGTGAAGCCACCCCATTTTACCTTGGAACGGGAATCGTTGAAAGACAAAGCAATCAACACAATAATCGGAAGGTAAAGGAAGGCAAAAATCAGGACCATATAGATCCGGGATGCACATTTTTTTAACATATGGATGTTCCCTCCCCTTCTTTATCAAATATATTTACAATAGTCATACTTGCAATCACAAAAATCATAAGAACAAAGGAAAGACCGCTTCCGGCATTCCATTGCATACCCTGCATAAAATCCTGTTCGATCACATTTCCGATTAAAAGAACATGACCACCGCCTAATACCTGCGAGATTGCAAACGAGGTAAGTGACGGGACAAATACCATGACGATTCCGCTGATGATTCCGGATACGGTAAGCGGAAGGATAATCTTTAAAAAGATGGTTACATTTCCGGCACCCAGATCACGGGCCGCCTCAATCCAGTCTTTACGGATTCGTGTCATGGAGTTGTAGATTGGCAGCAGCATAAATGGCAGGAAGTCGTATACCATGCCAAGGACAACTGCCGTTGGTGTATTTATGATATTGATGCGGGAAAGTCCGAAACCTGTGAGAATGGAGTTGATTACACCATTTTTGGAAAGCAGAAGTTTCCATGCCAGGATACGGAGCATAAAGTTCATCCACATCGGAAGCATAAAGATAAAAACAACCAGTCCCTGATTTTTGATTTTCATATTATTTAAAATCATTGCCAGCGGATAGGAGAGAACCAGGCACACGATGGTGCATATAATTCCAAGTCTCAGGGAAAGTCCCATGGCTTTGCGGTTGGTTTCATCTGCTATCGCTGTGATATAGGATAACGTAAAACTGCCATCGCCGTTTGTAAATGCATAGTAAAGAATCATGATAAGCGGCAGGAGGATAAAACCGATGATCCATATGAGGTATGGACCGGCAAGAAATTGCTGTTTGAATTTACGCATCGATCTCCACCGCCTTTTCATCGGAAGATTCCGGCTTATGCATAATCTGGATATTGAACGGGATTACTTTGATGCCGACTTTGGTGCCGACCGGAACAAATCTGGTGGTGTGAACCAGCCATTCATAGCCGCCGGCCATGACATCAAGTTCATAGTGAACGCCTTTAAAAATCAGGGAGGTTACTTCGCCCTGCAGCGTTCCCTCCGAAGGATCGACAAGTTCTACATCTTCCGGACGGATGACAACGTCGACCGGCTTGTTATTGCCGAATCCTTTGTCGACACATGCCCAACGGGCACCGAGAATCTCTACAAGTTCGTCTTTTATCATGGTTCCGTCAATGATATTGCTGTGTCCGATAAAATCGGCAACAAATGCGTTTTCCGGTTCGTTGTAAATGTTTTCCGGAGTACCGATCTGCTGGATATATCCCTGATTCATGACAACAATGGTATCGGACATGGTCAGTGCTTCTTCCTGATCGTGGGTGACATATACAAAAGTAATTCCAAGTTCTTCTTTCAAACGGATGAGCTCATACTGCATGCTCTGGCGCAGTTTTAAATCAAGTGCACCAAGCGGTTCATCTAAAAGAAGGACTTTTGGCTCGTTTACAATCGCACGGGCGATGGCGATACGCTGCTGCTGACCACCGGAGAGAGAATCGACCGAACGGTTTTCAAATCCTTCCAGATTGACCAGTTTTAAGGCATATTTGATTTTATCCTGAATATATGCTTTGCTTTTCTTACTTATTTTAAGGCCGAATGCAATGTTTTCGGCGATGGACATATGCGGGAAAAGAGAATACTTCTGAAAAACGGTATTCAGTTTCCGTTTATTGGCTGCAAGAGCTGTGATATCCTGTCCGTCAAACAGAATCTGTCCCTTGTCCGGGCTTTCAAAGCCTCCCAGCAGACGCAGGGTTGTAGTTTTTCCGCATCCGGACGGACCTAAAAGGGTCAGAAATTCATTCTCCCGGATATACAGATTTAAATCATCCAACACAAGATTGGAATCGTAGGATTTGGAAATTCCAATAAAATCAATTAAATGTTTACTCATACGTTTGTCCTCTTAAAAATTTGGTGGGGTAGTCACCCAGATGATGACGGCATCTGTCGAACAGGCGTTTTCCAGATAATGCTTTTTTCCTGCTTTAAAATAGAAAGATTCCCCGGCATGTACCGTCTGGTTTTGTCCGGCATAGTGGATACGGACGTTTCCTTTGATTACATAACCGAAATCCTCCCCCTCATGGGGCTGATAAACTTCTGACCGTCCACCGGCGTGTAAAGTCAGACGAACCGGTTCCATCTGGTTTTTCTGTGCATTGGGAACGACCCATTCAATACAGCAGTGTTTTTCTTCGTCGGTTTTTTCAAAATAATCTTCCTGTTTGAAAACAATCTGTTCCGGCTCTTCATCTGTAAAAAATTCTGCTGGTGTCGTACCAAGGCACTGGATGATATCCAGAAGAGTTCCGATGGACGGAGAGTTCTGGTTTCGTTCCAACTGTGAGATAAAGCCCTTGGTCAGCTCGGCACGGTCCGCCAGCTCCTGTTGCGTCAGTCCGTACTGGATGCGCAGTTCTTTCATGCGGTGTCCAATGTCCATGGCATGCCTCCCGTAAATTTATGAAACATGATTGTTAGTTGATTTTTTGTTTACTGATTATAAACTCAACAATTTCTATTCTACAGAATCCATGTGAAAAGTCAATCTTTTTTTAATATAAATTTTATGAAAAAACAGTTGATTTTCTGAATCGGTTTTGGTATTATATATAAGTACGTTTTGCCAATATGGCTCAGTTGGTAGAGCAACGCATTCGTAATGCGTGGGTCAGGGGTTCGAGT
>UMGH01071140.1_pt1 | contig 12915 bp, 9 predicted proteins | sample 1965231 | NCBI WGS metagenome assembly UMGH01 (sample SAMEA4836068, study PRJEB28245) | human gut metagenome | biome: gut microbiome; material: fecal sample | place: Denmark | collected 2008 | reverse complement strand
ACCAACTTTTTTATGAACTATTCTTATCCCGAACTGGGGTAGTTCTTGAGTCCTTCCTTGTCGGGTATGGAAAGGAAGAAAAGGCATATTCCGAATGCGAGCATCATTCCGGGAATGATGTATTGCGTCAAAAGATCATAGAGTAATTATTAACATAAACACACCTCATTAAGGGCATAATAACGATAATCATTGAGCACCGTACGGAGGAACTGCAGACTGTCGGGATTGCCGGGAGCCTGAATGGCGGCAGCCACCTTACTGGAAAGGTTGGCGAGGGCAGACTCATCACAAGCCCCGTGGCGGTCCGCCACGTTGACGAAGCGCTCTATCAGTTCTGCCTGACCGAGCGACAAAAGCTTTGCGCCTGCATAATGGGGCTGGTAGTCGGGGAAGGCATACTGGAATTCTGACAGCGAGATATGCATCAGAGAAGGGTCGGGACGGGCTATCACCATCGTGCCGGCGGCAAGATCGCCGAATCTCTGGTGACGGCGGGTGGTGATGATGGGGATTATGCCAACGAAGAAGAAGGTGACGTCTACGATTTCGAGCAGCCAGCGCAGAAAGAGGCTGCCCATCGTGGGACACGACCCATCGACACTGACCGTGCGTATCTTCATCACCATCTTGCCTATGGTCTGTCCGTTGAAAAGCAATTCACACAGGAAGGTGTATAACACCAGCGGCAATCCCACGAGCAGGACCAGCATGAGCGACCAGAAATCATCATCGCCGCCACTTGGCACCCAAGTGAAGAACACCAGAGCAACGATGACATAAGCCACGCGCACCATCATGTCTATGATGCGCGCTATGATGCGGTCGCCAATGCTCGCCGGTGTCTGGTCGAGTATCACGAACTGTCCTGTCAATATGTCTGCCGTTGCCATGTTATAAAAAAAACGAGTGGTTATTATCTTTGTATGCAAGTTTTATCGCTTGCCGTTTGCAAATATATGGAAATCTGACTACATTTGCGACATATTTGCCAAAATATTATCGGCAAAGGACAAAATCAGACTGTGAGGAATGAAGGAAATCATATTCATAAGAAACAACATCAGGAAATGGCAAGACGTGGAGAGCATCGCCAACGACCCGTCGGCATATTCGCCCGACGACCTTGCCGATGCCTACACCGACACCACTGCCGACCTCGCCTTTGCCTATACCCACTATCCCAACTCGCGCATAACGCTGTATCTCAACAACCTCTGCGTAGCGCTCCACAACGGCATATACCGCAACAAGAAGGAGAAGTGGAGCCGCCTCATCACCTTCTGGACTCAGGAGGTGCCCGACACGATGTTTGAGGCAAGGCGACTGCTGCTGGCTGCCTTCATCATAATGATGGTGAGCGTGGTGACAGGCATCGTGTCGCAGCTCGGCGACCATGATTTCTGCCGCATCATCCTGGGCGACGCTTATGTGGACATGACACTGGAGAACATCAAGGAAGGGATGCCGATGAATGTATATACCGGCGGCAGAGAGATGAACTCGTTTCTCGAAATCACCCAGAACAACATCGGGGTGTCGTTCAACATCTTTGCCATGGGAATGCTGACATGTATAGGATCGGGCATCATGCTGTTCTACAACGGCGTGATGGTGGGATGCTTCGAGACGCTATTCTGGCAGCATGGGCTGCTGGGCGAGTCGATGCTGGCGGTATTCCTGCACGGCACACTGGAGCTGAGCGCCATCATGGTGGCAGGTGCTGCCGGAATAGCACTGGGCAACGGCATACTGTTTCCCGGCACGTATTCACGCATCACGGCATTCAGGAGAGGGGCAAAACGGGGACTGAAAATCGTCGTGGGCACAGTGCCGATATTCATCGTGGCGGGATTCATCGAGGGATTTCTCACACGCCATACGGAAGTTGCCGACGGGGTGCGCCTCTCGTTCATCATTCTCTGTCTCGCATTCGTGATATTCTATTTCGTGGTGCTGCCAAGGAGAAGGAACGGGAAACAGAAGCTGACGACGCTCCGGGAATCAGACCTTCCGTATGACGAAGACCTTATCCAACAGACAAGTATGCATCATTCATCAAACGGAATGACACCGGATTAAACGGGACACAATCAAGAAACATCAATCAATGACATTATAATAAAAAACAACGACAATGAATCTATCCCAAAAACCAATAATCCCACTATACAAGGAACGCACGTTCACACAGAAGTTCAACGACACCTTCGACTATTTCGGCAGAAACTGGAAGGTATATCTGCGTATGCTGACTTATATTCTTCTGCCCTTAAGCATGTTTCAGGCGCTGAGCCTCAACACTTACATGCAGGGAATGATGGACATAGACAAAATCAACAACATGTCGGGAAGCGACGGATTACTGATGCAGTTTATCGCCGGCAGCGCTGCAACGATGGTTTTCTCCATCATAGGCATGACGCTGGTCTTCGGCATGACATACGCACTGATGATGGCATACGAGGAGAACAAGGGTGACATCAGCGGAATGACCTTCAAGGAGCTGCCCAAGCTGAAAAGGACGATGCTGAGAGCTGCAACTGCCATGGTAACTATAGACTTGATTGCGGCGCTGATACTTCTCGTATCTATCGGCATCGCAATGGTATCGCCATTTCTCCTTGTGCTGCCGCTGTTCGGCTCATTCGCCCTGTTCATCCCTCTGTCACTGTTGTTCCCTGTCTACATCTTCGAGCGCATCTCCATAACAGAGGCTCTGAAGAAAACGATTGTCTGGGGCTTCAAGACTTGGGGAGGAATCTTCGCCATCTGTGTCGTGATAAGTCTCATCGTTAGCATGGTGGGCAACATGGCGAGCATCCCCTACTCCATCCTGCTGGCGATGAAGTCAATGGTGGGAATAACATCCGACCTCTCCCCCATAGTGAACAGTCCTGTATACACCATAGCGACATACATCATGGGAGTGCTGACCACATTCGTGTCGTATCTCGGATATTCGATATTGGCTGTGGCTATCGCCTACCAGTACGGCCATGCCGCCGACAAGCTGGGCGATGAGGGAATAACAAGCCAGATAAACGATTTTGACAATCTCGCCAACGACGGCCGGAACAACAGCGGCAATAACGACGACACCGGAAAAAACGACGACACCAGGAACAATGCCGGCAATTACGGTTACGGCAATGGAAGCGGATACGATTCCAACAACAATCAAGGCAACACCAACGGCAAGCCCCGCTTCGACGAGATTGACGACTTTGAAAAACTCTGACGCCAATGACTGACTCACTGACCATAATGACAAGCCCACTGACCATGGACAGTCTGCAGATTGAAAATCTGCGACAGGAATACGACTACGACTCACAGATAGTGAAGCCGGGAAGTTCGTATTTCGACTTGCTGCGCGAAGCTCTGAGGAATTTTATTGATTCCATCTTCGGCAGCAACACATACGCAGAAAACCAACAGCTGATATGGTCGCTGATTGCCATTGCCATCGTGATAGCCATCGTGGCGGTGATAATGATAAAGAGGCCCGACCTGTTCTTCTCCAGGAAAAGCAGAGGCGACAAGATGGAATATACTGTGAGCGAAGACACTATCTACGGCATCGACTTCGATACGGAGATAACCCGTGCCGCCGGAAACGGGAACTACAGGGAGGCAATAAGACTGACATATCTGAAGACGCTGCGACTGCTCTCGGACAGGGAAATCATCGACTGGCAGCCTTTCAAGACGCCTTCTCAATACACCCGGGAGTTCCAGAACGAGAAACTGCGCATTATGACAAACCATTTCCTGAGAGTGAGATACGGCGACTTCGATGCAGACAAAGACCTCTTTGCCACTGTATGCTCACTCGCCGACGGCATTGCCGGAACGATAAACGAAAACAAGCTAAACGACACGCCATGAAGACAAGCAGAGGATTCATAATGACAATACTGTCATTGCTCGCCGTGCTGATAGTACTGCAGCTGTCCATGCCACATAAATACGTATGGCTGGAGACTCACGACGGCAACGACAGCGAGCCTTACGGCTGTATGGTGTTCGACAACGTGATGCGGAGCAGTATGCCGAAGGGATATGAAGTGACGGACAAGAGACTCAACCAGATTGCCGACGGCAGACACAACGTGCTGATAGCGGCTGAGAAGCTGAATCTTTCTGAAACCGAAGCGGACGCCCTGAAACGGATGCTGAACAACGGGGCCACGGTGATGATTGCCGTAACCAATTTTCTTAGGGATGAAACCGACAGCATACTCGCCTACGACTACGGCGTGGTGCACTGCAAATATCTGTTCAGAGACGTCAGCAACCTGATAAACCAGAATAACGACAATGATTATCGGCCATACACCACGATATTCTACGACAAGAGCAACGGTTCTACACCAGAAAAGATGCAGCTGTATGACTTCATGTTCGACTCTTATCTCATCTGCGATGAGGAATCTGAATACAGAGAAATCGCCCACGTGTTCAACCACGACCGGGCAAACCCTTATGCAAGGATTTACTTCAAGTCCAACCAGCAGCGGCAAAAAGAGATAATGAAGGAACCGGACGAAGGAACGAGGTCGAGAAAGCTGGAGGACTTCAACGAAGAATTCTACAAAGGCAACGACGACTATAATGACGACCTGCCGCCGGTAAAGCATCCCGTGGCTATAGAGAAGAAGGTCGGCAAAGGCAGACTGATTGTGGTGGCGAGCGCATTGCCTTTCTCCAACTACGGCATACTGAGCCGGAGGAACACCCGGCTGACGTCGCTGCTCATGGCTGAACTCGCCGACAAACCGACGCTGCGCAGCACAAAGGGTACGAGCAGGTTTTCTGACTCCATGCTGCCCGGCAAAGAAGAGAAGACTCCGCTGGACTATGTTTTCAGCCAGCCGTCGCTCACCGAGGCATGGCAGCTCATGCTGTTCACAATCCTGCTGTTCCTGATTTTCAACGCACGACGCAGACAGAGGGTGATACCAGTGTATAAAGCACCACGCAACCACAACATTGAGTTCGTGAAACTAATCGGAACGCTCTATTGGCAAAGACACGACAACAACGACCTGCTGCAAAAGAAATACGCCACCTTCGTTGATGCCATACGCCACAGCACAGCCGCCGACATCACCAACATTGCCGACGACGAGGAAAACTCCCAGGCCATCGCCGCTCTGACCGGGATGCCACACGACAGGATAATCGAGACGCTGAAACAGCTGAGATTTCTCGTCAGCAACGAACTGCAGGTTTCTGACTCTGAAATGAAGAAGGCAATCGACAGCATGAACGAGATAACAAGAAAACTATCATAACCCCAAACATCACAAGATATGGAAGCAAGAACAGACCTCTCGCTATTCAACGAGAGAATATCACAGATAAGAAAGAGAATATCAAGCGTCATCGTGGGACAGCAGGAGGCTGTCGACATGCTGATAACCTGTATCCTCGCCAACGGCCACGTGCTGATAGAGGGAATGCCAGGCGTGGCGAAGACGCTCATGGCAAGACTCACGGCAAAGCTCATCGATGCGAAGTTCTCAAGAATACAGTTCACGCCGGACCTGATGCCGAGCGACGTGCTCGGCACATCGGTATTCAGCATGAAGACGTCGGAGTTCGATTTCCATCCCGGTCCGGTGTTCGCCAACATCGTGCTTGCCGACGAGATAAACCGTTCGCCGGCAAAGACGCAGGCTGCCCTCTTCGAGGTGATGGAGGAAAGACAAGCCACCATCGACGGCAACACATACAAGATGGACGACGTATATACCATCATCGCCACCCAGAACCCTATAGAGCAGGAGGGCACCTACCGCCTGCCGGAGGCCCAACTCGACCGTTTCCTGATGAAGATAACGATGGGATTCCCGTCGGTAGACGAGGAGGTGGAGATTCTGAAGCGCCACAACGGCAATTCGCAGTTTGCCCGCATCAACGACGTGGAACCGATAATGACAAAGGAACAGCTCACGGATATGCGCAGAATGATGGACAACGTGGTGATGGAAGAGTCGCTGATGCGCTACATCGCCGAGATAATAAGCCAGACACGCAAGAGCAAGGCGGTGTTTGTGGGTGCGTCGCCACGTGCCACGGTGGCGGTGATGCAGTGTGCCAAGGCTTATGCCCTGCTGCAGGGCCGCGACTTCGTGACACCCGACGACATCAAGGCGGTGGCACCATACGTCATACACCATCGCATTATTCTCAATGCCGAGGCGGAGATGAGCGGACTGACTCCCGACAAGGTGACGAGGACTCTCATCGACAAAGTGGAGGTGCCGAAATAACACACACTCACGGAATTGCAACAAAGATAACTCACTGACGGTATGTTCTTAAAGACAAGACTATACATAGCACTGACAATGGCCATCTTCATCATCGCCGGCGGACTCTATCTGCCGGTGCTGCGCGAGGTGGGATGGACTGTGGTGGCTGTCATCGCCACTCTGTTCGTAGTGGAATTCTTTGCGCTATACCACAAGAAGGGGATCAGCGCCGAACGACGCTGCGCCGACAGATTCTCGAATGGCGACGACAACATCATCGGCATACATATAGAAAACCGTTTCCCCTTTGCCGTGAGACTGTCGGTGACCGATGAGATTCCGTTCATCTTCCAGCGGCGCGACATCGACTTCAGAGCCAGCCTGGGAAAGGGCAGGACAAAGGACATAGAATACAGACTCAGACCGACGAAGCGCGGCGAATACGGGTTTGGCAGAATCCGCGTGTTCGCATCCACACGTATCGGACTGATTGAGAGGCGCTTCTCGTGCGGCAGCGATACCACGGTGAGGGTCTACCCGTCGTATCTCGCACTGAGGCAGTTTGAATTCCTCGCCATCAGCAACCGTCTCACCGAACTGGGCATCAAGAAGATCCGCCGGCCGGGCAACAAGACGGAGTTTGAACAGATAAGGGAATACGTGAGCGGCGACGACTACCGCTGCATAAACTGGAAGGCATCGGCACGCCGCCACAGTCTGATGGTGAACACATACGAGGAGGAGAAGTCGCAGCAGGTGATAAGCATCATCGACAAGGGGCGCATGATGCAGCATAGCTTCCGCGGCATGACGCTGCTCGACTATGCAATAAACGCCAGTCTGGTATTGTCGTATATCGCCATATACAAGGAGGACAAGGCGGGCATCGCCTCCTTCTGCGAAGACTTCGACTCCTATGTGCCACCCGCCAAGCTGCCGGGACAGATGCAGACGATACTGGAGTCGCTATACAAACAGCGCTCTACATTTGGCGAGAGCGATTTCTCGTCGCTCTGCGACAGCATACGCCGCCACGTAAGCAAGCGGAGCCTGCTGGTTCTCTACACCAACTTCAACGGCAAGGCGAGCATGGAACGCCAGCTGCCATACTTGAAACAACTGGCAAAGGACAACACGCTGCTCGTGGTGTTCTTCATCGACAACGATCTGAAGGAATATGTGGAAACGCCATACTCCTCTACCGAGGACTACTACCGCCACGTGATAGCAGAAAAGACAATGGCGGAACAACGGCTGATAGTGTCGCTGCTCCGCCAGAACGGTATTCTCAGTATTCTCACCCCGCCCGAGAATCTATCGGTAGACGTGATAAACAAATATCTGGAAATCAGGAGGAAGTCTTAGCTTCCCACATTATCGCCTCCTAATTTGCCGCCACCGCCGCCGCCCGACTTAACGTCGTCGTTGGTGATTGTGCGCTCTGTCTTCTTCACACCGCTCTGCAGCTTTCCGATGCGATAGCTGACGCCAATGGAGAATGACTGTGGTATGAACTTGATTGAAGAAGATGTGGCGAAGTTCTTGCCGGAGCTGTTCGACTTGATATGATAGTATTTCCGGAACGGGTTGTCGGCAGTGAACGTGATGTTGAGCCTGTCGTTGAGCATCGACTTCTGCAGACTCAGCGTATGGCTGAAATATCCCATCGTCTTTCCTTGCAGATTGACGCCCGGCGTCATCTTGAACACACTTGCCGACGCTGTCCACGTCTTGGCTATCGTCTGCTGTAGCTGGGCATATACGCTTATGTTCCATCCGTGGTTTTTCAGACCCTGGCCGTCGCTGAAATGACTGTAGCCTCCCCATGTGTTGGCTACAAGTCGGGTGTTGGTGAACGGCGACCAGCTGGCATATCCGCTAAAGGTGGCGCTCTGGGTCTTTCCCATATTATAATATGTGGTGTAGAGCACCTGCTTGCCTGTAGGATTCTGCAGACCGGCCACTTCATTGTCGGTGACCATCTTCTGAAAGCTCTGTATGCTGTTGTCGGTGAAGTTGTAGCCCACGGAGATGTTGTAGCTCAGTTTCTGGGCGAAGCTGCCGAACTGCAGGTCGAACGAGTGGTTCTTCTCTGATTCCAGATTCGGGTTTCCCTGTGTCAGCTGTTCGCGGTTAGTATCTGAGAGATACGGATTGAGATACCATATTCCCGGACGGCTGATGCGCATCTTGTAGTTGAACGAGAGGTTCTGGGTGTCTGAAATCTTGTAGCCTATCTTTGCCGACGGCACGACGTCATCAAAGTCTTTGCTGAAGTCAGAACCTCTGCCGAGCAGATATTTCACCTTTTGGAATGTGTGCTCATAGCGCAGTCCGAGTCTTGCCGACCATTTGTCCACCGACAGTCCATAGCCGAGGTATGCGGCGAGGATATCGTTGCGGTGTTTGTAGTGCGAACTGTTTTCCGCGTCGTATTCCTGTTCCTTGCCGCTCTCCGACAATGCCGAATACCTGTCGTCAAATGCCTTGTTCTGGCGCAGGATATATTTTGCGCCGGTCTCTATCGTGTGGTATTTGGCAAACGGAGTGGTGAAGTCCAGCAGGAGGGTATGCTCCGTAGTGCTCTGGTCTCCATCACTGCGCACGTCCTCCAGCAATGCCGTATAGTCTGCCCAATCGGCAGTAGTGCGCAGGTTGGTGTAGCGATAGTCTGAAAGGGTCGTGCAGGGATTGCTCTCCAGACGATATGAGAAGGTGAGCAGACGGCCAGGCGTCTTGAAAGAGCGCTGATAGTCGATGCCGGCGCTGATGTCGTTGTAGGTGCCCTTGTTCTTTCCGCTGATGTCATGGCTGAATAGGAACTTGTTGTCGAGGTATGGAGCCACGGAGGTGAAAGAACCCACACCTGGGGTATTCCACGATGCCCTGTTCATCGAGAAGGATGCCGACACGAGGCGCAGGGTGTCTATCTCATAGCTCGCCTCCAATGTTCCGCCATGCCACTGGTTTTTTGTCTTGCCATGGGCGTCTTGAGTGGTGGTGCGGAGATAGTTGCCTTCATCGTCGAGTATGGACTGCAGGTCCACTTTCGTCGCCTTTCCCTGGTTGTAGAAGTTGCTGTTGTAGTTGACGCTCATGGTGAACTTGCCTTTCTTCACCGTGGCGAAGAGTCCTCCTCCGCCGCCTTTCGTTCCGCCATTGCCGGAGAACGTTGCTGTATATCCTTCCATTCCGCTGCCGGCGGTGACGATGTTGAGGATGCCTGCCACTCCCTCGGCGTCGTATTTCGGACCGGGATTTGTTATCACCTCTATCTTCTTGATTCCCGTGGCGGGCATCGACTTGAGCACTTCCTTCGGATTCTTGGTCATCATGTTGTTCGGCTTGCCGTTGACATACACCTTGAAGGATGTGGAGCCGTTCACCTTCACATTGTCCTGCCCGTCAACGCTAACCATCGGAACCTTCTTGAGCATTTCCATCACGGTGTTGGTCTGTGATTCGGGATCGTCTTCCACACTGTATGTCAGCTTGTCGATGTCGGCCTTTACGAGTGGTTTATATGCCACCACCTCCACGCCTTTCAGCTCTGTCTTGCTGTCGCTGACGAGAAGCGTGCCGAGGTTCTGGCTTCTGGATTGCTTGCTGACGGTGAAAAAGCGGCGCAACGGCGTACGGCTCACCGATTTCACTTCGAGCACATAGTCGCCCTCGCCTTTCGACGCCACCTTGAACTTGCCGTTGGCGTCGGTAACTGCCATCTGAACGGCTTTCTCCTCATGTCCCTTGCGGTATATGCTGAGAGTGGCGTAGGGTTCTCCCTCATGCGTGATGGAATCTTCCACCACACCATATATCGTGTAATCAAACTGCTGTTTCTGCGCCATTGCCGAAATGAAGGCAACGGCGAGAAGAGCCAAAACGATTAGTCTTTTCCTGATTTTCATACTCTCTCTGTTGATTGTTGTTATTCTTCAAACTGTCATTACTCTGGAATCCTCTTTTCCTGCCACTATCCGCCATAGTTTCAGGAATCAAAGGCATTTTCCGCTTTTCTGCGTCTCTGTGGCGCATTACATACATTAGACGAAGCGAAGGACAGAAAAAATACAAAAGAGAGCACACATTTAAGATATATTAATATTGCCGCCCGGCAAAAAAGACCGTCATGAAAAGGCTGAAAGTGAGCATTGTCCCACGTACGCTGTGCAGATGCCGGAAGTCCGTAACGGAACACTACAAGCCCCTTCGTGATGAAGTCCGCAAACACAACAAGACACTGAAAGAGGGCGGGAAGACGCCGAAGGTGTTACCACCTAAATTGACGAAGAACCAATTCTTGGTTATATTGAAAATCAGCGTTATGGGCAACTTTTACTAATATCGATTAACTTAAATTCCAAACGGTCTAATGACCGATTTGGGTTAAATACTTGTTTTTTTATTTGCGGCATTTGTCGAATCCGGAAATTATCGACTGCTTCGTTTTCCTCCTACTCGATTTGAATGTCAGATACTATGATTGAAGGCTATTTCCGTCCCAACAACCAGTCAATGGCCGACACAATGCGGATACTTTTACCACCAACTATATAATCACGAGTGATGGTAAAAGCAATGAGAGTCAACCTATCACAACGCAAGACAGAAGAGGCCCTGATGAGCGAATCCGTCTCTCGCTTGAAAGTTTTTTCACCCTCTATATCGTAGGCTACCTGAATGAGTTCCACTGCCTTGTCTTGATTACATACAACGAAGTCGATTTCCTTAGAACGAGGATTCTCCTTGTAATAATAAATATCCAGAAAAGAGTTTGTGCATCGGCGCAAAAGCTCTATGTAAACGACATTTTCCAAGCGCCACCCAATGTTCTCTGCAGCAAAGGCATTGTCACGATTATTTTGAAGACCAGAATCTACAATATAAGCCTTGGCATTTCTGATGCGCTCCTTACTCTTGAAGGAATGCCTGGTGAGTAGTTGTATAAGGAAAGCTTGACGCAGATAATCCACATACTTCTTAACAGTCACATCCGACATGCTCAGGATTTTTGCTAAATCATCATAATTTACCTCTTGGCAAACATTGTTGATGAGGTGGTTGGCAATCTTTCGCAAAGCATTAACGTTGCGTATGTTGAAACGACGGTGTATATCCTTGGTAACAATGGCTTCCATCAAGCTTTGTACATAGCCACGCTTGTTGCGCATATTTTGCATCTCAGGAAATCCTCCATCGGCGATGTAGTCCAAAAAGGCTCGCTTTCTTTCAGCGTCAGCCTTGGTGGTGATGCCAACAAGGTCAACATGATGATACATGCAATATTCATAAAAGGAGAAAGGGAACAAGTGAATCTCATTGTAACGTCCTGTGAGATGAGTGGCAAGTTCGCCACTCAACAATTTAGCATTGCTGCCAGTCACCACTAAATGTAAATTGCTGCGGAGCAGACGATTGACAAATAAGTGCCATCCATCTACATCTTGAATCTCATCTAAAAATATATATTTGATATCCGTGCCATACACTTGATAGATGCAAGAGAGAACAGTATTCAAGTCTTCTGTTTTCAACTTTGTCAAGCGATCATCATCAAAGTTGGCGTACCCATATTTCACATGATGCTCCAATAAAACCTTATGACAAAGTGTTGATTTGCCACTTCGTCTTACACCGATAACTACTTGTGCAAGCGGACTATCTAATTCAAAAAGGGTTTCTTCATATCGGCCGACCCATTTTTGGGGGTCATAACTTTGAACATATTCCTGTTGCTCAGCCAAGACTTGCAGTATCACTTTTTCGTCTACCATAGTTGCTCTATTTGAGGATTATTTCTTATTTCGATTACAAAAGTACAATAAAATCTTTAAAACCAGTAGGTTACTATACTTAGACTTTGCTAAAATGCATACTTTAGCCCTTCAAACTTTGCTAAAATGCATATTTGACACCTTCGAACTTTGCTAAAATGCATATTCTACCCCAGTTCGGGATAAGAAATAGTTTATAAAAAAGTTGGTAGCCTCACAAATATTTTGTACCTTTATAGGTGAAAATCGATTAGTTACAAAAATATTTAATATGACTACCGATTACAAAGTTACAGAATTATTTTGTATTATAGACGAGTTTTGCAAACATTTTGATGCTGAACATGCATGAAACCTACTTGAAGACTTTATCGAAACCATTAACGACATGCTGAAGAATACGGCACAGATTGTACACTCACGCCATAGATCTGTAAGCAACTTTATCATGAACCTTATTTCTGCCTTGGGAGCATATTGTTTCTTTGACAACAAGCCAAAGGCATTGCAAGGATACTGCATCGAAGACACTAAGCAACTTTCATTGTTCTAAGGACAGAATAATCTCTTTCGATTCTTTATATATAGCCCATGTCTGATGACATGGGAAGAGAATTCGTGTATCTGCCTTCACATGCAACTAATCGCTTTTTTATACCGAATTGGGGTGATATTTACAAATTATTTTCTTATAATACATGCAGCTCTCTACTCATATTTATCAAAATAAATAAATATCCCCAGCAAAACATACTGTCATTACACATGTTTTGCTGGGGATTAAGCCCAAATCGGTCATTAGGATTTGCTTGGTATTTTCATCAGAACCTTGTCATCACTTCCACCACAATCTTGTCTCGCTCCGAAGGGAGGGCAAC
>UMGH01006139.1_pt1 | contig 12948 bp, 8 predicted proteins | sample 1965231 | NCBI WGS metagenome assembly UMGH01 (sample SAMEA4836068, study PRJEB28245) | human gut metagenome | biome: gut microbiome; material: fecal sample | place: Denmark | collected 2008 | reverse complement strand
AATGCCGAGTACAGATCCCCCGCCGTATCGACAAGCTCCGGTTCCTTCATCGAAAGCATCTTCGCCCCGACTGAAAAAATCTTCTCATCCGCTTCCATTGCCCTTTCCAGACGTTCCAGACAGAAGCGATCGGTTTTTGTGTCGTTATTTAAAAGAAAAACATACGGTGTAGCAGCAGCTTCAATTCCGGTATTGACTGCCGTACAAAAACCCTTATTTTCCGAAAAACAGATCAGCTTCACCTGCGGAAAATGCTCCTGTATCCACGAAACACTTCCGTCCGTCGACCCGTTATCCACAACGATCACGGCGAATTCCACTGTGCTCTGAAGCAGGCTGTCCAGACAGTCCTGCAGAAAATGTTTTCCGTTATAGTTCGGTATTACCACGGTCGTCTTCATCCACCGATTTTGCTCCTCATGTTTCCTGTGTTTGCCGTCCGCGCAAGAGAGAGCCTCAGAGCGCGGATCGCCTGCCTACGCAGCAACAAAGCCGCCTGCCGCGGTACGCTCTATCTGCGGCTTACGCCTGCGGATCCCATAAAATCCCATACCCTGCCGCTGTCGCTTCTTTACAAAATTCCATACTCTTTTGAAGGATCTTTGTTTCCTGCGCTGCCGTCGGAAGCCCCTGGCAGGCTTCTTTTAATTCCGCTATCGTCTGCGCGTAACGCTCCTTTAATGCGCTGCAAACCTCCATGCTGCGCAGGTCTGCTGCCGGTGCGCTCTGCTGCAGCGCTGCACGGTGCATCGGTCCGGAATATCCTTTCCGAAGCCCTGCATACCGCATCGAACCGTCGTTTTCATATAGTCCGCTCACCAGGAAGCCTTTCGGATGCCGGATGCCAAAAACATCCCTGCCCCCCGGCAGAGGCTTTGCCCAAATTCCGATTTCCGGGCGCTGGCAAAATACACTGTCTTCATAGTCTTCCCGATAAAAGCCAAGATGTTTCAGCCCGCTCACTGTCGCCTTCCAGCCTTTTCGAAGACAATAATCTTCCAGCGCACGCTGCCCCGCCTCGTAAGCGTAGCGCTTGCTCTGCGGGTTCGACGCCGTAGACGCTTCATGGCAGCGCCAGTGGTACAGCACCTTCGGCACATGCACAAACTGTCCGCCTGCCGCATACGCCCGCAGCATCAGATCGTAATCCTGCGCCCCGTCAAATCCGCTGCGCAGCTTTAATTCTTTCAAAAATGCCGTTTCGATCACCGTAAAATGACAGATATAATTGTTGGTCAAAAGCAATTCCCCGTCAAAATCCGGCTTGAAATTCGGTTCATAGAAGCGGCTCGCCGCTCCGTCGCATTTATCTTCATCGGAAAACAGCACAAGCTTTTGTTTTCCGCGCTTTTTTTCTTTTTCCAGACAATCCGCCATCTCCCAGAGCGCATTCGCAGTCAGCAGATCGTCGTGATCCAGCAGACCGACCGCGTCTCCCGCTGCAAGTTCAATTCCTGCGTTCGTATTGGCGGAAATTCCCTTGTTTTCGGAAAGGGTGCAGAGCACGATGCTCTGATCCTTCCATTCTGCAAGATTTGATGCATCTGCCGCTTCCCGCAGACAGATTCCGTTCTTTTTTGCCCAGGCCTGTACAGACTCTGCCGTGCCTCCCGCATCCGCTACAATCAGCTCCCAGTGCGAGTACGACTGCTTCGATACGCTGTTAAGCATCTCTTCAAGATGCTCTTTTTTCGTCCGGTATGCCGGAACAACGATACTGATGCGCAAGGAAGCAGAATGCTCCCGTTGGAACGAAAGTGTCTTTTCGTCCGGCTCCTGCCAGGTATAGACCTCCTGTTCCTGCCCAATCCGCTCCAACACCGCCCACACGGCATTTCTGATTCCGTTTTTCTGCAGATAATACCAGGTTTTTTTCAGATTGGATAGGGAAAAAACAGACATCCGTCGAACTCCTTTTCCTGCTACAGACGCCTGCGCGTGCCCAAGTGCCGGAAAACTCCGACACCGGGCACGCGCCGTGTCCTTTTGATTCGTGATATAACCCCTATGCCAGAGCGCATGCTACATTTTCGCTGCAAAATACGCTGCTGGTGCTCCGGCTTTTTCTTTTACAGAATTGCCTTCAGGTCAGCGGTCAGCTTGTCAACCTTTGCCTGTGCATCCTCCAGGCTGGTTCCCTTTACGCCCATATAGAATTTAATCTTAGGCTCGGTTCCGGAAGGACGTGCACAGCACCAGGAATTGTTGGTCAGTTCAAAGTACAGAACGTTGGACTTGGGAAGTCCGGTCGGACGAACCTCGCCGGTTGCCATATCTTTAACCTGATCCTTATCGTAGTCGCGCATCTCTACAACCTGCAGGTCGCCAAAATTCTTCGGCGGGTTGCTGCGAAGCTTTTCCATCATTGCGGAGATCTGGGCTGCGCCGTCAATTCCCTTCAGGGTGATGGCATACTGGGTTTCTTTGTAGTAGCCATATTTCTCATACAGTGCAAGCATCTGATCCCAGCAGGTCATGCCGTGTTTCTTGCACCATGCAGCAGTCTCACACAGACACATTACTGCAACAATCGCATCCTTATCTCTTGCATGGGTGCCTGCCAGACAGCCGTAGGACTCTTCCAGACCGAATACATAGTGGCCTTTCCCAGCCTGCTCCATCCATTTGATCTGCTCGCCGATATACTTAAAGCCGGTCAGGACTTCTCTTAATTCTACGTTATAATCTGCTGCAATCGCTGCTGCCATGTTGGTCGTAACGATGGTGGATACCATAACAGGATCAACCGGCATCCGGTTGGTAGCGGTGCGCTCGCGCAGGATGTACTCTGCAATCAGCATGCCGGACATGTTGCCGGTGAAGGGCATGTACTCGCCGGTCTTGGAATCCTTTGCATAAATGCCGAGACGGTCTGCATCCGGGTCAGTAGCCAGAACGATGTCTGCGTCCACCTTCTTTGCAAGCTTTAATGCCAGGGTAAATGCCTTGGGATCTTCAGGGTTCGGGTAATCCAGCGTCGTAAATGCAGGATCGGGACGTTCCTGTTCGGGAACAACATAAACGTGCTTGAAGCCCAGCTCAGCCAGAATTCTTCTGACGGGCTTGTTGCCGGTACCATGGAACGGTGTGTACACGATTTTCAGTTCATCCGCTACTTCTTTGATGATTTCGGGATGAATGATCTGTTTCTTTAACTCTTCCATGTAGGCAACGTCGATTTCTTCGCCGATGTACTGATACAGACCGGCTTCAATGGCATCGTCCTTGGACATGGTTTTTACCGTATGGAAATCGGTTACATGCTCTACCTCGTCGATGATCTCATGATCCTTGGGAGCAGTTACCTGTGCACCGTCCTCCCAGTAAACCTTGTAGCCGTTGTATTCCGGAGGATTGTGGCTCGCCGTTACAACGATACCGGAAATACAGCCTAAGGTACGCAGTGCAAAGGACAGCTCAGGTGTCGGACGGAGTTCATCGAATACATACGCCTTAATGCCGTTTGCAGCCATGCACAGTGCAGCCTCATCTGCAAATTCAGGAGAATAATAACGGCTGTCGTATGCAATTGCAACGCCCTTTTCAGCGCCGCCCTGCTTTAAAATGTAGTTTGCCAGCCCCTGTGTTGCTTTTCTGACAGTATAAATATTCATCCGGTTGGTTCCGGCTCCGATCACACCGCGCAGACCGCCGGTACCAAACGCCAGATCCTTGTAAAAACGATCTTCAATCTCCGCCTGATTATCTGCAATTTTACGGAGCTCTTCCTTGGTTCCTTCATCAAAGTAGGAATCCTCCAGCCAGAATTTGTACTGATCCATGTAATTCATCGCTTTTGCTACCTCCATCTTTTCTGATGCCTGCCGTCTCTTACGTCCCTGCCTGTCAGTCTTCCCTTGGCTGCAGTGCATCTTCTTTAGGTCAGTATACACTATTTTTTCAGACCCGTAAAGAAAAGTCAGATTTATCTAACGAAAAATTCGGGTTGAAATAAGGATCTCCGGCTTCCAGCTCGGCTTTCCATTTGTTGCGGAAGCGTTCGGACTCTTCGTTATACCGTTTTGCTTTTTCTCCCTGATCGTCTAATCCTCTCGAAATCGATTCGAAGTGATACAGCTCGGCAAAGGGCGTAAAGACGTTCAGATAACCAGCCTTGCGCAGCTTCAAACAGAAGTCCACATCGTTTAATGAAATTTCAAAGCTCTCGTCCAGACCGCCGACCTGCTCATAGAGCGATTTTTTCACCAAAAGACATGCTCCGGTTACTGCCGTCATGTCCTGCGCATAGCACAGACGTCCCATGTATCCTAAATTTTCCCGCTTCTGGCGGTAATGCACATGTCCTGCCGTCCGATGCGCGCCAAGTCCGATCACGACGCCCGCATGCTGGATCGTTTTATCCCCATAGTAGAGCTTTCCGCCGACTGCGCCGACGTCCGGGCGCTGCGCATACATCAGAAGCTCTTCCATCCAGTTGATCGTAATTACCTGCGTATCGTTGTTTAACAACAGCACATAGTCTCCGGTCGCAAAAGAGACGCCGAAATTGTTGATTTTCGAATAATTAAATTTACCCTCGAAGGTCACCACGCGGATCTGCGGATTATTCTGCAGCTCGTCATAGTAGGAAAAAATCTCCTTCGTCTCGCTGTTGTTCTCCACGACAATGATCTCGTAATTTTCCCAGGTCGATTTTTCCACAATGGAACTGATACAGCGGCGCAGGTCTTCCACATGATCCTTGTTTGGAATAATGATAGAAATCTTCGGTTCCCCGATAATTTCATAACTGATTTTAAAAATCGTCTCAAACGCGCGAGTGCTCGTAATTGTAAAGTTTTTGAAGCCGTGTCTGCGCAAATGATCCGCAACCGCGCCTCTCGCCGCTTCGACCACGTAAGGCTTTGCCTCGATATTGCCCGCAACACTGCCTGCATGGGAGCGCCAATAATACAGAAGCTTCGGCACATGGACGATATGCTTCGCATTGTCCGTCAGGCGCAGAATCATGTCATGATCCTGGCTGCCGTCAAATTTTGTCCGAAACAGCTCCGTACCATCCAACAGTTCTCTGGAAAATACGCTGAAATGACAAATATAGTTGTTCGCGCGCAGGTTGTCGATCGCATAATCCGGCTTGAAGTGCATCGTGATCATCTTGTTGATGTCCGGGCTCTTAAACGTCGCCTCATCACAATAAATAAAGTCCGCATCCTTTTCATTGATCGCCTTTACATACTCGTAAAGTGCGCAGGGATGCAGAATATCGTCGTGGTCAAACAGCCCGATAAACTCGCCGGTTGCAAGCTTATAGGATTCGTTCGTGTTGCCTGAAATGCCCTCGTTTTTGGCAAGCTTCTGATAAACGATTCTCGAATCCTGCGCCGCCAGCCTTTTGCAGTATTCACCGACATAGGCGTGCGCATCGTCCGAACCGTCCGCCAGACACAGCTCCCAGTTTTTGTAGGTCTGCCACTGGACGGAGCCGATCATCTCGGTTAAAAAGCTTTCCGGCGTGTTCCACAACGGAACAAGAATACTGATCTTTGGCATCCGTTCAAAGACAGCCGCCTCCTGCTTCTGTCTTTCCTCTGCGGACGGGAAGCTCTGGGTGCCGTAATGGGTCATCGCCTTCTTTTCCCAGGATTTATAGCGCACCTTTGCAATCACACCCGACAGGCTGCCGCAATTTTTCAAACGGTCCTTCTGGCGGATCACAAAATGCATGCACTTTCTGGCAGGGCCGGACGCTTTCCAGATCGGATTGTTTTTGATGCGGTTCAATTTGAACTGCAGATCGTCCACCTGATCCTCCAGCTCAGCGACCCGGTTTGCCAGATAAACGGCTTTATAATGTTCTTTCTCGTAAGCGTCCTGATAGTCCTTTTTTTCTTCCATGATTTTATTATTTCCTCACTGTAAGCATTTCCGGACTGAAGCGGTAAAGCTTCTGCCGCGAGCAGGTATCTTCCCACAAAAAGCCGATCAGGTAGTCTCCCTCCGGCAGGCTGTCCCGATCGAAGGTCACGCACACGCCCGGCAGCTCGGTATGGACAATTCCGTGCAGATTTTCGTCGATATCCGGGCGGAACTGCCTCGTACAGGGAATCCTCCAGACCTCGCCCCGATCCTCAGGAAGTGCTTCCGTACTGGAGCCGGGCGCAATATAGCCGGTCTCCACCTTCTTTAACAGCAGGGAAAAATCGTACCGACAGTTGTCAACCTGCAGTGCCCACGTCCAGCCCTGGATCATCCAGTCGCCAGTTCCTGCTCCTGCAGCGCCCCTTTGCCAGCGCCCCATGTCCCCGGCGAACTCCACACCGATGCGCAGCACCTCATTATGCCACTGCGGTTCCAGAACACCCTCGATCTTCTCAGGGGAAACTTTTTCCACTCTTTTGTCAAAATCATAACGGCAGCCCGTATAAAATTCCGCATCCAGCACATCCTTTACCAGATATCTGTGATAGAACGGGTCGGTTCCGTATAGGGACGGGTGCAGTTCATAGAGCAGATTCAGTTCCTGATGCAGGCGGCGCAGCTTTTCCGTGCTGTCGTCCGCACCGCGGCTTAAGGATTCATGATGCGTCAGCGTCACGTCGTTGCGTACCACGTTGTAATAGCCCATTTCATATACATGATAGCAGAATTCCACGTCGTTGAACGCGACACGCAGGTTCTCGGACAGTCCTTGCGCCTGATCGTAAATGCTTTTTTTCACCAGCAGGCAGGCTCCGGTTACACCCAGGACATCCATCGCCATGCGGTTGCGCCCGAAATAAAATTTCAGCGCATCGGAGCGGAACTGCAGCTTGTGTGCAGGCCCCAGATGAATGTTGGTGATGCCCGCGTGCTGAATGATCTCCGTGCCCGGATAGATCAGCTTTGCGCCCACCGCGCCGACGTGCGGCAGAACCGCCTTTTCCATCAGCTTTTCCAGCCAGTTGTCCTGCGTAATTTCGATATCATCATTCAATAACAGGATGTAATCGCCGGTCGCCAGGGACACGCCAAGGTTACACATTTTGGAAAAATTGAACTCCATCGGTTCATAGTGATAAACGAACCGGAAATCCTCGTTCAACATGTCGCGCATCCGTTCAATTCTTGCACGGTTTTGTTCATTGCTTCCGTTATCCACAACGATGATCTCAAAATCCCGGTAGTTTCCACTTTCCAGGACAGAATGAATGCAATTCGATAAAATATGGGGATGATCCTTGGTCGGGATGATGATTGAAACCTTCCCGGAGGGCGTAAGAGGCCAGCCTCTTCTTACATATGCCGCCTTTTTCAGATCATCATACGTCTCTTCCATACCCCAGACTTCGATTTTTTCATGATGAAACAGCACGCTGTCGATATGTGCAGTTCCATTCTCGATTTCCGTCAGGCGCAGCACCAGGTCATAAAGGTTGCGCAGTGGGTTCTCATCTGCCAGCCACGGACAGTTCTCCATCGCCTGTCTGCGCACCGCAAAGAATCCGCCGAAATAAAAGCAGGACATCAGTGTATCCGGCGACCAGTCCGGCTTCAGCCAGGGATTTTTACGCTTACCGGCTTCGTCGATTTCATCCTCGTCCGCGTAGGCGATCACCGTTTCGGGATGGGCTTTAAACCAGCTGAGCACATGTGAAATACCTCTCGTGTCCGGGCTTGCGTCCGGCGCGTGGAAAATCAGGACGTCCGCCGGCGTCGCGCCGTTGGCATACCGACGCACATCAAAATCCGCACGGCACTCGTCGTAGGAGATCACCTCCGCGTGCTCTGCCCTGTGCTCTGCGCGCAGTGTCTCGTCCTCCTGGGCTTCCTTTTCCCGAATCCACTCGTCATAGGTGAGTGTCTGTTTCTGAATCTGCTCCTGATACCAGCGGTATCTTCTCTTTACCAGATTATCCTGAATTGCTTCTTTTATCTTTGAAACCAAAAACCTTTCCTCCTTGCCGCTGCCGCCAGGCGCGCCTGAATATCCTGCAGCATTTCCGCCGACAGCCATGCGATCTGTGCCCGGATGATCAGCGCTTCGCCATCCGTCGCCTCGTTGTCCAGACAATCCAGCCGAACGCTGATGTTCGGATCTCCTGTTTCAAACAGTACCGTCGGAACATGGGACGGGGTATCTGCAAGCACCTGTCCGTTCGTCGACAGGCACTGATCCAGCTGTGCCCGCGTCAGCGCTTTTCCGCGCCACTCGATTCCATGAATCTGTACCAGACACGGCAGCTCCGCAGGATCTAAGCGAATCGCTTTTGTACCTGCTTTGCAGATGATCCTGGCGTTGATCAGATCGTCCGCCTCATATGCATCATATTGATAATAAGAATGCTCCGGTGTATAGCCTGCGCCGAAGTCTTCAAATACCTGCACCTTTTTGCGGTCCGCCCGGGCGAAAAATTCCTGATACGGCACAGCACGGTTGCCGATCAGATGCCGAAGCTGCCCAAGAGCCGTCCGGCTCCGCCCGTCCTTTTCCTGCAGGACAAAGCGCTGGAACGCCAGCTCTTTTTCCGAAAGCTCCCGCATCTGCTCTTTGCCGATGCCAAGGGCTTCCAGATGCTTTTTCACAATCGGATGCTCCATCCGAACCGGATCCTCCTGACCATAGCAGTTCAATGCCCGGCTGATGATCTGCTGCGGCGTCAGCTTGTCTGTCGTCCACTCGTAATCGATCATCGTCCAGATATCACCCTGTACGCAGATATTCGGGAAGGTCAGGTCATAATCCTGCTTCGTCCCCTCCGCTTTCCACGCTGCGATTTTGCAGTAACGGTCAAACAGCTTATCAAAACCGGCTTCGTCATTGTTCTGTAAGCACTCATCCAGCAGCTCTTCCAATGTCCGGCTATTTTCGAGATATTCGATTTCCGCAAAGGGCAATCCATCCGGATTCCGTTTCAGCTCCAGACGGTTGACTGAGAGGGTGCTGCCTTTAAACCGTTCTGTGAAGACGCATTCATTTTCTGCCAGGGCTTCAATATGTGCCGCAGCAGCTGAGGCTGCCGGATATTTCCGGACAGTGTGTTTTCCGTCCTTTTCCAGAATATCCGTGCGGATGCTCAGATGCTCCGCCCTGTCGTTGGAAAAACGGCTGTATACAATATCCGTCATGGGTCCTGTCATCACGAGGAACGAATTGCTGTACTGTCCAAACAGTCCCTCGCGGATGAGCATATCGAACACCTTTTTTTCATCGAACAGCAGCATCCGGTCGCGGTCGAAATTTCGTAGGTTATTAGATAGTTCTCCGACTTTCGGCAGATACCGGTCGGAGTACAGCGTCGTCATAAATTTATAATCCGGATAAGGGTAGTAGAAATGATATTCCGTCTCACCGCATTCTTTCAGGATTTTTTCCAGACCGCTCCGGGAAAAGGTGCGAGCCGCACCGCCCTGGGGGTAATCCTCCAGGCCTGAAAAAAACGTGCCGACGTGGTCTTCCCGGCACCCCGCCCAATATTTTAAACCAAGCTTATTCTCTATCGCAATCACGATATGTCCATCGGATTTCACATGTTTTTTGATAATCCGGTAGAAATCGTGAAAGGGGGTTTTTCCGCCGATATAGCTCTGCCCGTATTCGAACACGCCGATCAGACAGACAAAATCATAATCCGTCGGCAGATCCGGCTCGATGTCCGAAAAGTTGCCCACATGGATCGTCACGTTGTCACAGTCCTGATGGCGGTAAGCGTTGATCAAGCTGCGTTTTTTCGAAAGGTCGACGCAGGTTACGCTGCCTGCCTTCTGTGCGAGGCTTCCCGTAATCGCGCCGCAGCCGGAACCGATTTCCAGCACCTTCATGCTTTTGTCAACAGGCAGCCATCCGACGATATTTTCCCGCAGGTCTGAAAGGTGGTAAAGCACCTCCCAGCTCGCCGCTTTATAGATTTCCTGGGGATATTCCCGGGGCGGGATTGTTTTTACCAGCTCCAAAAGCGCATCCTCCGACGCTCCGTCGCAGTAAAAATCCTGTTCCGGATAATGGGAATAATCCAGCACAACATTCCCGATCTTCTCTGTCCTGCCTGTCTGCATACGTTAAATCTCCTTCACCTCAACCTGAGATTCCATATCAAAATAGCCCACCGTATCCTTGTCGGACACGACCGTAATATTCAGCACGTCATAAAGGCGATGATACACTTTAAACGTATCTTTTTCATACCCTGTCACACCCAGGGATATGAGATAGTCACCGCCCTGCAGGCGCATCTTCTGGCGGAATGTAATTTCCAGCACCTGACCCGCCTTTACGCTCTCCAGAAACGTCTTTTCAAACATCGTGTTCGTTCCCGTGATCTCCACGCCCTTGATGTTTTTGATGGAAAAAGCAAAGATCGGCGCCGGAAGATCCTGACCGATTTTTACCTTCATATGCATCGTGAATTCGTCGCCCTTTAAAATTGCGGTCGTCTGCACGTCGTTTTTGTCCGTAATGTAATACGAAACAATTTCCGCCTGCTTCGTGCCGTATTCCAGTGTCTCCGGGTTGACGCCCATGCGCGCCGCTTCCTGCTTCTTTTTCTGTTTGTCAAGCGCCGCCCGAACATCCCCGTCCGCCGTCAGGTCAGGTACATCCACGCCAGCCTTAGGCGTTTCGTACTGTCCCACCAGCACCTGCTTGTAGGCGTCGATCATGTCTTTGGGCGAGCCTTCTCCGAGCTTTACGCCCTGATTTAACAGAATCGCACGGTCGCAGTATTTGCTGATCGCGCTCAGATCGTGGCTGACGAACAGGATCGTCTTGCCTTTTTTCTTGAATTCCTCGAATTTTCGATAGCATTTTGCCTGGAAAAATACGTCGCCAACCGAAAGCGCCTCATCAACGATCAGGATTTCCGGGTCGATATTGATGGCAACTGCAAATGCCAGTCGGACAAACATACCGCTGGAATAGGTCTTTACCGGCTGGTACACATAGTCCCCGATATCCGCAAAATCCAGGATATCCTGCAGCTTTTCATCAATTTCTTTTTCAGAAAAACCGATCATCGTTCCATTCAGATAAATATTTTCGATGCCGTTGTATTCCATGTTAAAGCCTGCGCCCAGCTCCAGCAAGGCGGAAATTCTGCCGTTTACCTGCACAGTGCCGCTCGTCTCATGTAATACGCCGGTGATAATCTTTAAAATCGTCGATTTGCCGGAGCCGTTCGTGCCAATAATGCCGACAGTCTCTCCTTTATAAATGTCCAGACTGACATCCTTTAATGCGTAATGCGGCGTGGAAAGTTTCTTTTTTGTCAGTCCCAGGGATTCGATCAGACGGTCCCGGTTTCTGCGGTACAGCTTGTATACTTTGCTCACCCTGTCCACATGAATTGCCAGTTCTTTTTGTTCCATAACCAGTTTTCCTTTACATGATATCCGCAAAATGAATCTTGAGTTTCTTGAAAATCAGCGCACCAATGCCAAACAGCACCACCGTGATAATCCAGAAATAAACCGTGGAGTAAAAGTCTTCCCAGAACCACTGTTTTCCGTATACAGCGCTTCTGTAGCCCTCCACAATGTATACAAGCGGATTGATTTTCACGATCATCTGAAGCTTCATCGGAAAATCATTGATATTCCACAGCACCGGAGTTGCCCACATACCGACCTGCAGAAAGATATTGACAATGGACTGCAGATCCCTGAAAAAGATGACAACCGAGCAGGTCGTATAACTGAGTGCCAGTACAAAAACGAACATGCAGAAGCTGTAATAAAATACCTGCAGTGTATACAGGCTCGGATAATAGCCGTTCAATGCTGCCACGATCAGTAAAACCAGCACGAAAAACGCATGAATAAATGTCGCTGCAATAATCTTGATAATCGGCAGGATACTGATTTTGAATACGACTTTTTTTACCAGGTAATTATATTCCAGCAGCGATACCATTGCGCTGGTCAGGGCTTCGGAAAAATAAAACCAGGGCACCAGTCCCGCTGTCAGAAACAGGATATACGGAACACCTTCTACGCCTCCGGAGGCATAACCAGTCCGGTTCGGGAAAATAATCACGAAAACAACCCAGTACATCGCAACTGTGATGACCGGCTGCACCATCGCCCAGAACGCTCCCATATAAGAGCCTGCGTAGCGCTTTTTGAAATCGCTCTTTGCCAGTTTCCAGATCAGCCTGCGGTTCTGGTATAATTCCACCGGCAGCACCGTGATCTTATCGTATAACCGGATAAAGGCAATGACCGCCGCCACGATCAGCACGCAGGCAATCACTTTTTTCAGCAGCTCATCCTGCGGATTGGCAAGGGGATTATGATAAACAAGGATAATAACGGCAAGAATCGCCATCACCGCAGTGAATATGGCGATTCCTGTTTTTTTATTCAGTCTCTTCATTTATTTCTGCTTTCTGTAAATTCGGCAAAAGAGCCCCACTTTTTATCTTTGTCAGACAAGGTCAGTTCCATTCCTTCCGGAATCGGCCATTCTACGCCAATCTGGGGATCGTTCCATGCCAGACCGCCTTCGTCGTTGGGATGATAGAAGTCGGTGCACTTATAGGCAAATTCTGCATAATCCGACAGCACTACAAAGCCGTGTGCGAAATTCTTGGGGATAAAGAACTGCTTTTTGTTCTCTTCGGAAAGCAGCACACCGTACCACTGACCATAGGTTTTGGAGCCGGGACGTAAGTCAACCGCAACGTCAAATACTTCGCCGCGAATCGCTCTCACCAGTTTGTCCTGGGGGTAATTGATCTGGAAATGAAGCCCCCGCAGAACGCCTTTTTTGGATGCGGACTGGTTGTCCTGTACGAAAACCTGATCGATGCCGGCTTCCTTGTAATCGTTGTAGTTATAAGTCTCCATGAAGTAACCGCGGGCGTCGCCGAACACCTGAGGGGTGATCACCTTAAGACCTTCGATATGACATGTTTCTACTGAAATTTTTCCCATTTTTCTATTCTCCTGTTCCGTTTTTAAAGTCCGTTTGCGACCTCTACGAGATATTTGCCATAGTTGGTCTTCATCAGC
>UMGH01066940.1_pt1 | contig 13024 bp, 10 predicted proteins | sample 1965231 | NCBI WGS metagenome assembly UMGH01 (sample SAMEA4836068, study PRJEB28245) | human gut metagenome | biome: gut microbiome; material: fecal sample | place: Denmark | collected 2008 | reverse complement strand
TCCATGACAGGAAGCCGGGGGCGTTTTGTGTATGACTGCTCCTTGCAAACGCCGCCCATTCGTTCTATATGACAAGGCAGAACTGCCGAAATTCTCTTTGCGGGAAGAAAATTTGGAGAAGATCATTGCGGAGATGGGGTAAAACACACTGGAAATTCACAAATAACGTATCATCGTTACTCCGAACGCTCTGTGATTTTAGCACCCGCTCAGGCTGCGATCAAGAACCCCCGCAAGGTTTTGCGTAAGCGCTTGAAAAAGCACAAGTAACGCAATCGAACCGCCCCGGTTTCTGTAACAGGAAGCCGGGGCGGTTTTTGTGTCATTTGCTGAATCTGAAGGATCCGCTTGTAAAGTTGGGAAAAAAGGTGTAATATTGGTGTACAGAGATTTAGAACAATGCGTGATATGTAATGTCTCTGTGATCTGCATCAGCGGATGTGCTCCGAATGCTTGATAGGGAGCAACACTTTCCCCGCCTTGCGGGGGTAATAGCCGGAAAACGGCAGACATCAAAAAAACTGAAAAAACCATGAGAAAAGCAGCAAACATCCGCTTTATAGGACTTTTTGTGTGCTATTCTATCCTCAGAGAAACCCCGATGATGCGGAAAATGCGATTTTCCTGACTGCAGTGGAGGTGGAACAGGATGAGACGACGAACGCTTTCTTACGAGGTGCGGCTGTTTGCAGGCAAAACAGACCCGGTGAACAGCGGCTTCTGGCTGCCGCTCTGGATGCACCTGCGGGATACGGCGGGTATTATGGTATATCTGGTGCAGAGGTGGCTGCCGGATAGCGTCCGTCAGCATATCGGATTGGACGAGGACCTGCTGACACAGACCGCCTGCTTTCTGGGGTGGGTTCACGACCTGGGGAAGATATCCGCGGCTTTCCAGGGGCCAATGATGGCGCATTTGCCGGAGCCCAGACAGTGCCTGGAAAAATACACAACGCTCAGTTACCGGGAACAGAACCGCAAGTATTCACGTCACGCGCTGGCGAGTGAGGCCATTTTGCGGTGGCTGAAATGCCCCAATGGGCTTGCATCGGTAGCAGGAGCGCACCATGGCAAGCCACAAACCGGGAAGGACGTACTTGACCAGCTGGGCGATGAGGAAGAAGGCTGCTGGGAATCCAACTACTGGCCCGAGGGCGAGCAGAAATTCTGGGAGAGCTGCTGGCGGGAACTGTTTGATTACGCCTTGCAGGAAAGCGGCTTTTCCAGCGTGGACGAGCTGCCGCAGCTGACCATCCCGGCTGAGATCTTGCTGACCGGTCTGCTCATCATGGCGGACTGGGTCGCCAGCAATACCCGGTATTTTCCGCTCATCCCTGTGGAAGAGGTGGGCAGCGATACCCTGTATCCTGCCCGTGTCAATCGGGCGTGGGAAGCGCTGGACCTGACCTCCCCATGGGAAGCGCAGTCGGATGTGTCTGACCCGGGAGCATTTGAACAACGGTTTGGCTTCCCGCCCAATGAAGTCCAGCGGGCCATGCTGGAAGCTGTCAGCCAGGCCCAGGAACCGGGAATGTTCATTCTGGAAGCACAGATGGGCGTGGGCAAGACGGAGGCCGCGCTGGGTGCGGCAGAGATTTTAGCCAAGCACGGCGGTGAGGGCGGCATCTTCTTTGGTCTGCCCACCCAGGCCACCGCCAACGGCATCTTTGGGCGGCTGCTGGCATGGGCCGAAAAGCAGCCGGATGGGTTGGAGCACTCCATCAAGCTGGCCCACGGCATGGCCGAACTGAACGAGGCCTACCTCCGATTGCAGCAGGACACGGTGCGGGTGGAGGAGGATCTGGAAGCAGACCCCGATGCTGACCCGGAGAGCCGGGTGATGGTGCATCAGTGGTTCCGCGGCAATAAGCAGGGACTGCTGGCTGATTTTGTCATCGGCACGGTGGATCAGCTGCTGATGGCGGCGTTACAGCAAAAACATGTGATGCTGCGCCACCTTGGCCTTGCGGGCAAGGTGGTGGTCATTGACGAGTGCCACGCCTATGACGCTTACATGAACTGCTATCTTGACCGGGCGCTGACCTGGCTGGGCCGGTACAAAGTGCCGGTGATCCTGCTTTCCGCTACCCTGCCCGTCAAGCGCCGGGTTGAGCTGGTCAGGGCCTACCTGAATGGAAGAACTGCTCCGGACGGCTCGTGGCAGACATGCCGGGGCTATCCGCTGCTGACCTGGACGGACGGCAAACAGGTGGAGCAGATGACCATCCCGCTGGAAACTGAGCCACGCAGAGTGGAGACATTCCCGCTGACCGAGGAACAGCTGACTGACACTCTGCGCAGTGCCTTGCGGGAGGGCGGCTGTGCGGGCGTGATCGTCAATACCGTGAAAAAAGCGCAGGCCATTGCGGCCCGTCTGCGGGCAGAACTGCCGGAGTTTGAGGTGGTGGTATTCCACGCTCAGTTCCTCATGCCCGACCGTGCCGCCAAAGAAGAGGCGTTGATGAAGCGCATCGGCAAGCACTCCACCCCGGAACAGCGGGATAAGCTCATTGTGGTGGGCACGCAGGTGCTCGAGCAATCCCTTGATATCGATCTGGATTTTCTGGTCACAGAGCTCTGCCCCATGGATCTGCTTTTACAGCGCATCGGACGGCTGCACCGCCACGAGGGGCGGGCTCGTCCCCGGCCGGTGGCGCAGGCCCGCTGTGCCGTGCTGGACACTGGGACGGAGGAGTTCGACGAGGGCAGCAAGGCGGTTTACGGGGAATGGCTGCTCTGGCGCACCCGCAAGTTCCTGCCCACCGCCATCACCCTGCCCCATGACATTGCCCCGCTGGTGCAGGATGTCTATGGCTGGGAGCCCGACCCTCTGCCCGCCAGCCCGCAGAGCACTGCGGCCCGGGCGGAGTACGAAAAGGCCCAGCAAATCAAAATGGGCAAGGCGAAGACTTTTACCATCCTGCCGCCAGAAGAGCACAGAAAGCGCCCTTCCCTGAATACGCTGGATAATTGGATGGATGATGTGGGTGCGGTCAGTGACAACGGTGCCCGCGCGGCGGTGCGTGACGGTGACCCTTCCATTGACGTGCTGGTGCTGATGCGGGATGCGGCGGGAAATGTCCGCTTCCTGCCCGATGAAACGGGGCAGCCCGGTGCCTGCGTGCCCACGGACGAGCCGCCTCAGCCGGAGATGGCGCTTCAAATTGCACGGCAGAAGCTGCGCTTGCCCGGATATTTCAGCAAGCGGTGGTCGGTGGAACAGACCATCGACGCACTGGAAGCCCGGAACCGGGAAGTGTTCGGGCTGTGGCAGCAGTCGCCGCTGCTGCGGGGAGAACTGATCTTACTGCTGGATGACCACCTGACCGCACAGCTTGCCGGGCAGGTGCTGCAATACGACCGTGAAAACGGTCTGACCTACCGGAAGGAGGAAGAGAATGAAGCAAATTGAGTATAATTTGCTGGAGGAACGCTGGGTGCGGGTGCGCGGGCAGGATTACACCGTGCAGGAAGTTTCTCTGCCGGATGCCCTGCTGCACGCCCACGAATACCGCGACCTGGCCGGAGAACTGCCCACGCAGGATGCCGCCATGCTGCGGTTGCTGTTGGCGGTTCTGCACACGGTGTTTTCCCGGGTGGATGGAAACGGTACGCCGGCCCCCTTTGAGGAAACGGACGATGCCCTGACCCGCTGGGAGGAGCTGTACCGGCTGGGGCATTTTCCGGAAGCGCCCATCCGGGCCTATCTGGAGCAGTGGCGGGACCGCTTCTGGCTTTTCCACCCGGAACGCCCCTTCTGGCAGGTGCCGGAAGCGAAGATCGGCACAGAATACACCGCTTCCAAGCTGAACGGGGAGCTTTCTGAGAGCAGCAACAAGCTGCGGTTATTCTCGTCCTATGCGGGCGAAGGAAAAGAGGGCCTGACTTATGCCCAGGCAGCGCGGTGGCTGCTGAGTGTGAATGGCTACGATGACACCTCTGCAAAGCCCAAGGGCAAGGGTCTGCCCTCGGTGGGCGCTGGCTGGCTGGGAAAGCTGGGGTACATTCAGGCGCAGGGCAACAATCTCTTTGAGACCCTGATGCTGAACCTGACCCTGCTGCAGGATGGCGTGAAGCTGTGGGGGGAAAATCAGCCCTGCTGGGAGTTGGACGAGCCCCGCAGTGCAGAGCGCACAGAGATTGCCCTGCCGGACAATCCTGCGCAGCTGCTGACCCTGCAATCCCGGCGGCTCCTGCTCGACCGAGAGGGGGAAATCGTGACCGGATTTTCTCTGCTGGGCGGCGATTTCTTCCCCCGGGAGAACGCATTTGCAGAACAAATGACCGTCTGGCGTGACCCGGATGCCAAAAAGAGCAAAAAGACCGGGCAGGTCACCTTTGTGCCCAGCCGTCACGACCCGGCAAAGCAGTTCTGGCGGGAGTTTCCGGCAGTGTTCTGTGAGGAAGGGGAAAGCGTCCGCAGGCCCGGCGTTGTCCGCTGGGTGGAAAAGCTCCAAAATGACCAGAACCACCCGCTGGAACGCAAGCAGCTGATCCGCTTTGCCATCAGCGGCATGAAGTACGGAGATAAGGATTTCTTTGTGAACGATTCCTTCAGCGACAGCCTGACCTTTCAGGCCGCGTTGCTGGGAGAACTGGGACGGCGCTGGACAGTGCCCATCCGGGATGAGATCGGGCGCTGCGAGCAGGCCGCGCAATGCGTCGGCCGCCTTGCCTGGGAGCTCTCCCTTGCGGCGGGAGATAAGAACGATACGACCGCGGAATCCGCCCGCACTCAGTTTTATTTTACCATCGATCAGCCGTTCCGACTTTGGCTGCAAAGCATTGACCCCGAAACGGACAATCTGGACGAAAAAGCCGATGAATGGCAGGAGAAAGCCCGCAAACTGGCCGCAGAGCTGGGCCGCCAGATGGTGGAGCGGGCCGGAAATGCCGCCTTTGTGGGCCATAGGGTCGAGGTGAAAACAGGCGGTAAAAAGGACGAAAAGAAAACCGTTCTGTATACGGCCCCCAAGGCCTACAATAGCTTCCTGTACAATCTGCGGAAGCTCTACCCGAAGAAAGAAGGAGGAACAGCATGATAACGGATGCGATCCATGATTATGTGGCCGGACAGCTGAGCAGGCTGTGGAGCCTGCCCAAACCCCAGCGGCGTGCCCGGCTGGCAGAGCTGCGCCGGGGCGTTGGGCATCAGCCCGGCGACCTGCCGGCGCTGTGGGGCAGCTTCCTGCAGGAACTGCCCAAAGGGCTCTGGGGCAGGGAAACGGCGGCAGGAGAGTGCCGGGAACCATCGGAAGCCGAGTGGGCGGTCTACCTTGCCCTGACTCTTTACGCCCTGCACCAGCAGGGAGAAGAGAACGTTTCCATGAATGAAAAGGGCTGCACGCTGGGCAGGGCGGTGCGCCTGCTGGCCCAGAATTCCGCAGCTGCCGCGCAGGACTGGACCGAGAGCAGCGTCCTGCGCCGGTTCAACGCACTGGCCACAGCGGATTCCATGCCCGAGGTGGCCCACTACCTCCGGGGGATGGTGCAGCTGTTCCGGGGAAATGAACCGAAGCTGAAACTGGATTACCCCCGGCTGGCTGTGGAGCTGTACCGGTTCCAGCTCCCGGATCAGGCAGCCAATGTCCGCCTGCAGTGGGGCCGGGACCTCTACCAGATGAACGCCGACACACCTGAAACCGAAGAAAAGGAGAATTGAAATGGATACCAAGCGTCTGTATGTTGATTTTCATGTGCTGCAAACGGTGCCGCCCAGCTGTGTGAACCGCGACGATACCGGCAGCCCCAAGACGGCTGTCTATGGCGGTGCCACCCGCGCCCGGGTATCCTCTCAGGCGTGGAAGCACGCGATCCGCAAAATGTTTGCCGAAGAAATGGCCGACATAGTCGAGACCGGAAAACGTACCCTGAAAGCAACTGACCTTGTGGCCGGGGAACTGGCCGCACTGGCTCCTGAACTGGACGATGCCAGACTGAAAAAGGATGCAAAAAAGGCACTGGAAAATGCAGGCATCAAGCTGAAAGATGACAACAACGCCGCCCTGCTCTTTTTGAGCACGGCCCAGGCCCGGGCGCTGGCCCGGCTGGCCGCCGAGGACTGCGAGGAGAAGGATGACTACAAAAAGGCCCTGAAGGAGAACCCTTCGGTGGATATGGCTCTGTTTGGCCGGATGGTCGCCAGCGATCCTTCCCTGAATTACGATGCCGCCGCTCAGGTGGCCCACAGCATCTCCACCCATGCCGTGCAGAACGAGTTTGATTACTTCACCGCCGTGGATGACTGTGCCCCGGAGGATTCGGCAGGTGCGGGCCATCTGGGCACGGTGGAGTACAACTCTTCCACCCTGTATCGCTATGCTACCGTCAACATGGTGGAACTGGTGCACCTGCTTGGGGCTGAAAAGGCAGCCCAGGCTGTCCGGGTGTTCGGCGAAGCCTTCATCCGCTCCATGCCCACCGGAAAGCAGAACAGCTTTGCCAACCGCACCCTGCCGGATGCTGTCTATGTCACCCTGCGGGAGGATCAGCCTGTGAACCTCTGCGGTGCCTTTGAAAAGCCGGTGCGCAAGAGCCCCGAGGGCTATGCGGAACCCTCCAAGACGGCGCTGAAGCAATACGCGCAGCAGGTGTATGCCTGCTATGCGGATGCCCCGGCCCAGAGCTTTGCTGTGGGCATCGGGCTGGACGAGCTGGCCCCGGCCATGCCCCTGAACCAGATGCTCACCGCGCTGGAACGTGCCGTAAAGGAGAAGCTGCCCGGAAATGAGGTGTGACCATGGCAACGCTGTTGCTTCGGCTGGCCGCGCCCCTGCAATCGTGGGGTGCGGATTCCAAATTTGAGACCCGCAAAACGAACCGGGAACCCACAAAAAGCGGTGTCATTGGCCTGTTGGCAGCGGCTCTGGGCCTGCGCCGGGACGATGCCGCAGGCCTTGCCCGGCTGAACGGCCTGCACTTTGCCGTCCGTGCTGACCGGGAGGGCAGCCTGCTGGTGGATTTCCACACCGCCAACCGGGAAGAGGATCGGAAAAAAGGCAAGGCTCCCTATGTGACCTACCGCCATTACCTGCAGGATGCGGTCTTTCTGGTGGGGCTGGAAAGCGAGGACACTGCCCTGTTACAGGAGCTGGAAACGGCTCTGAAACATCCGGTCTACCCGCTGTATCTGGGGCGGCGTTCCTGCCCGCCCACCCTGCCGCTCTTCCTTGGTATCCGGGCCGGGAAACTGCTGGATACCCTGCGGGCAGAACCGCTGCTGGTGAAACAGAGGAATGGGGCCCCCTTGCGCATCGTGGCAGACGCGGACCCGGCGGATGCTGCTGCCGTGCCCCGGCGTGATCTGGCGGTGTCGTTCAGTCCCATCCACCGGCAGTACGGCTTCCGCCCAGTGCGGGAGTGGAACACAAACCCGCCGGAAATGCCCGGCGCGACCGAACATGACGCAATGGCAGAATTGAGGTGAGGAATCATGTATCTATCCCGCGCAGAACTTGACCCGACCCGCCGTGAGACCATGGTGGCGCTGATCTCGCCCCAGAAATTCCATGGTGCGGTGGAAAACGCTTTTCCCGGTGCGCGCCGCCGCAGGCTGTGGCGGCTGGATCAGCTGGGAGAAAAACTGTACCTGCTCCTGCTCAGTGAGGAACGGCCGGATCTGACCGCCCTGTGTGCGCAGTTCGGCACCGGTGCGCCCCCGGAGACCCGGCCCTATGACCCGCTGCTGGAACGGGTGACAGCGGGCAGCTGCTGGCAGTTCCGCCTGACTGCCAACCCCACCCGCAGCAAAAAAGACTCTGCCGACCATACGGCCCGGGGCACCCTGAAACCCTGCTATCTCGAGGTGGAGCAAGAGGAATGGCTGTGGGCGCAGGCCGCAAAGCACGGCTTTGCCGTCTCGGAGGGGTCGTTCGCAGTGACCCGGAAGCAGACCTATCACTTCAAGAAAAACGGCACCCGGCCTGTTACCCTGCTGGCTGTGACCTACGAGGGCATTCTGCAGGTGACGGACCCGGAGGCCTTCAAGGCCCTGCTGTGCAAGGGCGTTGGCCGGGGCAAGGCCTATGGCCTTGGCCTGATGACCATCATCCACAGGGGAGGAGACCATGGCTGAGATGCCGGGCTTTTCCCCGCCCGCGCGGGGGTGATCCTCCCACACCCACCCGCACACCGGTGGTGAATCACTTTTCCCCGCCCACGCGGGGGTGATCCCACCGAGGGCAACACTCAGTCCGTCAACCCGCTCTTTTCCCCGCCCACGCGGGGGTGATCCTCACCTCATTCGATAAAAACGCCGCTATCCATACTTTTCCCCGCCCACGCGGGGGTGATCCCAGGCTTGCCACCGAATCGATTTCAGCCGGACGCTTTTCCCCGCCTACGCGGGGGTGATCCCTTCCGCGGCTATAAGCTGAACCTCATTTCCGTCTTTTCCCCGCCTATGCGGGGATGATCCTATCTGGCCGACGATGTTTCGCACATCTTCAAACTTTTCCTCGCCCTGCGGGGATACTCCATGGAATAATGGGCACAATGCGGGAGTGTTCAAGCTTAACCTGAGGATGCAGAAGCGAATTACAAGAAAGAAGGTGAAACAATGGAACATGAATATGAAGCACTATTCAGAGCGATTTTGGAGCTTATCGACAAATGCGACACGATTGAAGAATTGCGTGAGAGCGTGAAGCGTATCATAGGCGAGGGTTAAGCTGAGATGCATTTTTCCCCGCCTATGCGGGGGTGATCCCTACTTTGGTATGCGTGACAACGTGGAAGTTACCTTTTCCCCGCCTGTGCGGGGGTGATCCTAATAGAGCCGTTGGCTGGCTCGCCGGAAGAATCTTTTCCCCGCCTACGCGGGGGTGATCCTGCCCCGACCGACCTGCGCGGGCGGCCCATCAACTTTTCCCCGCCTGCGCGGGGGTGATCCCTACGCCGGGGCCATCCTGACGCTGAACCCGGGCTTTTCCCCGCCTGTGCGGGGGTGATCCTCACACCGCTATCGAGCGCCTGACCAGTGTAACCTTTTCCCCGCCCATGCGGGGGTGATCCCCACCGCCAGCCGACCGACCGGCGCACCAGCAGCTTTTCCCCGCCCATGCGGGGGTGATCCTGCGCCCGGTGGCGGGGCGCTGTCCGTGGGTGGCTTTTCCCCGCCCATGCGGGGGTGATCCCGCCTGTCCCGACTACTGGGGCGGCGTGGCTGCCTTTTCCCCGCCCATGCGGGGGTGATCCCTGATGCGGGGCTGTCCTCTGGGCAGGCTTGCACTTTTCCCCGCCCATGCGGGGGTGATCCCCAGCCGACGAGCTTCTTAAAGCGGCCTGCATGCTTTTCCCCGCCCATGCGGGGGTGATCCCGGTGTCCGCGCCCTCCAGAATAGAGAGATTTACTTTTCCCCGCCCATGCGGGGGTGATCCTGGATTTGCCGCCTTTGTGAACTTTCTGGGCAACTTTTCCCCGCCCATGCGGGGGTGATCCCACCACAGCAAACAGCTGTCAAGCGACAGCCAGCTTTTCCCCGCCCATGCGGGGGTGATCCCTATGTGGTCCTGTACCAGATGCTCTGCCTTATCTTTTCCCCGCCTGCGCGGGGGTGATCCTAACTTCCATGATTTCATTCCTTTCATTCCTGACCTTTCCCCGCCTGTGCGGGGGTGATCCTGTGCCCTTTGGTCAGTATAAGGTTAACGATAACTTTTCCCCGCCTGTGCGGGGGTGATCCCATTTTTTCATCGATCTCGGCTGCGCTGTGGAACTTTTCCCCGCCTACGCGGGGGTGATCCCTGTTCATAGATGCTCGGCGTTATGTTCTCGGTCTTTTCCCCGCCCACGCGGGGGTGATCCCTCTGCCGCATACAGCACCTACCTGACGAACATCTTTTCCCCGCCCATGCGGGGGTGATCCTCTTAACCAAATTTGGTGCAGTGACGTGCCCACCTTTTCCCCGCCCACGCGGGGGTGATTCCCAGAACTTGGCACCGGTGACAGAGCATCGGGCCTTTTCCCCGCCCACGCGGGGGTTCCACATTGACAACCCTGCGCAAAAAGCAGATAATAGGTTTATCTTGAATGCAGAGCGAGGGAAAGTATATGCTGTATTTTGAAAACGATTACTGTGAGGGTGCGCATCCGGCGATCTTACAGAAGCTGGTGGAGACCAACTTTGAAAAGGTCTCCGGCTACGGCACCGATCCCTATTGCGCCAGTGCGCGGGAGAAGATCCGCGCGGCGTGCGGCGCACCGGATGCCGATGTCTGGTTCATTTCGGGCGGCACCCAGAGCAACGCCATCGTCATTGCATCGATGCTGCGCCGCTGGGAGGGTGTGCTGGCCGCATCCACCGGCCATGTGGCCGCCCACGAGGCCGGTGCCATCGAGTTCACGGGCCACAAGGTCATCGGCCTGCCGCACACCAACGGCAAGCTGGATGCCGGGACGGTTGAGGACTGGTGCAGGACCTTCTATGCCGATGGCAATATGGACCACCTCGTGTTCCCGGGCATGGTGTACATCTCCCACCCGTCGGAGTACGGCACCCTGTACACCAAGGCAGAGCTGGAAGCGCTGTCCGCTGTCTGCCATAAGTACCACATGCCGCTGTTTATGGACGGTGCCCGTCTGGGCTATGGTCTGGCCGCCGAGGGCACCGATGTGACGCTGACCGATGTGGCCCGCCTGACCGATGTGTTCTACATCGGCGGCACCAAGGTGGGTGCGCTCTGCGGCGAGGCAGTTGTGTTCCCCCACGGCGCACCGGCTCACTTTATGACCATGGTCAAGCAGCAGGGCGCTCTGCTGGCAAAGGGCCGTCTGCTGGGCATCCAGTTCGATGTGCTGTTCACCGATGACCTGTACCAGACCATCAGCAAAAATGCCATTGAGACCGCCGCCGTGCTCAAGAAGGGACTGGCCGAAAAGGGCTATTCGTTCTTCATGGATTCGCCCACGAATCAGGTGTTCATCGTGTTGTCCAACGAGCAGCTGGCCGCGCTGGAAGGCAAGGCCAAGTTCGGCTTCTGGGAGAAGTACGATGATACCCACACCGTTGTCCGCATTGCCACCAGCTGGGCCACCCGGATGGAAGAGGTGGAGCAGCTGCTGGAGCTGATGTAAGGGCACACCTGCCAAATGGCGGAGCGTCTCTTTGTGCAGGATGCAGATTGTATTTCCCGCGCGGATATGCTATTCTTAACTGGATAAAGGCTGCACTTTGTGCACCGTGGAAGGATGGTTTGTATTATGGGCTTTTTTGACAAGCTTTTTGGCGGCAAGGCCGCATCCGAGACGAAATTTTCCGGCCAGAAGATGACGGTCATGCTTCCCATTGACGGTAAGGTGATCCCGCTGGAGCAGCTGCCTGACGAGACTTTTGCCTCCGCGATCCTGGGCCCCGGCTGCGGCGTGGAGCCCACCGGCGACACCGTTTATGCTCCCTTTGACGGCACCGTTACGCAGGTGCCCGAAAGCCTGCACGCCGTTGGTATGATGAGCGATGACGGTATTGAGCTGCTGATCCATGTCGGCATGGACACGGTGGAGATGAAGGGACAGGGCTTTACCTCCCTGACCAAAGAAGGGGCTAAGGTCAAGGCCGGCACCCCGCTGCTGAAGGTGAATCTGGAAGCCATCCGCGCCGCAGGCCACCCCACTGCAACGGCTCTCATCGTGACCAACAGTGATGACCTGCCGGAGATCAGTGTTGTTGCAAACGGCGATGCTGCCGCTGGCACGCCGGTGTTCAAGTTCAAGAAATAAGTGAGCAGATCCCCCGGAGGCAGAGTGCTTTCGGGGGATTTTTGCGGAGAAAAGTCGTACTTATTTGCAAAAAATGCTGGATTTTGCGCGATTTTCTCTTGCATTGCAGGGGGAGTTGTGCTAGAGTAGGCAAAGTGTGAGCCAAAAACCGGTATTGTGAGAGGAAAAGTATATGGAAACAAAAAAGAAGCACGAATTATCCCTTGCAAAACGCATGGCGATCTCTCTGGTCTGCGGCCTGGTGGCCGGTCTGGCCTTTATGTTCCTGCGGGAGCATCTGAACGCCAGCGGTCAGGCACAGACCTGGACCACCATCAACAACCTGCTGTTCCAGGATATCACCGCCGAGGGCGCTGAGCGTGCCTTTGGCATCTTCTACATCATCGGCCAGCTTTTCATCAAGGCGCTGCAGCTGGTGATCATCCCCATGGTCTTTACCTCCATTTCGCTGGCCATCGGCAGCATTGCAGACACCCGCACCATGGGCCGCATTTCCGCAAAGACCCTGTTCTGGTTCCTGCTGTGCTCCTTCCTGGCGCTGCTGCTGGCAGGCTGTGTGGGCTACGGCACCTACTCCATGGGCCTGTTCAACACCCGCATCGAGGGTCTGGCAGAAGCCAGCGGTTCCACCGGTTCCAACCCCCTGAACGTGGTGCTGAACATCATCCCCTCCAACATCATCACTGCCTTTGGCAGCAATGGCGCTGTGCTTTCCAGCGTGTTCCTGGCAGTGGCCATCGGCCTGAGCATGAACACCCTGGGCGAGAGCCGCACCGCGACCCTGCGCCGCCTGCTGGGCGAGGTCAACGATGTGGTGGTCGTGTTCCTGAACTTCATCGTCAGCAACTTTGCTCCCTTTGCAGTCTTTGTGCTGCTGACCCGTACCTTCGCCATCTACGGCATCGATTACCTTAAGCCCGCGCTGGTCTATGTGGTGGTCACGGTGGTCCTGCTGCTGGCCTTTCTGATCATTGCCTACCCGCTGGTCATTGCACTGGGTGCCAAGCTGGACCCTTTTACCTTCATCCGCAAGATCGCCAACGTGGCAGTGTTCGGCTTCTCCACCTCCTCCAGCGCCGCCACCCTGCCCCTGAACATCAAGGTGTGCGAGGAAGAGTTCGGCGTGGATGAGAGCATCGCTTCCTTCGTCCTGCCGCTGGGCATGACCATCAACATGGACGGCACCGCCATCATGCAGGTCATTGCCACCGTGTTCATTGCAGGCTGTGCCGGTTACACCGTCACCCCCGGCCAGCTGGTCGTGGTCGCCCTGCTGGCCCTGCTGGCATCTGTGGGTACCCCCGCCG
>UMGH01011280.1_pt1 | contig 13048 bp, 8 predicted proteins | sample 1965231 | NCBI WGS metagenome assembly UMGH01 (sample SAMEA4836068, study PRJEB28245) | human gut metagenome | biome: gut microbiome; material: fecal sample | place: Denmark | collected 2008 | reverse complement strand
CACTTACCTCGTTGTAATCTCTCAGTATTGTCAATGAACTTATTTTTGTACCGCTTCTTCCGAAACGGGCTGCAAAGATACGCACTTTTTCTTTACCTCCAAATTTTTTTTGACATTTTTTTATAAAAATTTTCGATGAGTGGGGATTTTCACCTTAATATAGTATATTTGTTTTTTGTCGGTGCGCTTCGACAGGCTCAGCGACCGACACCGGACCCTGAGCCTATCGAGGGGGCCGGACGGAATGACAAGAAAGAAATGAAAACAAAATAACGATCAATGGAAGAAAAAAGAAATGCTTTACCGGAGAACGCTCAAAGGGAGCTGGCACCGGGCGAGGAGTACAAGCCGCTCTTGGGGGCGGAGAGGAAATGGGCGGAAGTCACGCCATATTCAGTGACCCTTGGATTGCTGATGGTGGTCATCTTCTCCGCGGCGGCGGCCTATCTGGGGCTGCGCGTGGGACAGGTGTTCGAGGCGGCGATCCCGATCGCGATCATCGCGGTGGGTCTGACAAGCGCACTCGGCAAGAAGGAAGGTCTGGGACAGAACGTCATCATCCAGTCGATCGGAGGCTGCTCCGGAGCTGTGGTGGCGGGCGCTATATTCACACTTCCTGCCATCTACATTCTTGGAGTTGATGTCAACTTTATGCAGATGTTCCTCTCGTCGCTGCTCGGCGGTGTTTTAGGAATATTGTTCCTCATCCCTTTCCGGAAATATTTCGTGAAAGAGATGCATGGGAAATATCCTTTCCCTGAGGCCACGGCCACGACACAGATCCTCGTTAGCGGCGAAGGCGGCGGCAAGGGAGCTGGAACGCTTCTGGTGAGCGGTCTCATCGGAGGTCTTTATGACTTCATTGTCAGCACTTTCGGTGCGTGGGCGGATACGGTCAGCACCACCGTGATGGGATTCGGACAGACAATCGCTGACAAGGCGAAGGTCGTTCTGAAACTGAACACCGGAGCGGCTGTGCTGGGCCTCGGCTACATCGTGGGCCTGAAATATGCCTTCATCATCTGCTGCGGCAGTTTCCTGGTGTGGCTGGTGATCATCCCGCTGATGAACCTCATCTGGGGCGGACAGGTGATTGATCTGATGAACACCGGAGTGACAATGACAATCGGAGAGATGAGCCCTGACCAGATATTCAAGGATTATGCAAGGCACATCGGCATCGGTGGCATCGCGACCGCCGGAATCATCGGCATCATCAAGTCGTTCGGTGTGATCAAGTCGGCTGTGGGACTGGCTGTCGGCGAGTTCGGCAAGAAGGGAGGAAAGGTTGAGAACACCGAGAGGACACAGGAGGATATTCCTATGAAAACCATTGTGTTCGGCATTGTGCTGACGTTGTTGGCTGTGTTCGCTTTCTTCGCGTTCGGAGGAGTTGTGAACAACATCTGGCAGGCAGTTGTCGGGCTGCTGATCGTGGCGATCATCTCGTTCCTGTTCACTACCGTGGCGGCCAACGCCATCGCCATTGTGGGAACAAACCCAGTGAGCGGAATGACACTTATGACGCTTATCATCGCCGCGCTTATCCTTGTGGCTGTGGGACTTAAGGGCAACGCCGGTATGGCCGCGGCCTTGATCATCGGTGGAGTTGTCTGCACGGCGCTTTCGGTTGCAGGTTCATTCATCACCGACCTCAAAATCGGTTACTGGATCGGAAGCACGCCAAAGAAGCAGGAAGGCTGGAAGTTCATGGGTGTGGCTGTCGCGGCGGCGACAGTCTGCGGCGTGATGCTCGTGCTGAACAAGACCTACGGATTCGTCGGCGACCAGGCTCTCGTGGCTCCTCAGGCCAACGCCATGGCGGCGGTGATCCAGCCGATGATGAACGGCGGAGGCGCTCCGTGGCTGCTTTACGGAATCGGTGCGGTGCTGGCCATCGTGCTGACTTTCTTCAAGATACCGGCATTGGCGTTTGCGCTTGGAATGTTCATTCCTATCGATCTTAACCTGCCGTTGCTGGTCGGCGGCGCGATCTCCTGGTACGTGAGCACACGCTCGAAGGACAAGGCTCTGAACGAGGCGCGTCTGAACAAGGGTACGCTGATCGCTTCGGGATTCATCGCCGGCGGCGCGTTGATGGGTGTCGTGAGCGCGCTGCTGAAGTTCTTCAACGTGGATTGGTTCATGGCGGATTGGAACGCGCAGTATGGCGAGGCCATAGCGATCATTCCGTTCATCGGAATCATCGCCTACACGGTGATCGCTTCTTTGAGGGCTAAGGAATAAACAAACGGCCACTGAGCCTGCCGAAGTGCCGTTGTGGAAGTCGCTTCGACAGGCTCGGCGACCAGAAAATAACAACAACATGGAAAAAGTTTTGGACAGGTTCCTGAGGTACGTCAGCGTTGACACTCAGTCGAACGAGGAATCAGAGAGCCAGCCTTCGGCGGAAAAAGAGCTCAATCTGCTGCGGATGCTGCGCGACGAGCTTCAGGATCTCGGAGTGGAAGCCACTCTGGATGAATATGGTTACGTGATGGGGTCGATCCCTTCGAACATCGAGGCGAAAGTGCCGGCGATCGGCTTCATCGCCCACGTGGACACCGCTCCGGACGCATCAGGTGCGGACATCAAACCTCAGATAATCAATGAATATGACGGCGGGGATATTCCTTTAAAAGGTGTGCCGGGCCTGGCGCTGAAGCCTTCGGAGCTCCCGGAGATGCTTCACTACGTGGGTCAGACGCTGATCACCACGGACGGCACCACGCTGCTCGGCGCGGACGACAAGGCCGGTGTGGCGGAGATTATGGACGCGGTGCAGTACATCGTGGAGCATCCTGAGTTCAAGCACGGTGAGATCAAGATCGGGTTCACGCCAGACGAGGAGATCGGACGCGGAGTCGTTAAGTTCGATGTCAAGAAGTTCGGGGCTGAATATGCCTACACGATGGATGGCGGCGAGATCGGAGAGCTGGAGTTCGAGAATTTCAACGCGGCTTCGGCGAAGATACATATTCAAGGAAGGAATGTGCATCCTGGCTACGCCAAGGGCAAGATGAAGAACGCCATTCTGATCGCGACTGAACTGAACGGACTGCTGCCGGTCCAGCAGAGACCTGAATATACCGAAGGGTACGAAGGGTTCTTCCATATCGTCGGGTTCAACGGAACGGTCGAGGAGGCTGACATCACCTACATCATCCGTGACCACGACCGCAAGGAGTTCGAGAGCAAGAAGGCTATTATGCAGAAGTGCGTGGACTTCATCAATGTAAAGTACGGTGAGGGCACGGCGACGGCTGTGATCAAGGATCAGTACTACAATATGCGCGAGCAGGTTGAGCCGCACTATCACGTTGTCGAGAAAGCCGTGAAGGCTATGGAGATGGCCGGAATCAAGCCTAAGATCCAGCCGATCCGTGGCGGTACCGACGGGGCTAACCTCAGTTTCAAGGGCTTGCCTTGCCCGAACATCTTCGCCGGCGGCCTGAACTTCCACGGCAAGATGGAGTTCGTTCCTCTCCAGAGCATCGAGAAGGCCTCTCAGGTCATCCTAAACATCATCTCGCTCTACGCGGAGTAAATTTCCGTGGCAGATAACCAACTGGTTATCAACAATAAAAGCATTCTCGTGGTGGACAAAACCGAACCACGAGAATGTTTATTTTATTGGTTACTAAGCAATTAAACGCCACGCAGGCACACTCCCTCGGCCCCCCCCAGACTGTCTGAAAAGTCTCGGCGAGAGTAGAAAAGTCTGTACCCCTATACAGGGGCGACAACGAATTTTCAATCCTCACCGGGGGTACTTTTACTTTTAAGACAGTCTCCCCCTTCGACACTTCGGCAAGCCCAGCGCACCGTTGGCTCAGGGACTGCCTTGATCTTCAGCTAAAGGTAAGCCAAAAGCCCCGGGCGCTTCGACTGGCTCAGCGTCCGGGGCTTTGGTTCCAGTTGGTCGCTGAGCCTGTCGAAGCGACGAGGGAGGCTCAGGGAGACCGTCGGGATATTCAAAGAAAGGTTATTTGATGACACCGAGTTCCTTGCCGACTTTGATGAAGGCGGCGATGGCTTTGTCGAGGTGCTCGCGCTTGTGGGCGGCTGAGAGCTGGACGCGGATGCGGGCCTGGCCCTTAGGGACAACCGGATAGTAGAAGCCGGTCACGAATATTCCTTCCTCGGCCATCTTGGCGGCGAACTTCTGGGACAGAGGAGCATCGTAGAGCATCACGGCGCAGATGGCGCTCTGGGTCGGCTTGATGTCGAAGCCGGCGGCCAACATCTTGTCACGGAAGTAGTTCACGTTCTCCTGCTGGCGGTCGTGAAGCTCGTTGCTTTCCTTGAGCATCTTGAACATCTCGATGCCGGCGGCCACGATCATAGGCGGCAGAGAGTTGGAGAAGAGATACGGACGAGAGCGCTGGCGGAGCATATCGATGATCTCCTTGCGGCCTGTGGTGAATCCGCCGACGGTGCCACCGAACGCCTTGCCGAGGGTGCCTGTGAATATGTCAATGCGGCCATAGCAGTCATATTGCTCCGCGACTCCGTGGCCGGTCTTGCCGACAACGCCGGCGGAATGGCTCTCATCAACCATCACGAGGGCGTCATACTTCTCGGCCAGCTCGCAAATCTTGTCCATCGGAGCGACGTTGCCATCCATTGAGAAGACTCCATCGGTGCAGATGATGCGGAACCTCTGGGCCTGAGCCTCCTGGAGACAACGCTCAAGGTCGGCCATATCAGCGTTGGCGTAACGGTAACGGACAGCCTTGCAAAGACGCACTCCGTCGATGATGGAGGCGTGGTTCAGGGAATCTGAGATGATGGCGTCGTCAGCCGTGAGCAGAGGCTCGAACACCCCACCGTTGGCATCGAAGCATGATGCGTAGAGGATGGTGTCCTCTGTGTGGAAGAAGTCGGAGATGGCAGCCTCAAGCTCCTTGTGAAGATCCTGGGTTCCGCAGATGAAACGGACAGAGGACATTCCGAATCCCCTCTCGTCCATAGCCTTCTTGGCTGCCTCGATGAGCCTCGGGGAATCAGCCAAACCTAAATAGTTGTTGGCGCAGAAGTTAAGAGCCTTGCTGCCGTCCTGGAGAGTGATCTCGGCGGATTGGGCGGAGGCGATGTTTCTCTCGTTCTTGTAGAGTCCGGCTTCCTTGATGGAGGCAAGCTCTGCCTGTAGATGTTCCTGGAATTTTCCGTACATATTGATAAAATTTTAAAACGTTTCGATTTCGCACTGACAAATATATTAATTTTTGACAAAATCGATAATATTTTATTATAAATAAGGGCTCTTGTCAGAAAATAATGTAAATTTGCACTTGCTAATTTAGCAATAAACAAGCGATCCGCAATGAAAAATGTACTAGTGATAGGTTCGACCGGACAGATCGGTTCGGAGCTGACAATGAAAATCAGGAATATGTACCCGGATGGCAACGTTGTCGCCGGCTACATCAAAGGCGCTGAGCCAAAGGGTGTTCTGCTTGAGAGCGGTCCCGCCGAGGAGGCTGATGTCTGCAACGGTGAGCAACTTCTGGGCATCGTGAAGAAGTACAACATCGACACAATCTACAATCTCGCCGCCCTGCTCTCGGCTGTCGCGGAAAGGAAGCCGCAGCTGGCATGGCACATCCAAATAGACGGACTCATGAATATTCTTGAGATCGCGAGGGAGAACAATGTCGCTGTGTTCACACCATCCTCGATCGGTTCGTTCGGCCCTGAGACTCCGCATCAGAACACTCCTCAGGACACGCTCCAGAGGCCTCGTTCGATGTACGGCGTGACCAAGGTGGCCACCGAGTTGCTGAGTGACTATTATCACACCAAATACGGTGTGGACACCCGTTCGGTAAGGTTCCCTGGACTTATCTCCAATGTGACACTTCCTGGAGGCGGCACGACAGACTATGCCGTTGAGATCTACTATGCGGCAGTAAAAGGCGAAGAGTTTGTCTGCCCTATCGCGGCCGGGACATTCATGGACATGATGTACATGCCTGACGCGCTGAAGGCCGCCGTGGACATCATGAACGCGGATCCTTCCAAGCTGAAACACCGCAACTCGTTCAACATCGCCTCCATGAGCTTTGATCCGGAGATTATCTACCACAAGATTCAGGAACATATTCCTGGATTCAAGATGCGCTATGAGGTGGATCCGGTACGTCAGGCGATCGCTGACTCTTGGCCGGACAAGATGGATGATTCCTGCGCCCGCGAGGAGTGGGGATGGACACCGTCCTATGATCTGGAGACCATGACCGTGGACATGATCGACGCCCTCAAGAAGAAACTTCTCTAAAAAAGGATTCTATTATAAAGGATCAAGGACTGGCCTTCAGGTCAGTCCTTATTTTTTACCGGCTTTCCGTGCGGCTTTTCTGGCTTTCTGTTTTTCGTAACGAGCCTTGTAGCGTTCAAGCATCCTCTCTTCCTTAGCACGACGTTTCTCCATCGCCTTCAATGTCTTGAGGGTCCTCTGACGCTTCTTCTTCAACGCTTTCTCCTCCTTGGCCTTAGCCTTGGCGGCATCACGGGCGTCAAGTTCAGCCCACCTGGCCTCCTTGGCCGCCTGACGATCTTTTCGCGCCTTCTCTCTCTCAGCCTTTTTGCGTTCTTGCTCAGCCTTCTTTATGGCCGAAGGATCATTGGCCAATGAATCGGCCTTGCTGACCGACAACGAATCTGAAACCACAAGGCTGTCCTTCACGGCAAGACTGTCCTGTCGCGCCAAAGAATCACGGCTGGCAAGGCTGTCTCTCAGAGCCAGACTGTCGGCACGGGCAAGGCTGTCCGCCAAAGCAAGGCTGTCGGCGGCGGCAACGATCCTAAGGCTGTCGGCAATCCTGGCAGCCTCAGCCTTGCGCTCGGCCTCAAGCCTTCTGCGCTCAGCGTTACGGACCCGTTTCAAGGAATCCTGTCTGGCCAGCATCTTATAGACGCTGCTCATGTGGCCCGGGAAGTAGATGTCCGTCTGCGCGAATTCGGCTCTCGGCACATTCTCATAGACTTTCCTCTGGGATTCTCGCGGCTTATATGGCGTGATGTCCTCCGGTCCCTTGGGACGTTTGTCCGGCTGCCAGTCGAATCCCTTCAGAATCTTCTCGTCCTTTTTCATCTGGACGACCGGGTAGGCATCTGTCTTCACGGCATCGAAGTAGTTCAAGTCCTGAATATTACCGTCCTTCAATGTCGCGGTCAACATCTTTGACTCGAACTTGTTGACGGTGGCCAGACTTCCGTTCTCCTCGATGTAGAAGACTCCGGACGCGCCACCCATCGAGTCGAACCGCCTCAACGCACCGGTACTGTCAAAGTATGCCATCATCTCTGTTCCACGGATCTGGTCATAGGACAAGGTGTCCTCCTGCACTATTATAAAGGCATTGGACATCAAGCTGGCGCGGTCAATGGACTGGTTCTTGACAATGACGGTTATACTGTCGGCACTGTACTGCCGCTTGATCTCATTCCAGACAATCGGGTTTTCATACAACCTTATCAAAGAGTCAAGATCCGTGTAGGCAAGAGAGTCGCATGCGACCTGCATGTCGTTACGGAACACCTTGACGTTACGTATGCCATAGATGAAACTGATCTTCGTGGAATCCTTGGGGACCAAAGACAAAGAGTCAGTGGGAACATGCAGGGAATCACCCGGCACGGTCAGGGAATCCGTAGGGACGGTAAGGGAATCCGTAGGGACGGTCAGGGAATCCGGTGATTGCGGATTGGTCACTTCGGCAGGCTCAGTGACCGAAACAGGTTCAGTGACCGCGGAAAGGGTCTTCGCCGCCAGACTGTCGCTTGGAACACGTACAGTGTCGGGCGACGTTCTCAGGGTGTCCGGCAATTGGAACCGTGGAGGAGCATATTCAATGACATCATCCCATGGAGCGGGAAGGCCTTGATGGCCTTTCGTCACAGGATCGCCGATCATCGCGTCACCTGACAGTTTTCCGGATTTCGAGATCGCCTTTCCTCCTGAATTATCACCTGTCTTTCCAGCCGTTGTTCCCGCCGTCTTTCCTGTAGCCGTTCCAGTTGCCTTGCCAGCCGGTTTCCCGGTCGGTTTTCCACCTGCCTTGCCAGCCGGTTTCCCGGTCGGTTTTCCACCTGGCTTGACAGCGGAGGCGCCTCTGTCGGAGGCTCCGGCGGCGTTAGGGTCTTCCTCTTCCCGCTTCTTGCGGGCCTCTTCGGCCGCGGCCTTGGCTGCCTCGTAGGCCTTGCGACGGTACTCCGTGACAGGATCCACGTTTATCTCTTTCAGACGGCTTGCCGAATTGGAAATCTCCGATGAATCCACATCACATTTCGGTATGGAGCGCAGAATCAATGTGTCCGCACCGATGTAAGCTGTATCTCTCTTTTCCCCTTGCTCGCTGATCGCTATCACAGCCGGCTCACGGGTCAACTTTATGAATGACAAGGAATCTATATACTGCACATAACCGGCCACCGCGGCCACATTGCGAGTCGTGTCAAGCAGTTCCACATGGCCAAACATCTCCACATTGTTCGGAACCCGGTAATATACCAAGGTGTCAGCCCATGCCTCCTGGTTCTCGGTAAGAATATGCACGTTCCTGAAGAACGTGAACTTTTCCAAAGTCCGCTCGTAAAAACCGGCCTGAGAAGAAAGCATGTTGTTGTCCCTCCATGCGTTGGTGCCGGTTCCGAAAGTGGCTACGTTCGTGCCTGTGTTGTAGTCCAGATCATCAGTCTTCACGAATATCGAGTCAGTGTACATGTTGACGTTGTTCGTGAAACTGAACGTCTTGAGCTTGGAATAGTAATGGCCGTCATCGCTCTCGATGATCTGGCCGTCCTTGTCGCGCAAGGCACCGCCGTTCCTGAACACGGCCACACTGTCCTTGGTGTTATAGTCCAGGTCAGTGGTACGCAGGGTGTTCCCGTCCTTGTCCCTAAGCTGGACCAGCGCGCCTCTGAACTGAGCGAGGTTCTGGTCGATGAGATAGTCGAGGCTCTCGCTGCTGAGCACTGTGTTGTTCTGAATGATCTGGACGTTGCCGAAAGCGTTTATAACATTCTGGTTGACATTCCACAAGGCGGTGTCGCAGATCAGAAGAGTTGAATTGTGCTCGAATCTGGCATGTCCCAAAGCCTTCCTGTAGCTCTGGCCATATTCCTCGACCTGTTGAAGCTCATCACATCCGAGCAGGCGCACAAGACTGTCCTTCTGCTCGGTGTTCTGGGCGAAAAGGCCGAACGAAACCAGCAGAAGGATTAATGAATATGCCAGACGTCTCGCAAGCATCAGTCTTCAGAGAACTTTGAAGCCCAACCCGGACGACGGAACTCGCAGTCCTTGAACATCGGGTCGATGACAATGTGGGTCTCCTTGATCTTGCCGGCGAGGAAGTCATCGATGGCCTTCATCTGCTTGTCTTGACGGACTTGCTCCTGAAGCTGGCTGAAATCCTCCTCAAACGACGCAGTGTGGGCCGGAATGATCTTGTCAACACGGATGATCTTGTAGATGGTCTTTCCAACGACATAGTCTTTGACCTGATCCTGACGGCCATCATTGTCAGTGGACTCCACAGGCTCGGAGATCTCGCCCTCCTTCAAGTCCTTGATGGCCAGATAGTCCTCCGGCTTGAGCTGGTCAATCTCGAAATATGCCGAGCCGGTGTTCGGATCGGACATCTGACCGCCGTTGGTCCTGGTGGCCGGATCCTGTGAGTAGAAGTTCGCCGCCATCTGGAACGTCACGGCGTTATTGTTGATCTCGGTACGGAGGCTGTCCAGAGTCTTGAACGCCTTATCCCTGTCGTCATCAGTGTATTTAGGCTTCATCAGAATGTGGCGGGCGTTGAACATGTCGCCTTTCTTCTCGATGACCTCGATGATGTGGAATCCGTCAGGAGTTTCGACAATCTGCGAGATAACACCCGGCTTCAAAGCCATAGCGGCGTCTGAAAACACAGGCCAGAAGATTGACTTCGAGGCCATTCCAAGCTCGCCACCCTTACGGGCGCTACCCGGATCCTCCGAATATATTCGAGCAAGAGTGGAGAACTTCTCTCCGTTGATGATCCTCTCGCGGAGGTCCAGCAACTTCTCGCGCACGGCCATGTTCGCGGCCTCGCGGTCCGGATAACGGCAGATCTGACTGAGCTGGTACTTGATAGGAACTATCGGAAGGTTCTTGGTGTCAACCGTGTCAAGATATTCCTTTACATCATAAGGTGTCATCTCCGGGATCTTCTTCATGATCTCCTGCTGGGCCTGCTGTGTGAGGCTCATGTCCTCGTACTGCTTGCGCCATTCCTGACGGAGGCGGTAGAGAGGCTTGCCGAAATATTCCTCAACCTTGTCCTCGCCGCCGAGGTAGGTCAGCATCCTGTCCGCCTGCTGGGAAAGGCTTCCCTCAACCATGTCCTGATTGACCGTGAGAGAGTCGATCCTGGCCTGCATCAGGAATATCTTCGATTCGAGAATCGATTCCAGCACCTCGCAGCGGACATTCCTGTCTGATGAAAAGCCCTGGGCGCTGCGGTCCTTGACCGCCCCTTCGATGTCGGAGATCATGATCGCCTCGTTGCCGACAACGGCGACGGTCTTGTCAACGTACTTGTATTTCTGGGCAGAAGCCATCGCGCAGGTCGCTGCGAGGGCGAAGATGGTGATTGCTGTTTTCTTTATCATTTCGAATATATTTCAAAATTCTCCTTAACCTTGGCGTCTTCTATCAAGTCCCGTTCCAAACCGGCCAGGAGCTCGTGCTTTCTTCCGCTGATGATGATGTCCTTTATCCTGTCCTCACAGTATTCCACCGGAGCGATCTCCCCGGCCCTCCGGTAATCCACTATGAACGCGACAGAGATGTTGGCATCCCCGTCCGGCATCTCTATGAAGTTGCCGCTGCGCTGTGAGAGCATCTGAACATAGTCCACACCGAACTCGGCGGCCAGTTTCACCGCGTCTATCCAGCCATTGGAATAGTCATGGTAACGCTGGGTCGAATTGAAGGCGATGCTGTCAGCGGCCACCACGTCCTCAACCTTGTCCGAAGACATCAGCTTCTTGATCTTCTGAAGATTCGGAGAATCTTTCGGAATATTCATAAAACGGGCTTTGAGGATCGGCCGCTCCAGCTTGAAGGACTCTTTGTGGGAGCCATAATATTCATCAATCTGCTTTTTTGAGACGGTGGTGTCGAGGCGCTCGTTGATGTAGCGCTGCTCGTAGCGGTACCGCAGAAGCGACTGGCGGTAGGCCTCAAGCTCCTTCGAGACATCCTTTTCCTCCTTGGAGAGACGCTGCTGGGCTATGTCGAGGAAAGCCTTGTCCTTCACCCACGAGTTGATGTAGAGGTTCGCAAGGTTCACGCTGTCCTCCGGAGACGTGCCCTTGGGGATCACATCGTCCAGTTCCGAGCGATAGAGTTTATGGTCTCCCAGCCTGGCGACAACCTCCCCGTCGTGAATCAGCGAGGATATTGCCTTGCAGGACGGAAGGGCGGCAACGGCGACGGCCATCATGAATATGCGGAACCTCCTGAGCATCATTGATTAGCGGGAATAGTTAGGGGCTTCCTTGGTGATGGTCACATCGTGTGGGTGGCTCTCAAGGAAGCCGGCGTTGGTGATGCGCACGAACTGGGCGTTCCTGAGTTCCTCGACAGTATGCGCTCCGCAGTAGCCCATTCCGGCCCTGAGTCCGCCGACAAGCTGATAGACAACCTCTGAGACGGTTCCCTTGTAAGGCACCTGGGCCACGATTCCTTCTGGTACGAGCTTCTTGATGTCGGACTCCATGTCCTGGAAATACCTGTCCTTCGAGCCTTGCTCCATCGCTTCGAGGGATCCCATTCCGCGGTAGGACTTGAAGCGGCGGCCGTTCATGATGATTGTCTCGCCTGGGGATTCCTCCGTTCCGGCGAGCAGGGAGCCTGCCATGATGGTGCTGGCACCGGCGGCAAGCGCCTTGACGATGTCTCCTGAATATCTTATACCGCCGTCAGCGATCACAGGCACGCCCGTTCCCTTGAGGGCATATGCGGCCTCCATTACGGCCGTCAGCTGCGGCACGCCGATTCCGGCGATGATTCTCGTGGTGCAGATCGAGCCCGGGCCGATTCCGACCTTCACGGCCTTGACTCCGGCATCGGCGAGAGCCTTGGCACCGGCGGCGGTGGCGACGTTTCCGGCTATGATCTGGAAATCCTTATAGGCGTCGCAGGCCTTCTTGATCATCCTGAGCACACCTTCGGAGTGTCCGTGGGCGGTGTCGAGGACAACAGCGTCGGCTCCGGCGTCGATCAGAAGACCGATCCTGTCGAGCGTGTCGGACTTGATTCCGGCGGCGGCGGCGACGAGGAGGCGGCCCTTGCTGTCCTTGGAGGCGATAGGGTTGTCCTTGATCTTCATAAGGTCCTTGTAGGTGATCAGGCCGACGAGCTTGCCGTCATTATCAACAACAGGAAGCTTCTCGACCTTGCTGTGCTGGAGGATCTTCGTGGCGTCGGCCAGGGTGATGCCCTTAGGCGCGGTCACGAGGTTCTCCTTTGTCATAACCTCGGAAATCAGCAGCTGCATATCCTCCTGGAACCTCAAGTCACGGTTAGTGACGATTCCGATGAGGAAGCCGTTGGCGTCCACGACAGGAATGCCGCCGATGTGATGCTTCTTCATCATCGCGAGGGCGTTGCCGACATTCGCGTCCGGGCTGATCGTCACAGGATCGTAGATCATTCCGTTCTCAGCCCTCTTCACGTGACGCACCTGCTCGCACTGCTGCTCGATGGTCATATTCTTGTGAATCACACCGATACCACCGGCCCTCGCCATCGCTATGGCAAGATCGGCTTCTGTGACTGTGTCCATCGCGGCCGACACGATCGGGGTGTGGAGCTTGATGTCAGTCGTGAAATTTGTTGTGACATCCACGTCACGAGGAAGTACATCGGAATGTGCCGGAACCAGCAAAACGTCATCGAAGGTGAGGCCTTCAGGAATCTCTCGGTTTACAAACTTCGCCATTGTAATCAAATAAATTTGACAAATATAAGAATTTTCACGCAATAGTTGGCTTGGCCGGAGGG
>UMGH01049447.1_pt1 | contig 13060 bp, 10 predicted proteins | sample 1965231 | NCBI WGS metagenome assembly UMGH01 (sample SAMEA4836068, study PRJEB28245) | human gut metagenome | biome: gut microbiome; material: fecal sample | place: Denmark | collected 2008 | reverse complement strand
TTATTTTAAAATAAGTGCCTTGTGTTTTAAAATATATGGCTCGTAATTTTTATTATTTCCCATGCACTTTTTTTCTTATGGATTTATCGCGTAATTTCATAGCGTAAATTATGGAAAATTCGCACAACATTTCGAATCTTTATAGCATCATATACCTTCAAATCTTGGAAAAGCGGCATTTCGGGGCAAAAAGCCTTGTAAAAGTGGCACAAAGTCCATATATTTGCCATAGGGAAAAGGCAAACATCAAATATTCCCAAATAATAAAGCCACACACCGGAGCAAAAAACGGAAATGACAAATAGGAAGATAGACAACCATATCAAACATTACTATCAAACCACCAGCAATGCCTTACTTGTTACCGGTGCACGACATCACGCCTTACTTTTACAACAACAAGAAGCGGGGGAATGGGATTTGGCAATAGAACTTAAGTCAAGACTCTGCCCATTGAGGTAAAATCATGTAAAGATTACGAAACACTTCGCGCTTTGTCAAACATAACGGACTGCAAAGAATATGACATTCCTAAGACAGTTATTTTCAACAACGACAATCTGCACATTGCAGACAAGATTGTCTATGCACCAATATACATTGGTTATGTTCCTTGAAAAGTCAAACGTAGCTCCACTTTATATAAAGCGGACATTTCCTGACTATAAATAAAAACTAATTATACGAACAGCAAAAAATCACACGATGAAAATCATAAACCCTTTCAAAAAGAAAAAAAAGATTGAACTGCTTCTTACCGATTGGGAAGGAGCCGACGGATGTTTAGCCACAGACAGAATAGCCGTGGACGGTATGCCCGTGGGATATATGTATCGCGAAGAACCGGCAGACAATTACCAAGGGTATGACAGCGGCTGGCGTTTCTTTGCCGGAGACGAGGACGACAGTTACGACATGGTGAAAAATAGTTCCGTGTATAAACTTAATACTATCTGCAATTTCAGTCCGGACATCATTCCTCTGCTTCATGCACCCTATGGAACGGCATATCTAAGAACAAAAGACGGGGAATTAAAACTATACAAAGAAGCCCTCCCCACCGAAGAAGACGAATAATCCGGTTATTTGCGCCAAACAGCAATACAATAATACGACCAAGGTGAATTTGCTCAAATATTTTTGCAGAAAGCGAGAATTGTCTCCCGACCATATTGGAAAATATTCACTTGACAAACATGGGTACGTTGATTTAAGTAATCAACGTATAGATTGCTCCTATTTGGCGAACAAATACATAAGATGCAATTTCTACAAATCTTTGTTTGCACATTCTGACACGATATACAGGATTGAAGGCAAAGCTTTTATAGACTCTTTATTCTGCGGAACAATTTTCAAAGCTGCAGCTGAACATGGGAACAAATTTTATAATTGCATATTTGATTCTGTAAATTTCAAAGAAGCAATTATCGGATACGGTTCTTCCTGTTATACAAATTGCACTTTTAAGAATGTCAGGTTCGGAGCATTTATAAAACCGCAATTCAAAGGCTGCAAATTTATAGATTGCAACTTTTACGACGTGGATTTCCAAGCTTCGAGTTTTGAACATTGTGCTTTTATCGGCAAAGTGGAAAATGTTTGGTTTAGAGGAGGATTCCCCACCGATTCTTTAAGAAGGGAGTTCGGACACGCTAAACCAAACATAATGCTTGATGTCTCTTTTGAGAATGCAATATTACATGACGTAACATTTAGCGATAACTGCGATTTATCTACCATAGTGCTCCCCCGACAAGGACGATATGTGTTTTTTGACAATTGGGACAAGCAACTTAATATAATAAAGAAAAAAGGTATAACACACCTATCTGCGACAACAAAAGATAATATCATTTCTTTTATAGAAATATATAAAGTACATTCTGATAGCCAAAGATATTATATCTTAAATACAGAAGATTTACTAAAAGAATACTCTGAGAAAGCAGTTGAAATAATAAAAGAAAATGCAACGACAGTAATCGAAAACTCCAGAATTTGATTTGCCTTGCAACTTGCAGTAGTATACTGCTATATGCAATAATGACATAGAGAAACTGCTAATAGATTTGCTCTTTCATAATAATCATTTCCGAGCAATAAACTAATTCTGTTTTCTGAAGTTTTTCATGCTTTTTCTATGATTTCCCAATACAATCCCAACTATTTTTCCCGTCTCTGCCATATAAAACGCGGCAGTCTTTTGTGATTTCATTTCACTGCAAGAGAAGTTGTACGTTTGGCGATAAATTGCTATTTTTGCAATGTTGGTGAGTGCTACTTCCAAAGTAAACACCACGCCAACGAACTTTTTGGAAAGGCGTTTACTTAGCGCTTGGTCTTTGGCACACAGAAATCTCGCAAATTTCCATTCACAGTCAAAGAACAAGGCAACGAGTGGATGCCCATTGTTGTATGTATTGCAAGCCCTCAAAGGGTCTGCACTATATTTACGTGGGGATCTCTCGTTGCTCGTTCTACTGTGATGGGCAATGCGAGAGCCCTTGTGTGCGGAACGGGCGACGAAGTTTGGTCCCCACGTTCTTTTCTTCACATCGCATAACCAATTAAATAATACGCCATTGGGAGCCGGGCGGACACACACTTAGGCAGATGGCAAACAAAAACCTTACTGATGCAAAAAACTTAAAAAACGATGAGTTCTATACGCAGTACGATTACATTCAGAAAGAGGTGAACGCATATTTGGAATACAATCCAAATACTTTCAAAGACAAAATAGTATTGCTTCCTTGCGATGATCCTAAAAAGAGCAACTTTACGCGTTTTTTCGCACAAAATTTTTCAAAGCTTGGATTGAAGAAACTAATTAGCACAAGCTATGCTCCGGAAAGTAAAAAGATAAAATACGAATTGGAAAATAAAACATTTTTCGATGAACCTGCAGAAATTACAGATATAGATAAAGACAAAATAAGAACCCATGGTAAAGTTTATATCTTGGATCACGACATAACCGGTGATGGGAAAATTGATTTTGATGATATTAAAGACCAATATATAGAAGACGCAAAGGAACATGACGGAGATTTCAGAAGTCCATTTGTGAAACGTTTAAGAGACGAAGCCGACATAATAGTAACAAATCCACCTTTTTCTATGTTTCGTGAATTCATAGATTGGATTATGGAAGCCTATAAAAAGTTTCTTGTCATCGGCAATATGAATGCTATAACCTATAAGGAAATATTTCCCCTCATTAAGGAGAACAAAATGTGGATTGGTGCCACAGGATTCCTTAATGATATGGTTTTCGGTGTACCCGAAGGAACAGTTGTCAAAGAAACCGATAGAGCTAAAGCCGCGAGATTGGGATATGTGGGAAACTACACAAGACTGGGAAATTCTTGTTGGTATACAAATCTTGAACACGGACGCAGACATCAACCACTTTCTTTGATGACTATGAGTGATAATTTGCGTTACTCCAAGCATAAAGAACTAAGAGGCAAAGCAGGATATGACCATTACGACAATTACGATGCAATAGAAGTTCCCTATACAGATGCCATACCGTCCGACTACGACGGAGTAATGGGCGTTCCAATCTCTTTTTTAGGTAAGTATTGCCCGGAACAATTTGAAATAGTAAATGCCAACGACTACCGCAAAACACTGGACGTACCCGTAAAGGCACACGGACTTATAAAGGACAAAGAAGCAAGTATTACAACCTATAAAGATTCCGAATGTAAAAAAAAACTTCAGGACTATTTGGCAATTTCCAACAAAACGCTAAGAGAGAGAGACGAACAACCTATGCACGAATCTGTATCAAACATATTGCTCGCTCCCGGAGCTGACGGTTGGCATGTCAACGGACAACGCAAATATGCAAGGATATTCATCCGTTTCATATCTCGACATGGTAGCAAGACCGATTGTTCAAGGAATTAAATTATACAGAAGAGTATTCATAAAGAAAAAGATATAATCATGAGAACTACACTAAGAACAGACATAACAATAGACCAAATTTGCAAAGGTTTTGTTTATAACGAACTTGAAGGCAAAGGACTTTTCGGACTTTCCGGTAAACTCGTAATCCAACCGGAATACCAACGCAACTACATCTATGCCGACGGGAAAAAAGACACAGCGGTTATAGAATCAGTTCTGCACGGATACCCGCTTGGTTTAATATATTTCAATCAAACAGACGAAGACAAATATGAAGTGCTTGACGGGCAGCAACGCATAACCAGCCTCGGACGTTTTCTTACAGACAAATTCGCCATTACCGACAAGAACGGTATGCCTATGTACTTTTCAAGTATGGCAGAAAATTTGAAAGAAAAGATAAAGCAAACACACTTGCTCATATACATTTGTTACGGAGAAGAAAGCGAGATAAAAGAATGGTTCAAAACAATAAACATAGCCGGCATACCGCTTAACGAGCAAGAATTGCGCAATGCCATATACTCCGGTCCTTTTGTAAGTGCGCTGAAGGAAGAATTCTCAAACTCCAGCAATGCAAGGATACAAATGTGGCAAACCTACGTTAGCGGCACTGCAAACCGACAAGACTTTCTGCAATGTGCACTAAACTGGGTGAGCAAAGGTAATGTAGATGAATATATGTCGGCACACCGATTTGACGAAAACATTTGCGAAACAACAACCTACTTCAACAGTGTTATAAATTGGATTTCGGGAATTTTCATAGACACAAAGGCAGAAATGCGTACACAAAACTGGGGACGTCTATATGAACTCTATCACAAAATTCCATACAACCCCGAAAAAATACATGAAAGACTCAGTGCTCTATATGCAGACGACTGTGTGGGAAATAAGAAAGGTATTTACGAGTATCTTCTTGGCGGCGAAACGGAAACAAAGCTACTGAACATAAGAGTTTTCGACAAGAAAACAATTCAAACAGTGTATGAACGACAAACCGCAAAAGCAGAAAAAGAAGGAATATCAAACTGCCCTCTTTGTGCACATAGCAATAATGAAAAACAGCGTACACGCATCTACAAAATTTCGGAAATGGATGCCGACCACGTTACGGCGTGGAGCAAGGGCGGTTCTACCGATATAAATAACTGTCAAATGCTATGCAAAACTCACAACCAGGCAAAGGGTAACAAGTAAACCACGACTTCTCCATACAAAAACAAATAAAGTAAGTCGGTTGTTAATTAAGTACAACCGACTTACTTTGCCAAACTTGTCTGTCTATTAAAATCTACCTTTATGGATAATTGCTATAAGTTATTCCTATAGCTTTATGGTCTTAGGCAAGGAGTTTTTTTACCAATTCTGAAATTTTTTTCCCATCGGCTTTACCCGCAAGAGCTTTCGTGGCAGCTCCCATGACTTTACCCATATCGCGCATTGACGTTGCTCCAACGCCGGCAATAATGGATTTTACCTCTTTCTCTACTTCTTCGTCTGATAGTTGCTTTGGTAAATATGTCTCTATGACCTTTACCTGTGCCTCCTCCTCTTCTGCGAGATCGGGACGGTTTTGCTCGTGGTACAAAGCAGCCGTATCTTTTCCCTGCTTAGCCATTTTGGCAAGAATCTTCAAAGCCGCATCGTCTGTAAGTTCGTCATTGGAACCCGGGGCGGTTTTTGCTTCTATGAAATTCTTTTTAATGTTGCGTAATGCCTCAAGACGCACTTTGTCGTGAGCCTTCATGGCACTCATTATGTCTTTGCTTATTTGTTCAAACAATGCCATTTTGTTTATGTTTTTAGAATTTTATTGTACTCGGATCCGTGGTTTGCTCCGCATCGCCATTTTGTTTCTCGGGAGCAGAACCGCCGTAGTTTTTCTCATAAATGCGTCGCAACATAGCGCTGCTGCGGTGTGCCGTAGGAGTTTGCTCCACCATAGATATTATATCATCGTTGTCAACATCCACGTCATTGAAACGGAACACATGATGAGGGCGACGATATGAACCTACGCGGCTCTTTTCTTCATAACCGAATTTCTTGCGACGTTCTGCTTTCTTCTCTTCTTCCTCTGCAGCCTGTGCAGCTTGCTCGGACTCATCTCCGCCATTGCGCACAAGATATTCCTCCATATAAGGAACGTTTGCCAATCCAAAACCCGAAGCCAATACGGTTACCTTTACCTGTTTACCGAGAGAAGGATCGAAAGCTATACCCCACTTTACTTCGAAATCCCTTCCGAACTTGCTCATGAAATCATGTACTTCGTTCATCTCCTCCATTGTTATTGTGTCTTCGTCTTTGTCGGAACAATATATATATAGCAGAACTTTCTTCGCATCGAAGATGTCGTTATTATTAAGAAGAGGAGAATTCAAAGCATCGTCTATAGCACTCTTTACGCGAAGTTCTCCCTCACCTTTTCCTGTACTCATTATGGCAACGCCACCATCGCGAAGCACTGTGCATACATCATTAAAGTCAAGGTTTATCTTTCCGTGCGTGGTAATAATCTCCGCAATGCTTCTTGCAGCAAGCGTCAAGGTGTCGTCGGCACGTCCGAAAGCATCACTTATAGTAAGTTCCGGATAAATCTCGCGCAAACGTTCATTGTTTACAACAAGCAAAGCATCGACATTCTTGGAAATGGCTTCCACACCGTCTAACGCTTGATCTATTTTTCTGTTCCCCTCAAATTGGAAAGGAATTGTAACGATGCCAATGGTCAGGATGTTCTTGCTTTTTGCCTCACGCGCTATGATAGGAGCAGCACCGGTACCTGTTCCGCCGCCCATGCCCGCAGTTATAAAGACCATCTTGGTACCATCTGAAAGCATTTTGTCTATCGACTCTATGCTTTCTTCTGCGGCATGACGTGCTTTTTCCGGAATATTGCCCGCACCAAGTCCTTCGCTTCCCAACTGTACTTTGAATTGCACGGGAGAATCGTCCAAAGCCTGGGCATCTGTATTGCAGACTACGAAACTAACATCATGAATTCCGGTTTGGTACATGTGGTTTACGGCATTGCCGCCGCCGCCACCGACACCTATAACTTTTATTATATGCGGATTGCCTGTTCTAAAAGCAAAATCTACTATTTGATCTTTCTCGTCCATATTTCTCTGTGATTAATATTTGTCAGTTGCCGAAATAAATTTTGCCCGTTGCCGGTTCTTCTTTGGCAGAAATATTTTCAGTCGTCTCCGGCTCGGAATAATCGTCTGACTGACTCTGAATTCTTTTCAATGTCTCGTAGCGTCGTGTTTGCGTATTGCTTTCCGAGACCATTTTTATTACATCCTCATTATCGAGATCAGCGTCCGAAAACTTGTAAATGAAATGCGGACGTTTTTGTTTGTTCACTTTATTTCCATAGAATTTCTCACGTCTTCGAATACGTTCTTCCTCTTTTGCCCGATTGTCTACGTCGTCATTAATACTGACAACTCCTGAATTAGCATTACCCATACTGTCAGAAACATAAGGTCTTGTACCCAAGCCGAAACCAGATGCAAGAATTGTGATTTTTATCTTTTTTCCCATTCCCGGCACATAAGCCAATCCGAACTTTGTATCAAATCCGCTATCCACGAATTTGTTCATGAACTCATGAATTTCGTCTATCTCCGGCATAGTGATAGATTCTTCATTTTTGTCGGAGGTATATATTGCAATCGTAGCCTTACGGGCATTAAATATATCATTGTCATTAAGCAAAGGAGATTCTATTGCATTCTTTATGGCATCGGCAATACGATTCTCGCCTTCGCCCTCTCCTGTGCTTATCAAAGCAATTCCACCTTTCTTTAGCACAGTGCTTACATCGTTAAAGTCAAGATTCCAATGCATTGTTGTAGTTATTATATCAGCAATGCTCTTAACAGCCACCAACAAAGTATCGTCAGACATGTGGAAAGCCTCGAGAAGCGTTTTGAACGCGCAAATCTTGCAAAGACGTTCGTTGTTGATTACAAGCAAAGAATCGACATACTTAGACAATTCATAAACTCCGTCAAGCGCACGATCTATTCTTATTTCTCTCTCCATTGCGAAAGGAATGGTAACTACTCCAACCGTAAGCATACCCGCTTTTTGCGCTTCGCGGGCAATTACAGGTGCAGCCCCTGTTCCTGTTCCGCCGCCCATACCTGCTGTTATAAAGACCATGCGTGTGCCATCAGAAAACATTTTGTGTATTTCGTCAAGACTTTCTTCTGCAATCTCTCTACCTCTTTCAGGATTACTTCCCGTCCCAAGTCCGTCCTTCCCCAGTTGGCGACGAACAGGCACGGGATTCTTCACGAGATCTTTGTGGTCGGTGTTGCAAACTTCAAAACGCACGTCATGAAGTCCTTCCTCATACATTCGGGCAACAGCATTGCCACCGCCGCCACCAACGCCTATAACTTTTATTATTCTTGGGTCATTGACGGACACGACTTCACCGTTTTGCGGTAAATTAAAGTCTATAATAGAATTTTCTTTACGAGCATTCATTATTATACAACACTGTTATTGCAATATCCAAAGAAGATTATTCTTCTGGGCTTACCAATTTGTCGGCAGTATTTTTAATGCCATTCCCAAGTTTCTTAAACCACTTCGCAAACTTACCGGGTTTCTTGGTTTGCTCCTGCTGTGGTTCTTCCTCAGGCGTCTCTGGATTAAGTTCGGTTATATTATCCCTGCCTTTTCCTTCATTAGTATCTTCCTGCGGCGTGCGTCCTACTTCTTCAAACAATCCATGTTCCTCAGGAATTATATCTCCTGCACACTCTTCCTTTCCTTGCGTAAGCAACGAAAGGATTGCATTCAGAGTTCCGTCTGCCTGTTTTGCTTCGGCATATTTCGTATTTACTTGGAAGTTTACGTACTTGGCAAATTTGATTTTTTCTTCGCCTATCTTGGTATATTGCTTAAAAGCTTTGCTTAAATCTCGCAAATTAGAACCGCCGCCCGTAAGTATTGCACCACTTATCAAATCCTCACTTGCCTTTAGTCCCGAACGACGAATCTGTTCTTCCACATTTATGAGGATTTCCTCCATTCGTGCCTCTACTATTTCATTAAGCTCACGCGCATTAATATCACGTCCATCGCTTAAAGTGTAAATTTTGTCGCTTGCATCTTCAGCCACGTCTTTTTCTGAAAAAGCAGAACCATATTCGCACTTTAGCATCTCTGCCTCAGATTCCTCAATTCTGAAAACAGAAGCTATATCCTTTGTTATGTTTCCTGAGCCAAGTGGAATAACAGCAAGACGACGCAAAAGTTTTGAGGAATACACAGCTACGGATGTTGTATCCTTTCCAAAATCAACAAGAACGCAGCCTGTACGTTTTGCATCCATGCTCAGCAGTCCGTCGCCAAGAACTATAGGAGTCATCATATACTCCACTTTCTTAAATCCGGCTGATACCAAACATTCTTTTATGTTTTCGTAAAAGCTGTGTCTATAGAAAACATTCAGAAAACTGCCTTCCAGTTTGTCGGAAACAACTCCTACAACCGACGAAGACGAAGAAGCCTGCCTTTGTTTACCAAGATAATAATCCTGCGGTATTATCTTCATAAGCCAATAATCAGGAATATTCAGATTGCGGTCTTCCTCATATAAAGCATCAACTATCTCTTGAGTTATCTTCGTTTCGGTCTCGAAATCTCTAGAAACGGTGTTTAATACTGAATGCAGACTCTGCCCGCCTATGCAAACATAAACTTTCGAAATGTTTTTCTTTACCACATCCTGAAGACGCTGCTTTATGTTCTTAAGGCACTCACTTGTTTTGTCTACATTATGAACGGTTCCTCTGCGAATGCAATCGCCGGAGTTTTCCTTGGCGCAAGCCAATATCTGAATGCTGCCATCCGCCATTCGTCTGCCCACCATTCCTGTTATCTTTGATGAGCCTATTTCTATGGCAGCTATGAAGTTATCTGTTGTAGCCATTTTGTTATTTCTTACATATTATCTGATTGTCATACTCTATGTCTATTCTGGAATACTTGTTCCATCCCACCTGATTCAAAACTTGGGCATAAAAAGCCTTGAGTCTTTTCAATTTCTGCGTCACTCTCACCGGTTGCCCAATATATACGACATGGTCGCCTATTCTCGGAAATAATTCCACATTGCCGGCACTGTCTACATTTATCTGTTCTATTTGGTTATCCCAGAATTTATCATATTTCAGCAGTCTTCCTATAGGCAGCAATTTTGAATGCGCATACTGTTTCGAAATATGCCCCGTAGCCACTACCAAATCTGCCGAATAGTGCATGTGCGGCATAACCTTTCCGCGTGTATCTATATAATAGTTGTCTCCGTTGTCGCTGATAATTCTCATAACGGGCAGTCGCTGCGTTACGGTAACATATACATGGTCTCCCGCAGTTTTATAGCTTGTTATATTATCAATGAAAGGATTTCTGGCAAGCACTTTCTCTATTTCCGCGCAATTGATATTGCTCATTTTTTGTCCCACGGGATACAACTTCGAATCTTTCAGGATTGTACGTATTTCCAATGGAGTTATGAAACCTGCCACATCGCTGTCTTTTACTATCACGTCAACTGCTGCGCATTTCTGTCGCACTTCGGGATTGTTGAAAACGGTAACAGCCAATCCCAAATATACGGCAAGCACAAGCAGCAGCAGCAATTTAAGCAGATTTTTCATGACTTTCGAGTATGCGTTTTGCTTTTAACTACGCGGGAGCAGAATTTTTGTAATTTCCGGAGTCATATTGTCCAAATCGCCCGCGCCGAGAATCAGAAGCACATCTACATTCATGCTGCGAACCACATCAAGCACATCTTCCTTACGGATAATGCGTTTTTGCATGTCAGGACGGAGATTATCATAAATCAAACGACTTGTTACACCGGGGATAAGACGCTCACGAGCAGGATAGATTTCAGTCAGAACCACCTCGTCGAGCAGAGAAAGACTTTTGGCGAAATCCTTATAGAAATCGCGCGTGCGTGAATATAGGTGCGGTTGGAATATAGCCGCAATCTTGCGCCCCTTAAACACCTTGCGCACAGAGCTTATGCACTGTTCTATTTCTTTCGGATGGTGTGCATAATCGCTTATAAGCACTATCTTTTCGGTATTTATCTTTATGTCGAAACGACGTTCCACCCCCGAAAAGGTGCGCATGCCTTCCCTAATGTCTTCTGCCGAAACTCCAGCTATCTGTGCGAGAGCCATTGCAGCCACACCGTTTTCTATGTTTACGTAGACCGGCACACCCAAATCTATGTTGGCAATATTACCCAACGGAGAAATGAAATCAAACATGATTCTGCCGTTACCTATACGTATGTTCTCGGCATGGAAATCTCCTTCGTCCACACTGTAATCATAGAAACGAACACCGTCCTTAAGCTGTGGCTTCAAAGCTATGTTCTTGTGCATTATGAGTGCACCGCCTTTGCGTATTAACGATGTGTATTTCTCGAAACTTTCTATATATGCCTCGTGTGTTCCGTAAATATCGAGATGGTCGGCATCCACAGCCGTAACCACCGAAGCATAAGGCGTGAGTTGGTGAAAAGAATGGTCGTATTCATCGGCTTCTATAACCACGTACGGGCTTGAAGAGTTCAACAAATAGTTTGTTCCGTAGTTTTTCGAAATTCCACCGAGAAAAGCATTGCAGCCCACATGGCTTTGGTGAATTATATGCGCAGCCATGGTGGAAGTTGTGGTCTTGCCGTGAGTACCGGCCACACACAATCCGCGATAAGCACGAGTCAACGCGCCGAGCACCTGAGCGCGCTTCACAACATCGTATGCCATATTCTTGAAATAGCCGAGAACTTTATTGTCTGCAGGAATTGCCGGAGTATATACCACCAATGTGTTCCTCGGGTTCTTGAATTCCGAAGAAATCTCATCGGGGTCGTCATCATACTGCACCTTTGCACCCTCGGCCTTCAAGCGTTCGGTAAGCACCGAGGGAGTTTTGTCGTAACCTCCCACGGGAGTTTCTTTTGAAAGAAAATATCGCGCAATCGCGCTCATACCAATGCCGCCGATACCTATAAAATAAACGGCTTTTATATCATTCAAATCCATTTCGTTCTGTATTTTAGTTTTTATTGCTTTTTTCTGCCAAAACCACCACCTCTTGAGCTATTATTTTAGCCGCATCGGGCAGAGCCAATGACTTTATGTTTTTACTTAAATTCGCAAGAAGCGCATCGTCAGCCACAGCGTTCAATGCACGCGGAATAAGAGTGCGCACGGCATCGGCATCTTTCACATAGAGTGCTGCATCGCGTGTGGTAAGAGCCAGAGTATTTTTGGTCTGATGGTCTTCCGCCACATTTGGCGAGGGAACGAGTATCGCAGCTTTGCCCAAAAGTTGCAGTTCCGAAATACTTCCCGCGCCGGAACGCGAAACCACCAAATCGGCTGCGCGATAAGCCACCGCCATATCCGAAATAAATTCCATTACGGCAACATTGTCCGGTTTTCCTCTCTTAGCCAATTCCTCTTGTACCGAAGCACTGTAATATTTTCCCGTCTGCCATATAAACTGTGCGTTGCTCTGCTTTATTAGCACGAGATTGTTAAGCACAGATTCGTTCATGGTTCTCGCACCAAGCGAACCGCCAATAATGAGAATGGTCTTTTTCGAAGGATCAAGCCCGAACGTTTTAATGGCATCCTCTCTGCTCACACTGCAATCGAGCAAAGCCTGACGCACAGGGTTTCCCGTCATTATTATCTTGTCTTCCGGAAAGAAACGTCCCATTCCTTCATAAGCCACACATATCTTGTCAGCCTTCTTTGCAAGCAACTTGTTTGTTACTCCCGCATAAGAATTTTGCTCTTGTATAAGTGTAGGAATGCCCATAGCTTGTGCTTCGTCAAGTGTTGGTCCGCTGGCATATCCTCCCACACCTACGGCAACCATGGGGCGGAAATCTTTTATAATACGTTTTGCCAAACTGCGGCTGCGCATTATCTTGAAAATGGTTTTTATGTTGTTCAGTATATGCTTCCTGTCAAAACCGCAAATAGGCAAGCCCTTTATTTCATAGCCGGCTGCCGGAACACGCTGCATCTCCATTCTGCCCTCTGCGCCAACAAACAGGATTTTAACCCCC
>UMGH01028567.1_pt1 | contig 13080 bp, 4 predicted proteins | sample 1965231 | NCBI WGS metagenome assembly UMGH01 (sample SAMEA4836068, study PRJEB28245) | human gut metagenome | biome: gut microbiome; material: fecal sample | place: Denmark | collected 2008 | reverse complement strand
CTTTCCGAAAAAACATCTTATTGGCAACAAAATGTTATTTTTATTCTAATTTTTTCTATCATTTTTTTGTTATATTAAAATATTTATTACTTTTGCATCCGGTACTATACAGATTGCTGCATGTTTTTTTATAAAAACGTAAACGGGGCATGTCCTATAGAAAGGAAGACGGAAAAGAAGGAAATCAGAGCATACCTTGTTGCATCCCTATGGTATACTAAGAAACACGACATATTGACATATTTGGAAAATAACTTAAACATATACTAATTTTTAAACTTTTTATTTATGAGAAAGACGTTACAAAGAACATTCGGACTTCTCTTCTTCGCGCTTGTTGGCGTGATGACGGGAACGGCCCAGAACTCTTTCCCGTATTCTGTCGATTTCACGACGGCTGGCGACCTCGCCGGCTGGACAGCCGTGGATGACAGTCCTACGAAGGGAGTTACTTGGGAGTATGGAACGGGAACGTGCAGTCAGGCAGCAGGTAACATTTATCAGAAGTGTGCTTTGATGCCGGAAGATGCTACTTCAAAGCATGTCGATTATCTCGTTTCTCCAGAGTTTACCGCTACGGCAGGTGCTACCTATTACATCAGCATCAAGGCCCAGTATAAAGGTTATGCAATGTGTGGTGTGCAGGCTGGCAAGAGCGCTACCGACATGTCGGCAAACACAGTGATCAGTGATGACGTTTCCAGCTCGTTCGGCGGCTATAATAATGGCTGGTTCGATTATAATGGTGTTGAGCGCGCCAAAACGGCTAAGGTTGCTTATACCGCAACAGAGGACGGACCTCTCTATTTCTCGCTCTATGCTCATTCTAATTCAGACGTTGACGATACCAGCAAATTCTTCGTTTACAGTATCGACATCGAGGAAGACAAACCAGGTCCTAAGGCATTGCCATACAGCGTAGATCTCGGTGACAACCAGAGAGGATGGGCTGCAATCGATGCAAGTGATGTGCCTGGCGTTACATGGGCAGCAAATGAATTCTATGATAACTCCTCTAGTAAATATATGCCTGCCGTTGTAAACGGCTACGACTGGGAAAACACATGGAACGACTACTATGTTTCTCCTACTTTCACACTTGAGGCTGGCAAGAGCTATAAGGTGAAGACTCGTACATGGAAAAATACTGATCCGAGCGCATTCACACTCTCATTGATGCTTGGCACATCACAGACGGATGCAAGCACATTCCAGAAGATTACAGACCTCAGCATGCAGGCTACCTACGATGCTACTGCTACTGAGGACCATGTATTCGCAGTGAAGAAGAGTGGCGACTACAACCTCGCATTCCTGGCTACTACAACTACAGGAACTAATGAGCAGGTTGCTCTTTGCTACTTCGACATCGCCGAGACCGACGAGACTCCTGAGGTGACTCTCGGTGGCGCTGTGGAGACAACAGCTCTGCCATACAACATCACATTCGATTCTGTGAACGATGTATGGACTACTATCGATGCAAGTGCTGATCCTTCTAAGACATGGGCATTCAACGACAGCTGGGTTAATGACGGATTCTGCCCTACAGGTCAGTATTCTGCAACACCAAGCTATTGCATCGTTCAGGACCCAGGCGTAGTTAACGACTACTATGTATCTCCAGCATTCAAACTCGAGGCTGGCAAGACTTACACAGTGAAGACAAGCACCGGTAAGATGTATGACACTCCGGCAGTTCTTTCTGTTGAGTTCGGTACTTCAAACACCGACGCTTCTTCATTCACAAAGCTGACCAACATCGCAATGGAGAACAGCGGCGAGCAGTATGAAAACTCTTACGACCTTACTGTTCCTGCCGACGGCGTTTACTATCTGGCATACCACGCAGTAAACACTACAACAGAGAATTTCACCAAGTATGCTTATCTCTATGCCATGAGCTTCGGTATCGAAGAGAAGACCGGTGGCGACGAGCCTGTAGTTGAGGCAGTGGAGGTTCCTTATGAAATCTCATTCGCTTCTGAGACCAACGCTTGGACCGCTATCGACGCAAGTGAGACAGTTGCTGTGACATGGGCGTACGGTACTGGTTATGACGGCTTCTATAATGCTGATGGCACTTACTCTTCATGCTATAAGCTGGAAGATGATTATGGCAAGCCAAACGACTACTTCGTTTCTCCTGCTATAAAGCTTCAGGCAGGCAAGACCTACACTGTGAAGACAAATACAGGTAAGGCATACGACACTCCTGCTGTTCTCTCTCTCGAACTCGGTACTTCACGCACTGACGCCACTACATTCAACAAGGTGAGCGACATCGAGATGGCTGACAACAGCGTACAGTACAAGAACTCTTATGAAGTGACAGTGGAGAACGATGGTGAATACTATCTCGCATTCCACGCTACAACCAATAGTACTGAGTTCCCACTCCGTGCTGAGATGTATCTCATGGACTTCTCTATCGCTGAGAAGGCAGCACCGGACGTGACAGCAGAGCTTCCTTACGAAATTGCATTCGACTCTGCCGACAAGTTCGCTACATGGTCTACTCTCGACAACAGTGACGTTCCTGGCAAGACATGGGAGTTCAACGCTTCTGACTTCGCTGGCAAGCCATCTGCATTCATGGGTCCTGACGCAGGTTCTGCAACTTGCGACTGGCTGATCTCTCCAAAATTGGAACTCCAGGAGGGTAAGACTTATGTCATCAAGCTGGACGGCGATACAGGTACAGACAACGCTACAAGCGTGATCCTCGACTACTTCGCAGGTTCTAAGGATAAGGAAAATGCCAAGACTATTGCTTGGATTGGCAGCTCACTGCCTATGACTGACTGGAATACTCAGGAGCCTATCACAGAGTGGACTCTTGAAGTTACAAAGAGCGGCAACTACTACTTCGGACTCCGTGCTCTTAACTCGACTCCAAATCAGGAGAAAGACGCTATCAGCATCTATTCATTCAGCGTTGCAGAACAGCCAGAGGGCGAGCCGGAAACACCAGTTGCTCTTCCATACGAGACTTCATTCGCTGAGGAGGCAGGCGCAGCAGGCTGGACTGCTATGGACCGCAGCGACAACGTAAGATCTACATGGGCTTGGAACTCTTACGGATATGAGGAGTATAACGAGAATTGGGTGAAGGTTGGTGAGAACCACCCATGTGTTGGCTTCAGCTCAGACTGGGACACCAATGCCAACGATTATTTCGTTTCACCATTGTTCACTCTTGAGGCCGGCAAGACATACGTTGTGAAGACTCACACTGCTACTAACAGATCTTGCTTCAACGACAAGACGACTTCATTCACTATGAAGCTTGGAACCAACAAGAAGGTTCAGGGCTCATTCACACAGTCTATCGGCGATATCGAGCTCAACACAGTTTATGACCGTGATCCAAGCAAATTCGAATTCACTGTAGAGGAAACAGGCAACTACTATGTGGCTTACCACATCTCTGACCCAGACGGCAGCAAGGCTTATGGTTACATCTTCGACTTCTCTATCGCTGAGAAGACTGCAGAGGTTCAGCCAGTGGCTACAACTGCTGTGACTGAATTCACTGCAAAAGAGGCTGGTGATCTCAAGACTATCAACCTGAAGTGGAAGAACCCGACTAAGGATGTTGACGGCAACGATCTCGCTGCTGACGCTAAGCTTTCAGTAAAGGTATTCGAGGGCGAGACTCTCCTTACTACTGTTGCAGGCGCTCCTGGCGCAGAGGGCAGCTATTCTTACGAGCCAGAGACCTACGCTGGTCTCCACGAGTATAAGGTTGTCGTAGTTTACAACGAGCTTGAGTCTGAGGCTGCTACAACTACTCTTACAGTGGTAGTTAACGGTATCAATGGCGTTATCGTTATCCCAGCCGGTGCTGAGGTTTCAGTACGCACACTCGGTGGAGCATTGGTTGGCAACAACTTCTCTACTCTCGCCAATGGTACATACCTCGTTACAGTGAAGACTGTTGACGGTAAGGTTAAGACAATGAAGGTTACAAAGTAATCTGAATTCCCATAACAAATGATTGCCGCCCGGCATCCCCATTCGGTGGATGTCGGGCGGCATTGCGTATTGGATTTAACCCAAATCGGTCATTAGGGCTTGCTTGGGTTTTGGAATTTTATAAGGTGTCTTTTATAAGAGTGTTTTTTGATGCGTATTATATGCTGTCCTTCGGCGCATGTTTCACCTTCGTGGTGTCGCGCTTTATCTCCTCGGCTTTCATTTTCTCACGCTTAATTTCCGTGGAGTCTGGTTGGGGGAAGAGTTCCGGATGAGCTTCGCGCCAGTTCACCTCCTTGTCTCTCTTTCCCGGCAATACTATCACCGGCATGCCTTTAGTGACAAACTTCACCAGTTCGAGGATATTCTCATTCTTTATTCTCACGCATCCGTGGCTGCGTCTGCCGCCCACCGACCATGGAGCATCGGTGCCGTGGATGCCCGTGGAGTTGAATCCCGGAGTCACGATGCGGAAGAAGCGCGGACCATATTGTCCCGGGTTCACGCTGCGCACGCCATTCTCGTCGGTATAGTGCCAGTTCTCGCTATTCTGCACCTTGCCCGCCCTGAAGAAACCCTCCGGCGTGCGGCAGTCGCCCCTGCTCCTCTTGTTGCCGAATCCCTTTCCGCAGGCACAGGTGTACGACTTGCGCAGCACACCGTAGCGGTCGAACAGCTTCACCTTCATGTCGCCCTTGTCCACGATGATGAAATATTCGTATTCACTGTTGAGCAGACGGTTGCAGTAGTCCAGACTGTCGTGTGCCATCTTGTGCATGATGCCGGCGGCATAGCGGTCTTTGTCCGGCGACTCGTTCATATATTCTATCGCCTCCTCGGCAGTGCTGAACTTATGCTTTATCTTTATCGGTTCCTCCTCAATCTCCTCAATCTCGTTGGCAGATGCCAGCGGACCGTCATCCTGCGCCATCTCGTTGCCCTTGTTCGACGGCGAGCAAGCCTGCATTATCAGAGTCAGTATCGTGAGGAATATGGATAGGCGTATCGCTTTCATGTTTGTTTGATAAGATGTCATGTCTGTTTAATGTTTATTTGTTTGGTCTTTCTTTTTATAAGTTACTGTCATATTTCTTTTCTTGTTCAACCTAAATCGGTCATTAGGCCGTTCAATGTAATATATTTGCCATCCCATAGACAGAAATCTCGGTTCCCATCTTTAAGTGGTTGGTGAAGGCAAGCCCTTCTTTCGACTGCAAAGATAATAAAAAAAACTGACATCCTTTTCATTTTCCTTTTCAAAGCGCATTTCCGTTATGTCGGAAAAGCTCTGATTTGCGGCATTTTACCGAATAATCCACCAAGTTTGTGCATTTTTCCCCGTGCTTAGCAACCTTAACCGCTAATTTTGCAGTCACTATTACTAACCAAATCAAAATCATACAACGAAGATGAAATTGAGATTCATTGCAGCAGCCGCTGTGGCTGCATGCACTGCATTATGTGTGCAGGCGAGAAAGGTGCATACCATAGGCGACAGCACTATGGCGACCTATGACCCGAACACCACCGTGACGAGAGGCTGGGGACAGATGTTCCAGCAGTTCTTCAAGGGTGATGTCACCGTGAACAACCGTGCCAAGAATGGTGCCAGCAGCAAGAGCTTCTATAAGGAGAGCGCCTACTGGCAGTCGGTGAAGAAACAGATAGAGCCAGGCGACTATGTGCTCATACAGTTTGCCCACAACGACGAGAAGAGCAACGGATGCGACGGCGACGAGCTGAAAGCATACTATCAGAGCATCGGCGATGAGGCAAAGGCAAATGCCTGCGACTATCGTGGAACTACAGCCAGCGGCACCTATAAGGACTATCTGCGCAAGTATGTGGAAGAAACTCGCGCCTTGGGTGCCACACCAGTGCTGGTGGGTGCGATATGTAGAAAATATTTCGACGGAAGCACTATTCGCAGAAACGGACGCCACGACCTCGGCGACAAGTTCGACAAGATAGAAGGCGGCAAGCTCACTACCGGCAACAAAGTGGCTGCCGACGACCATACCTACGACTATCCATACCAGATGCAGGAGGTGGCAAAGGAAATGGGAGTGCAGTATCTCGACCTCACTACAGCCACCAAGGAACTCTATGAAAGCTATGGCGACGCCAAAGCCAACGCCCTGCTCTTCGACGGCAACGGCAGTACCCACACCTCAGCGATGGGAGCCACGCTGATAGCCCGTCTGGCAGCACAGCTCATGCAGAAGGCTGGAATACTGACAGAGAACATCAACCTGACGAGCGACTTTAGCGTGAATCCATTAACTGTAGACCTCGGACAGGCATACAAGGGACAAACGGTGGTGAGAGAAGTGTCGGTAAACGGCTTCGACCTCGTGCCAGCCGAAGGCAATGTGAGCATCACGGCGAGCAACGGACTGAAGGTTTCTGCCGACGGCAGCGACTATTCATCCACAGCAACTCTGGCCTACAAGGAAGGCAACCTTATCGGTTCCTTCAAGACAAGCTATGAGTTCGCCACAGCCGGCGACATCAATGAGAGCATCACCGTGAGCTGCGGCGACAAGACAGTCACCATCCCTGTAGTGGGCAAGTGTGTGGAACTAGCCGACGGAGTGGCAGCATCGGCATATTGGAGACTCGAGAAAGACGACAACTGCACCGTTGAAGGTCCGGTAGACCCTATCGGCGAGACATACAGCGAGATGAAACTCCAGAAATATTCCAGTCCAAACGCTAATACCACATGGCCCGAGGGCACAGGCTTCGATGCCACCCGCAAGACGCAGCGCAACATCATCGAGGGCGAGTCGTGGCCGGCAGGCGAAATCGACGAGGTGTCAACACGATGGATAGAATTCGCAGTGAAGCCAGCCAAGGGAACCACTTTCAACGTGAACGAGATAAGTCTGTATGTGTGTGGATGCGGAGGAAACGGAATGCACTGCAAGATTTACTACTCTAAGGAGGCAGACTTCGCCAATGCCGTTAATATCGCCGACTTCTCCGGTTCGATGAAAGCCAACGACATGATGGAGGTAAAGGCAACACCCGTGATAGAACTCTCTGAGGGCGAGACGCTACGCTTGCGCGTATATCCTTGGTATGGCAGCGCAGCAACTGGCAAGACCATCTGTCTGAGCGACGTAAAGGTGGCAGGAGTGGCAGTAAGTGCCACAAATGGAGTGAAGAGCGTGGAAAACTCGGAACTGAAACCGGAGAAGATATACTACAGTCTCGACGGCATTCGTCAGAACGGCATTCATGACGGTCTGAACATTGTGGTGGAGAACGGAGTGGCAAGAAAAATAATGAAATGAACAAACAGATTCTCAATATGAAAAAGACCACATTATCCCGAATTATCGTCATGGTCCTCGTAGCATGGATGGGACTGGGCGGTGCAATGGCGGCAGACGTCATCGATGCCAAAGACGCCACTATAAAATGGGCGTTTGACAAAAGTGCCGACAATGCGTCGGCTGCAGAGATATCCGTAGACGGCGCCATCTCGACTACAAGTTTCTCGCTGGGCGAGAAACTGTATTTCAACGGACTGCAAAGCGGACTCTCAAAACTGAATCCGACAGAAAAAATAAGCAATGCCCGCGACGATGCATCATACGTAGTATTCAGCATCGTGCCAAAGAAAGGAGTCACCTTCACACCGAAGAGCGTAGCCTTCAAATCGCAGAAATGCGGTACCAGCGGCGGTACGCTCGACGTGGTGGCCCGATGCGGCGAGAAGAGCGAGGAACTCGTGAAGGGTTTCGCCCCGGAGCGCAACAGCGTGTCGGAGTCGAAGCTCGACATCACTTCACTCACAGGAGAGAGCGATAAGATGGAACTGTATTTCTATGTTTATAATCTCGCTAACAACAAGCAGCTCGCCCTTGGCGACGTGGTGGTGACAGGCGATCTGAACGGTACTCCGGTCACTGTGCCCATATATACGCTGAGCGTAGGGACAGCCGACGAGGCTGCCGGCACCGTCACCGTGAATCCGGCAGGCGACAAGTTTGACGAAGGCACGGTAGTCACTGTGAGCACTACCGAGAACTTCGGTTATCATTTCGCAGGATGGGCAGGAGCCGACAACGCCATCGTGTCTACCGACAATCCATACACCTTTGAGCTGAAGGCAAACACATCGCTCACCGCAACATATACGAAGAACAATGTATACGCCCTGAACTTGACATTGCAGGGAGGAGCAAATGCCAACCTCGTGACTTTCTCGCCAGAAGGCAATGTGGTGGACGGAGTGCATCACTATGAAGAAGGAACCGACGTGAAGCTCACGGCACAGGACAACCGTATCCTCACCTTCACCAACTGGGACGACAACTCGACAGACAAAGAACGCGAAGTGAAGATGGACGGAGAGAAGAACCTTACGGCAAACTTCTCTTGCATAGACTATATAGTGGGCTGGGACCTCTATAGCGACACACCGTCGCAGGAGCGTGCAGCCGACTACAAAGCAGAGAGCGACAATGCCGGACTCCTCTCGCTGCGCAACGAAGCCGGCAACACCACATCATGGCTTGCATGCGGAGCAGGTAAAGGCGGACAGAATGGTAAGTATGCCGCACGCTGCTGGAGAAAACTCACCGACAAATATTATTTTGAACTCTCATTCTCAACACTGGGATACACCAACGTGGTGCTGTCGGCTGCCGTAGGCGACGACTTCAACGCACACAGTATCGTAAACGCACAATACTCTATCGACGGAACAAACTATACCACCTTCGGCACATATAACCTGCCGGCCCGCGGATGGGACTCAGAAGAATTCGCTTTGCCAGCAGAGGCAAACGGACAGAAGGTCGTGAATGTGCGCTTCCTGCCAGACTATGACTCACCGCTCGTGGGATCGACAGGCGACTACGACGGACTGGCTGTAGCGGAGATTTTCCTGCTCGCCGACAAGGAAATCGTGGAAGACAACGAGGCACCGAAACTCATCTCGACAATCCCTGCCAATGATGCAGCCGACGCATCGGCAACAGGATCAGTGATACTGACATTCGATGAGAAAGTGGTGGCTGCAGAAGGAAGCAAGGCAACGCTCAATGGAGAGGCTTTGAAACCGACGGTGAGCGGCAAGACCGTGGTATATCAGTACAGCGGACTGAGATATGCCACTGCTTATACTTTCACATTGCCGGCAGGAATGATTCTCGACCGCAACGGAAACGCTTTCTCGGGCACAGAGATACATTTCACCACTATGGAGCGCCAGCAGCCAGAACTGCGTGTCTATGACGCAGTGGTGGCACAAGACGGCACCGGAGACTACACCACTGTGCAGGCTGCCATTGATGCCGCACCGCAGAACAGAGTGAAGCCATGGCTCATATTCATAAAGAAAGGTACATACAAAGAGCATGTTGACCTGCCGGTAACAAAGCCATATCTGCACTTCATCGGACAGGGACGCGACAAGGTGTTTATCAGTGATGACAAACTGTGCGGCGGACCAAACGCACTGGGCGTGGACAAGGGAGCTACATTCGTGGCACACGCCGCCAACCTGTATTTCGAGGGATTGAGCTTCGTGAATTCATACGGAGTGGAGAAGAACGACGGTCCGCAGGCGCTCGCCCTGAACACCGAGAACGACCGCATCGTGTTCAACAACGTGGGAATGTACAGTTATCAGGATACGTGGATAACTACAAGCAAATCCAACTATCGCCACTACGTGAAGAACTCCTTCATCGAGGGAGCCGTAGACTTCATCTACAACAGCGGCGACGTTTATCTCGACAACGACACAATCAATATCGTGCGCAAGAGCGGAGGATACATCGTGGCACCATCACACCAGAAAGACGTGAAGTGGGGATATGTGTTCATGAACAACGTGATAACGGCTCCCGGCGTACCGTCAGAAACATCGGTATGGCTTGGCAGACCTTGGCACAACTTCCCGAAGACCGTTTTCATCAACACGAAGGCAGAGGTAACGATACCTGCCACGGGATGGTATGAAACGATGGGCGGACTGCCTGTGCTGTGGGCTGACTACAACACTATGGACGCCGAAGGCAACCCTGTGGCTCTCTCTCACCGCCGTGATACCTATTATTATATGAACGGCGACACAAAGGTGGAAGGCAAGGCAAAGAACTTCCTCACCGACGAGGAGGCAGCACAATATACGGTGAAGAATGTGCTCAGCGGTTCTGACAATTGGCAGCCGGAGCTGATTACCGAGGCTTGTGAGTCGCCAGCACCTGTAGTTGAGGGCGGAATGCTGAAATGGCAGCCTGTGCCATATGCCATCTGCTATGTGATAACGAAAAACGGCAACGTGGAAGGATTCACTACTGCCACATCATGCGAATATGAGGCAGGCAACGAATACCTGATACAGGCTGTGAACGAATATGGCGGACTGAGTAAGGCTGCCAAGGCAGACCAGACATCGGCAGTGGGCTCCGTAGAGACTGCTGGCGACACATTCAAGGCTACTGCTGTATATACAATCGATGGCAAAAGAATTGCTGATACGGCAAAAGGCATCAATGTTATTACTGACGGCAAGACATCGAGAAAAGTAGTGATGAAATAAAAAACAGTTGGTAGATTATTTATAAGTAGTCCAAATCTGGTTTCAGATTTGAGTAAAAAATTGTCTGGGGATTCCATGTGATGTGGCGTCCCCAGATTTTTTATTCCAAATCGGTCATTAGGGTATGCCCGTTTTTTGTTTTTTTAGAAGGATGTTTTTTGTTTGGGTTTAATGAGTAATAGCAAGATGTTGTGGGATATGATTTTTTTTCATACTTTTGTATTCGTAAAACCTGTAGTTCCCCCAATCCGGGCATTGGGAGATTGATCTGGCACTGAATCTATCAAAACAAATTATCCCGAATATACAATGAGGTTTATAACACTTGTCCTGTCATTATCATTGTCGCTGCTGTCTGCCGTCTATGCCGTAGCCACACCGATTTGTCATATCCAGCGGTATGATGAGAACGACGGGCTCACCCAATGGCACGTCACTCAGATGGCACAAGACAGTCAAGGAATGATGTGGTTCTCGACATGGAACGGACTATGTCGCTTCGACGGTTACGAATTCCGTGGATTCAAAGGACGTGTAGGTGACGGAAGCCGATTGGCAACCGACCGCATGCGCAGCGTGTGGTTGTGTGGTGATGGGAATCTGGGATGCAGGGTGGACGACGACCTGTATCTTTTCAACCTTAAGCGTTACCGGTTTGAAAAAATCGGCGGAATGCAGTTGAGAGGACGGAATGCCACGGCGGTGAAGGACAACAGACCATATCGTCATCGCGATGGCGTGGGAAATCTGTGGAAGGTGTATTATGACGGCAGACTGACCTATACGCCAAGGGGAGGCAAGGAGACACCCTACGGTGACGGGAAAAGCTTGGAGGCAGCACGTTTCTGCCTCTCTGACAAGCAAGGCAATCTCTGGGTGGCTGCTACAAGCTGCATATACAAGATATGTTTTCCGAGACAGAACGGGAATGTGGTGAGAAACGGTAATGGTGCTGAAGTCAAGACCGTCTTCGTGGATAGGGACAAGAGATACTGGATAGCCACTAAGGAAGATGAGACAGTGAGGATTTTCGACCGTGGCAACAGACTTGTGGGGTATCTTGCGCCGGATGGCAGGATTGTGGCGGGCTACACTAAATTCCGCTGTCCGATATACTGCATCACTCAGACCCGAGACGGGAGCATCTGGCTGGGAAGCAAGCCGCAGGGACTCTTCCGCCTGACCGGATGTCATGGGATGCAGGCATACAGAATAGATAAAATCGGAGGATTGGGCAGCGACAATGTCTATGACATCAAGGAGGACCGTTGGGGCAGACTCTGGATTGCTACTCTTGGTGGGGGAGTGTGTTGCGTTGAGAATCCGAGAGCGGAAAGACCTGTAGTGGTGAAACCTTTCTCCGGATTAAGAAACTATCCCCACACTTTGGCAAAGAAGGTGAGGATGATACATCTGACCAAAGATAATGTGATGCTATGCGCCACGACCGACGGACTGCTTGTGGCCAAACTGGTAGCGGGGAATGACGTCAGAAACATGGTGTTCCATTGCCACACTCGTGAGGCAAATCGCAAGGATGCCCTCAGTTGCAGTGCGGTGATGAACGTGGCTGAAGACTATAGAGGACGGATTTTCGTCAGTACGGAGAGTGGTGGAGTGAATATGATTCAGACGGGAAACCTGACGGCAGACAAGCTGTCTTTCCGACATTATGATGAGGCTAACGGTATGCCTACCGATGTGGCTCTGTCGGTTGTAGGGTTTTCTCGCAAGATGCTTATGGTGGGAAGCGACAGACTGGTGATGTTCAACCCCGACAATGGAGATTATCTCTCGTTCGGAAAGAATTTCTTCCAGTCGGAATGCAGGTTCTCAGAGGCAATTCCCGTGAGATTGCCAGATGGGCGTTGGCTGTTCGGACTGCAAGACGGAGAGTATTATGTCGCTCCGCAGCAGTTGCGCAAGAGCACCTTTGTGCCGAGTATCGCCCTCACAGGCGTCAGCGTGCAGGGAGTGGAAGGAAGCTGCTCCGTTAATGCCATGGACACATTGGTACTGGCGAGCAACGAGAGGAGCTTCACGCTGAGATTTGCCGCTCTCGACTATTCTGCCGATGTCCGCCTTTCGTATGCCTTCGCCCTCTTGGACGACGGTGATGAGGAAGACGTAAAATGGAATGACATAGGCCATAACCATTCTGCCACACTGCTCGACCTGGAGCCCGGAACCTATGTCGTGCTGGTGAGGTCTACCAATGCCGACGGCGCCTGGGTAGACAACGTGAGAAGGCTGACGATAGTAGTGACACCGACATTCTGGGAGACTACTCCCGCCCGTGTGCTGCTCCTCTTGCTTTTGTTGGCGCTCTTCGGTTCTGCAGTATATACCATTATATATATAAGGCGTATAAAGCGTCAGCGCCGTGAAGCTCTCGACGCATACTTGAATCTGCTCAGTAACGGTACTGGCGGTGATGCCTATGAACCGGCGCCGGCAGACACACCACTGCGTCCTGAACTCACGCCCGAGGATGACATCATGATGAGGCGCGTGTCAGCATTTGTAGACGAGCATCTTGG
>UMGH01043148.1_pt1 | contig 13095 bp, 9 predicted proteins | sample 1965231 | NCBI WGS metagenome assembly UMGH01 (sample SAMEA4836068, study PRJEB28245) | human gut metagenome | biome: gut microbiome; material: fecal sample | place: Denmark | collected 2008 | reverse complement strand
CAATAGAATGTAATACTTAATACTTATTACTTAATACTTAAATGTAATGTGACACGTGCCCAACCAAAAGCACCTAATAACACAACAAGAGCAGTTTGAATGGTGTGTACCACAAGGGCAAACATAATGGCATCTTGTTCTGCCACACCATAAAGCACCAACATAGTCTTTACAGCAAAGTGCCACGGACCTGCCCCATTGGGAGTAGGAACAAGCACAGCAAATGTGCCAACGCAGAATATAAGGAATGCAGCACCAGGCGATATGCCTGATGTAAAATTGAAACAGAAGAATGCGATGTAGAAGTGCAAGAAGTAACCCACCCATATCAACACACTGTAAAACAGATAGAGTGGCAAATTAGTTACACGACGCAAAGAGAGCACACCTTCCCACACACCTTGCAACATGTCGCGACCTTTTTTAAAGAAGGCATAACGACGCAATAAGATAAAGGCTGCTACAACGGCAGCAACCAAACAGACAAAGGTTACTAAATAACCCGTTAAGGTGAAGCGATGCAAGATGTCGCCAAAGTCTGTTCCTGTTTTGTTAAGGAACGCCATAAACATGGGCAGTTGCAAAAGAAATGCAAGTCCTGTAAATGCCAACATCAACAGGGAGTCGACCAAACGCTCGGTTACGACCGTACCTAATGACTTGGTAAATGAAACGCCATCGCACTTCTTAAGTGTGCCACAACGTGTAACTTCGCCCACACGTGGCACCACCAAACTGGCTGCATACGACATAAAGATAGAATCGATGCAGGTGGTACGACGTGGATGTTCACCAAGAGGGTCGAGTGTCATCTTCCATCGCCAAGCACGTGCCATTTGAGGCAAAATGCCAAAGGCTAACGACAGAACCATCCAACCCCAATTCATTTTATTGAGCACATAGCCCATAAAGTCGGACCAATTTGTACCCCGATACATCCACCACAATATGCCAAATCCAAGCACAAAGGGGAGCGCTATTTGTAATATGAGTTTCAACAGGTGTTTCAAAACTTCCTCCTGATTGATTTTTGATTTCAGATTTTGTTTAGGCAACAGTAAAAAATTACACCATTTTCACTGTTGATAGACTGCCTTGAAATATAAAATTCCACGACAATCAAATAAAATGCTTATCTTTGCAGTCAATTAAGACTAAGTTGTTGGCCCTGAAATGGCTGCAGCACTTATGCAAAAGTAGAAAAAATAAATCAGATGAAGTCTGTACGCCCAAAAAAATTTCTTGGTCAGCACTTTCTGACCCACTTACCAACGGCACAAGCCATTGCCGACACCGTTGATGCGTGTCCCGAACTACCTATTTTGGAAGTAGGACCGGGCATGGGAGTGATGACCCAATTTATTCTGCCTAAGAAACGCGAATTTAAAGTTGTTGAAATCGACTTTGAAAGCGTGGCTTACTTGCGCGAGCATTTTCCCGAGCTCGAAGACAACATTATTGAGGACGACTTTTTAAAAATGCACCTCGAGCACACTTTCGGTGGACGCCCCTTTGTGCTTACAGGCAATTATCCTTACAACATCAGCAGTCAAATCTTTTTTAAGATGCTCGACTACCGCCACCTCATCCCTTGCTGCACTGGTATGATTCAGAAGGAAGTGGCTGAGCGTTTGGCTGCAAAACCAGGTTGCAAGGCTTATGGCATTTTAAGTGTGTTGGTACAATTATATTATCACGTTGACTATCTTTTCACCGTAGAGCCTGGTGTTTTCAACCCACCTCCTAAGGTGCGCAGTGCTGTGATACGCATGACACGCAATGATGTGACAGACCCTGGTTGCGATGAAAGTTTGTTGAAACGTGTGGTTAAAACCACCTTTAATCAGCGTCGTAAAATGATGCGCGGTTCTATTAAGCCCTTGTTGCACGAATTAGACCAACAATGCGATGGACCTGCACCCGACCACACCGAATTCTTGGCACAACCGCTGCTTACACGTCGTCCCGAACAACTTTCGGTACAAGAATTTGTGGACCTAACAAATAATGTTGCGGCACATTACAATAAACTGGGATAAAATCAGTTTCATAAGTAGGTATTAAATCTAATCTTCGTCAGAAAAGTTTAGACGACTTCATATGCGACACTTTTTACTCATTTGCCGCAAAATAATTCAGAAAACAATCTCTACACAATGAAAACATACTTGGTAACAGGTGCTGCCGGTTTTATCGGCGCGAACTACCTGAAATACATCCTTGGAAAGTACAATGATGTACGCGTTGTAGTACTTGATTTACTCACTTACGCAGGATACCTCGGCACAATAGCCGAAGACATTGACAACGAACGCTGCTTCTTTGTGAAGGGTGACATCTGCGACCGCGGACTACTCGACAAACTCTTTGCTGAATATCGTTTCGATGTAGTTGTAAACTTTGCTGCAGAAAGTCATGTTGACCGCAGCATTGAAAACCCACAGCTCTTCCTCAACACCAATATTTTGGGCACACAAAATTTGCTTGATGCTGCCCGTGCTGCTTGGGTTATGGGAAGCGATGAACAGGGTTATCCCACATGGCGCAAGGGGGTACGTTTCCACCAGGTTTCAACCGATGAGGTGTATGGTTCTTTAGGCGCAGAAGGTTTCTTTACTGAAAAAACGCCTCTTTGTCCGCACAGCCCCTACAGTGCATCAAAGACATCAGCCGACCACTTTGTATGTGCTTACCACGACACCTACCACATGCCTGTAAGCATCACTCGCTGCTCTAACAACTATGGTCCCTACCAGTTCCCCGAAAAGCTTATTCCACTGGTAATTAACAACATTCTCGAAGGCAAGCGCTTGCCCGTTTATGGCAAAGGCGAGAACATTCGCGACTGGCTCTATGTTGAAGACCACTGCAAAGCCATCGACATGGTTATTAACCAAGGTGCTGAAGGCAGCATCTACAACGTAGGCGGACACAACGAGCGTCAAAACATTCAGATTGTAAAGATTATCATTCGCACCATCCACGACATCATGGAGAAGGAGCCGCAGTTCCGCACATTGCTTAAAAAGCAAGAGCGTGATGCCAACGGTGAAATCAGCATCGACTGGATTAACGAAAATCTTATCACCTTTGTTAAGGACCGTTTGGGTCATGACCAACGCTACGGCATCGACCCCACTAAGATTAAGGAAGACTTGGGTTGGTATCCTGAAACTACCTTTGAAGTGGGCATCGTAAAGACCATTCGCTGGAATCTTGAACACCACGATTGGATTGAAGCTGTTAGCGGTGACGACTACCAGCAATATTACGACAAGATGTATGCAGCTAAAGGACGCTGCTAATAAGTACACATAAGGCGGTATAAACGCATAAGAGTAACTCGTTATAATGCTCTGCGTTTATACCGCCCTTTATATTAAACCTTCTTTTAAACACAATGATACGCAAAGTAAGACTTGACGATGCACCAGCCATTGCCAACATCTATAACCCCTTTATAACACAAACTACAGTCAGTTTCGAAACAGAAGAAGTGAGCACTGAGCAGATGGCACAACGCATAGCCGATATTTCAGCGCATTATCCTTATTATGTTTACGAAGAAGATGGCAAACTCTTAGGCTACTGCTACTTACATGCTTGGAAAGAACGTGCAGCCTATGCCCCAACTCTTGAACTAACGATTTACCTTGCGCCCGAAGCACAAGGCAGAGGCATCGGACGTCCCATGGTGGAGCAACTCATTGCCGATGCCCGACAAATGCAAGTGCATGCCTTGATAGCTTGCATTACGCAAGAAAATGAACATAGCGTGCGCTTTCACCAATCCTTGGGTTTTAAACAGGTATCACACTTTAAAAACGTTGGCTACAAATTGGGCAGAATGCTCGATGTGGTAGACTTAGAACTTGAATTGTAAAAGTCGGGTGATTCTAAGAAGCCATTTATGGATATGTAAGTCTAAAAATTTAGTAAAATAATATCTATTTTATTTGCGCTTCGCGCTTGGGGTAGTCAAAAATATCCATCAATGAGCCACAAATTCCCATATTTTTTTTATTTTTGAAATTCCATAAATAACCTCAGGGCGTTGTCCCTGGTTATGCCGAGCGTACCTAAAAAAGGCGTGCAATCAGAGTTGATTGCACGCCTTTATATTTAGAATTTGAAGATTATTATTTCACAATAAACTTCTGACCATTTTGGATATAAACGCCACCCTTAACAACTTGCATCACACGACGACCAGAGAGGTCGTAGATGGGAGACTGCTTTTGGATGTGGTTATCCACGATAGAGCTAATACTTGTTGTTGTATTGCCAAAAATCAAAGAAATGGCAGCCTGCTGGGCATTGTTAAAGAATGCACGGTTAGCAGGAATAGAACCTACAGAAGCAGAAGGCTTGAAGAAACCAACTTCGTCCAAGTTAGATTTGTTTCTACCAAATACCAAGTAGTTAGTCTGTGCATCTTTAATGTCCATTGCCTCTAATGTACCTTGCAAAGCACTTTGTTGAGCAGCACCTTCGCCAAGGGTAAAGATAGCCTTTGCTGAAGCCTCTTCACTAACCAAAACGACACCCGTTTCAGCTTCGAAGTTAGTAACTTCGGTCATACGGCTTTTACCATTTTCAGGATCACCAGCAACATAAGCCTTAGCACCACTTACAGCAGTTACGCCGAAGGGAACGAAAGAAGTAGCGTATGACTTATCGCCTACCTTAGTAAGAGCGACCTCGTAAGTTGTAGCAGGTTCAATAGCCCATGTTGCTTGATCAGCATTGTTTGTGCCATTCAAAGCAACAATATAGCCATTGTCTTCCAAGCTCATCTTATTGCCATTGGCATCGCTAAGAACAAAGCCTTGCTTCACATTACCATCCAAGAGTTTACTTACTGCGTATGAAGCACCATTTTCGCGGTCTGTCATCGGTGAAGTAGTATTTTCTGTTTGGCTTGTCAAAACACCAAGATAAGACTTTGCATTTACATTGTAGAGCTTAACACCAGCATCTGCAACTACCATTTTCCAAAGAGCTGAAGCAGTAGTTGCCTTTGCGTTAACAGGTACATTGGCTGTTACACCGCTGTTGGCAGTAAGCACACGCTTAGCGTTAGCTGTGTTGAAGTTCGTAAAGGTGTAGTAGGTGTTATCCACATACTGCTTTGCCTTTACAACATAATCGTTGTAAGCCTTCGTTGACTGTGTAGCATCATTGAAACGTACTTCCTTCCACTGCGCATTTTCTTCAGCACAGAGGTTGGCTACATTAGGCAATGTATTGTACAAATCGACAGCCTTTTGTTCCTCTACAACCTTTAAGTATTGGGGAGCAGCAGTAGCAGCCTCGCCAATGGTATTTACAGGAACAAAGTAGAAGGCATTTGCATCAGCAGCTGTAGTAGAGTTGGCATCGCTTGTCAAAACCGAACCTTCAGCAGCTGTAGTAGCCTTTGTTGAATAAGCCTTAGCTTTCAATACCATGCCCTCTGCAGTACTTGTATTGCTCCACCAAGCATTTTCTGCTTGATCGTGCAATCTTACGCAAATGGCAAGTGAACCTGCCTTAACACTGGTTGAAGCAGCCATGTTGTAAGCAAGCTTCACATCCTTATCAGCAACTGAGGCAGCATACATCTTAGCACCATCGTTAAAGCCTAACAACTGCGATGTACCAGCAGCCTTGTTATAGAATTTATAACCTGTGTTTTCATTACCTACAAGACACCAAAGTGCGTTGTCTGTAGTAGGCAAGGCGTCAGCATCTGTACGCAAGTTTGTGTGCAGCACATTGTCGGTAGTCAAGTAACCAGCCTTGCGACCATTGTCGGCAACAGCCACCTTAATCATATACCATTGTGTATCCTCTGCCCAATTTTGAGCTTGGGGAGCGCTTGACACCTTCAAACCTTGAGGCGTTACAGTGCCTTGCAAAACAGCTTGGTCGAGATTGAGTGTTGCGTTAGCAGCGATGGCATAAGTAGTTACCGTCTGACCCATGCGAACGGCTACGATACGATCCTTATTCAAGTTGTTGGTGATGGCAACATGAGTAGCCTTACCATCTACCCAAGAGAAGTCTACGCTATAGTTACCCTGAGCCTTCAAGCCCTTTACGCTACCCTTTTTAGCCCAAGCTGAGGGCAATGCGGGGAGAATAGTGATAACATCGTCGTAGCTTTGGAGCAACATTTCAGCTACACCACTGGTGCAACCATAGTTACCATCAATCTGGAAGGGTGAGTGAGAGTCGAAGAGGTTGTAATAGCAACCACCATAACCACCCATTTGGATGGTGTAAGAACCTGAGTGCTTCAATGCACGCTGCAAATTGTAGTGAGCCTTTTCACCATCGAGACAACGAGCATAAGTATTCGTCTGCCAACCCATTGACCAACCTGTTACATCACCGTTACGAGCAATCTGACCATTGTAAGCAGCATTAAACTGCTTCAAACTGTCAGCATTCGTAGCAAATGCACTAACTTGATTGAATGGATAGAGACACATCAAGTGAGAGAGGTGACGGTGACCTGGATCAGAGAGATTCTTGTTCTTCCATTCCTTGAGGCAAGTCTTTTTCTGACCATTCCATTCAGCAATACCAGGATTGTAGTCTTCAAACCAAATACCCTTATCGAAATTCTCGTAGAGGTCTTTGAGTTGGTCCATATCAGCATCGCTAATGGGAGATTCAGAACCAAGTTCTGCGTGACCTTCAAACAAATCCTTCAAACCTTGATAAGCATTTTGCTGTGAAAAAGCAGTGATTTGGTGCCATTCACCATGTTCAGGGCTCCATTCATCAGTAATCACATACTTGCCATCAGAATCCTTCGAAGCAATGCTCTTCGTAAAGAGAGCACTCTTGTACATTACGGGAAGTGCCTTCTTGAGGAAGTCACGATCGAGTGTATATTTGTAATAGCGATACAAGTGGTCGCAATACCAAGCACCCAACGACTTAATGTTTGAATTTTCCCAAGTAGAAGTACCACCGAAGATGTTATTCTCAACTGCAACTGTCCATCCCTCGGTTCCTGGCTTAATCTTCTTTGCCAAAGCAACCCAAGGAGAGCTGGGGGCATTAGCCAAGTCGATGATGTTGTAGAGGAAGGGGAGGTGCATTTCGCTGAGGTTTGTGGGGTCAGCGGGCCAATAGTTCATTTCCACGTTAATATCAGCGTGGATATCGCAGTGCCAGAAGTCTGTGTTTGAACGGTCGTTCCAGATACCCTGCAAGTTGCTGGGAGCATGGATTGAACCATCAAGGTTCGCAGCTACGGTCATGTAACGACCATATTGGAAGTAGAGACTCTCGAGATAGTAAGCATCGGCAGTCTTCTTGTTCTCAGCATTCGCGTTGTAATACTGTACAAGCTGCTCTGTAGTTTTGTTTGTGCAAGCATCCGCAATGTTAAGGTCTGCACGGTTCATGTAGCTACTAAACTTAGCTACGTGGTCGTTATACAAAGTTTCATAGTCCTTAGCAGTTGCTGCAGTAAGACGTTCTTGAACTTTGGCTTCAAGCTGAGCTGTTGTTTCACCACTCTTGCAACCAGCCTTTGTAGCATCGAAGTTTGTAGCAGCTGCGAGGAATACATTTACCCAATCAGCGTTCTGAACATGGATACCCTTATTGTCTGTAGTAATTGTAGCACCCTCGTTAGCAAGTACCTTATAAGCTGCATTGTATGAGATGAGTGTCATGCCACCGCTAAAGCTTGCACCGCCATTCGCATAAGTTACATCACCTGCACCAATCTGATTGTCAGGATTGAAAGCAACCTTGAGGTTGAGTTTGTCAGTACCCTTAGCTTCGTAGTGAGCTACGAATACTTTGTCGGTAGCCGAAGTGAAGTAGCGACGAGCATAAGTAGTAGCATCGTCATTGCTCTTGTAGTTTACACCACCTACACCATTGATAATGTCGAGGTAGCGTACATAGTCCTTAACAGGTTTTTCGTCAGTATCGAAAGAGAAAGCACCACTCATGTCGGTAACCATAATCGAACCGAAGTTCTGATACCAACCACGTGAGTTGTTTTCGCCACCACCGTTACCAGTGCTACCTTGCCAAAGTGTCTTTTCGTTGAACTGAAGTTCATCCTTAAAGATGCCACCACGGATAGTAGTACCAAGTTGACCATTACCCAAGGGAAGTGCATATTCCATCCAAGTGTCTGAAACACCAGTCTTAGCTACAGGCACGTTGTACCAAAGTGCATACTTGCTGATGTCTGTAGGACGTGTACCTGCCTTAACTGTGTTATACTCGCTGTAGAGGTATTCGGGACTGGGAGTAATTTCAGTGATGAAGAATTTAGAACCTTGGTCACCTTTAGCAGCGTCAGAATTATTCCAAAGTGCGAGGAAGGGGGCGCGATTGTTCAAGTAGTTGTGCTCTGAACCAGCAAGTTTAATGTAGCAGGGATTCGTTGTGCTATTCAAATTGAATGTACCATCAAAATAGGTGGTATAGGTTTCATCGTAATTAGTCAAAGCAGGACTCTTTAAAGTAGCACGTGCATCTCCTTCACTACCAGAAACAGCCATTACCTTACCATTGCTTGAGTTAATAAAGCGGTAAGTGTTATCCACTTTATAAACGTGCCACAAGCCCTTCAAACTACTGGGTTGTGAATGGTTACCCATTTTCATATTACCACCGCTGGTATATGCATCGTCAAAACTTACGTAACCACCTGTTTGATTTCTAATGATGTAGTACTTGTTAAGTGCTTCGAGCACGCCCTCAGCTTCTTCCAAACGGAACTTTGAAGCAGCTGCACCTGTTTCCCAACGTACAATCGCATCTCGGCTACTCATGTGAAGAGCCTTATGGCTTTCAGAACCATTGACGTAGATATTGCAATAACCATTTGTACCAGCATAGCTTACGGTGTAAGCCGTAGCGTTTTCCTTACCATCAACCAAATTAAAGGTTACTTCATCCGCTGTAGGAAGTGCACCGATGTACTGACCATTAGCTACATTCTTGATGTAGTAAGTGTCACTGCCATTAGCTCTTTCAAAAGTCCAAGCGTGATCTTTTTGATAAGCATTTTCGTCTGCTCCAAGCAAGTTGGGCTTACCTGCACACAAACGCATATATCTTGTGCCATAGAGCATGTTGCCCATAAACACAGTCTTACCATCAAGATTTGTACCAAGCACATTGTCGGCTGAATTGAGCGATTCAATGGTTGACTGCAAGTTCTTAATAGCAGTTTCCATGGCTGCTGCTGTGGTCGGAGTCGTAGTAGGAATTTTCTTGATTGCCTCAGTAGCATCATGATAGAAATACTTCATACCTGCCGCAGCCTTGAGTTGAGCCACATAGCTGTCGTAGGTCTTTTTAAGCAACTTAACAAGAGGCGTATCCAAATCGGTATCCGAAGCGAGCGTAGCTTCATAGATTGCCAATCGGTTACCAGGATCCAAAGTGCTATAGCTGTTAACTACGACACCCTCTGCGAAACCACCACGTTCTTGCATGTTAATGGTGTTCGCACCAACCTTAATAGCCCAAGCATAATTAGTATTGCCTGTGCCAGTAAAGGTCAATGCATCAGTAGCATCGTCAGAGTAATTACCGTTTGAAGAAACGAACTTTTTAGCACCTACACTATAAAGGTAGCGCTTACCACTTACTGTAAAAATGGCAAACTGTTGTGCTTTGGCAGTTGCACTTGCTTCACCAGCGTCTTTTACACCAGAACCAGCACTACCTGCTAAGTTTCCGGTATAGTTCGTGCTGTAAAGCAAGAAACCACGTACACTCTTGATGTTGTACACTTTGCTATTGCTCAATTGGTTGAGATCTGTCACGGGACTTTGCGCCCATGCGGACAACCAACCTCCTGTCATTAAACAGGTGAACAAAGCAAATAAGAAAAGTGTTAATCTTTTCATAGAGATTTGTTGTTAATTTGTAGAAAGTTGTATATTTATTGTGATTGTTTTTTCAACACTTTTTCATTGGTTTGCAATAAGTGTATACGAATCCAGTGCAAATGTACGAATATTTTCTTTTTTGCAAAAATTTTCTTTACAATCAAATAAATACGTCCTTCTTTTTATTAAAAATTAGTATATCTTTCTTTACATTTCTTGTGTAAGTCTCACCAATTAAGGGGCATTCATGGAATTTTTGCCCCCCAAAAAACTGCAACTCATATAATATAGGTATGCTCCAACAGATTTTCAACACCAACCTTAAGGTTACGCGCATACAAAAAGAGAGTGTATCAACAGGGTACATAGGGCACCTTGTTGATACACTCTCTCAGTGTATTATTTAAATACTCACGAATTAAGCTTCGGGTACACCGAAGGGAGTAGCTGTGCGACCACCTTCTTCAGCAGGAGCTTCAGCACCAGGAAGGTTGATAGGACCGAAAGCCTTTTCGTACTTCTGTATATTGTCTTGCAAAGCAAAAAGGAGACGCTTAGCGTGCTCAGGAGCCAAGATGATGCGGCTCTTAACATTTGCCTTGGGTACACCAGGAAGTACACGGATAAAATCCATAACTACCTCAGCGCTTGAGTGAGTAATGATTGCGAGATTTGCGTAAATACCTTCTGCTACTTCGGGAGAAAGTTCGATCTTCAACTGACCGTCATTGGGTTCTTGATTTGCCATTGGTAAAAATCTTTTTATAAGTTTAATTTGTAGATGTTATTTCGCTTGTGAAGTTGAGTTCTCATTCGTTTTTCACACTACAAAAGTAAGTTTTAGCTTTGGATTGACCAAGTTTATAACTCTTTTATTCCAAAAAATTGTTCTGTATAGACTATTTGGATACTTTTTTTGAGTTATATCCTAAAAAAGTACGTACATTTGCCCACGAAACTTAGGCATATATTTTGCCGTTTCAAACCATCCTTCGGAATAATAGGGCTTCTATTGGAGCAATAAACAACATTCTGAAGCAATCGCATTCATTATAAATTTACGCAAAATGAAAAAATTATTTACTATTGTAGCTATGGGTGCAGCGGTACTCACAGCAAATGCACAGAAAACCATTCAAGGTTCTCGTTTCTTTGACAACTGGTCGGTAGGTATTGTAGGAGGTGGCATTGTGCCAGTTACAAATTCAGACAAAGTTAAAGATGTACGTGCCACTTATGGTGTAGAAATCAACAAGCAGATTACTCCTATCTTTGGTTTGGGCGCACAAGTCACAGCTGCCAACAATGTTACTCCCAGCAAAAATATCATAGATGCCAGCAATGTAACTTTGATGGGACGTTTGAACCTTTCTAACATTTTCTTAGGTTATAAGGGCGTTCCTCGTACCTTTGAAGCCGAATTAGCTGTAGGTGCTGGATGGGGGCACGACTATTATCCCTCAACAGTACGTGCCGACTATAACTACTTGACAAGTAAATATGGTTTAAACTTCAATTTCAACTTGGGCAAACAAAAGGCATGGACCATTGGTGTTAAGCCCTCATTGGTGCTCAACATGACTACCGACAAGAACAATAATGTCATTCAGCCTAAATTCAAAAACAAAGACATGGCTGCTCTCGAACTCATGGCGGGTGTTGCTTACCACTTTAAGAACAAGAGCAATGGCATGCACCACATGACCTTCTTGAAGGCTTACGACCAAGCCGAAGTGGATGGTTTGAATGCAAAGATTAACGAACTACGCAACCAAGTTAACGAAAAGGACGGACAGATTGCGAAGGCGAATGCTGAAAACCGCAACTTGCAGTTGCACCTTAACGAAGCTCGAAACCAAAAGCCCACTGTAACTGTTAAGACACAAACGATTACCAACAACTACAACTCTCTTGAACAAACCGTTACCTTCCGTCAGGGCAAGAGTGTGGTAGATGCTTCACAGCTTCCGAATGTTGAACGTGTTGCTACTTTCTTGAAGAATCATAAGAATAGCACCGTAGACATCAAGGGTTATGCTTCGCCCGAAGGTAGTGCTGAGGTTAATGCTCGCATTGCAAAGGCTCGTGCCGAAGCTGTTAAGGATATTCTTGTCAACAAATATAAGATTGATGCAAACCGCATTACAGCCGAAGGTCAGGGTGTAGGCAATATGTTCTCTGAGTCTGACTGGAACCGTGTAAGTATCTGTACGATTAACGAAACCAAATAATAAGTAGGTGTTTCATCCTAAAAAACAAATCAGACCACATTCTTTTTACAGAATGTGGTCTGATTTGTTTTAATGTACGCTATCACCATGTGTGGTATGCGTAATCGTTGTAGGAGTAGTTGATGTTGCATTCGTTGTTGTTGCAGCATTCGGGTCTTGTACTGTTTCGCTGTTTTGTTCTTCTTGCGCCTTAGCCGCCTCTTGTTGTTTACGTTTGCGTTGATAATACATCCAACGTGCATGGCGCACCGAGTCTTGTATGCGTAAACTGTCCTCGTGTGTAAGCTGCGGTATCGTATCTAAAGAGTCTACTGCAAGGGTGTCTTTTACAGGCAGAATGGTATCGGCAGCAACAACAGGAACTTCTTCCTTGGATTGCATTAAGCCTGCCAATCTTTCTCCCCAGAATGGATAAGTTGCACCAGCAGCAATCACAACTACTGCCAAGCAAAGCCACCATTTATAACGATTCCATGCCATTTGTGCTTTTAGCATCATCTTATTGGGACGGTGATGCTTACGATACTTTCGATGGTTACGGGCAGTATTGGGTTCTGAGCGTAAGGGCATTCCCGTATCGTTTGTTGTAGCAGGATCCACAGTTTTCTGCTTTATCTTTTTCGGCTTTTTGCGAGTATCTGTGGGTTGTGTAGGGTTATATGAAAAGCCTTCAGGCAATCTGGGTGGAATATTCGTAGTACTACTTTCGCTTGGCGTAAAGTCTAAAGCATGCAATCCTTCGGGAGCAGGAATTGCTTCAGAATCTGTTTCCAACTCTTCGTCAGTTTCCTCTTTCAATTCCTCGTCCGTTTCGTCTGCTTCGGCATTTTCTAAAGGAGTTGAAACTTCAACCTCCTCATCCATATCTTTTGTCTTATCGTTTTCTTCGTTCATTTTGCTTAATATTTGGGTGCAAAGTTAGTGCAAGGCGAGCACAATGAAAAGAAAAACACCGTTTTTATTTTCATTGTCGAGCCCCAGCCTAACTTCGCGAAGCAAAG
>UMGH01008026.1_pt1 | contig 13132 bp, 12 predicted proteins | sample 1965231 | NCBI WGS metagenome assembly UMGH01 (sample SAMEA4836068, study PRJEB28245) | human gut metagenome | biome: gut microbiome; material: fecal sample | place: Denmark | collected 2008 | reverse complement strand
TCTGCTATTTACTTTTTAGAATATTATCTCGAACTTGCGTAAGTAGTAAAGATGGTGGTATTGGCTCCGAAGATGTGAACGCCATGATGATGTAAGTAAGGTTTGGAGATTGAGACCAATAGAAGTCCCTCTAACGAAGGCGGAGATGCTTCTAATGTTATTTATCAGCAATGAGTAGAAAATGGCTGAGGAGCAAAGAATCACATTGTAAAAATTTTCTGACCCCGAATATGATTTGACGTTTGTAAGTTTTCATGAGAGGGAATAAAAAAAGCGCATCAACTTCCCGTTCAGAAAATTGATGCGCTAATTGGTTTATTCTGTTAATTCAGAGAATTATTCGCCTTTTTCCATTTTTGCCTTCAATGCTGCGAGAGCATCGTTGTCACCCAAGCTGTTTGAAGCCAACTGGTTTTGAATTGCTGCAGTGCTTTCTTCCTTCTTGGTAGACTTGCGAGCGGCCTTCTTTTCAGCGCGTGCTTCAGAACGCTGAGCGTCTTCGAAGGTACGGCTGTGAGAAAGGATGATACGCTTGCTGTCCTTGTTGAATTCAATCACCTTGAACGGAAGTTTTTCGTTGAGTTCAGCGTGGCTGCCGTCCTGCTTGATGAGGTGCTTAGGAGTTGCGAAACCTTCTACACCATATTCGAGCTGAACAACGGCACCCTTGTCAAGCATTTCGATGATAGTTCCTTCGTGGATGCTACCTTCAGTGAAGACAGTCTTGAATACGTTCCAAGGATTCTCTTCGAGCTGCTTGTGGCCGAGTGACAAACGACGGTTGTCCTTGTCAATTTCGAGAACTACAACTTCGATGTCTGCACCAATCTGAGTGAATTCTGATGGATGCTTAATCTTCTTAGTCCAAGAAAGGTCAGAGATGTGGATGAGGCCGTCAACACCTTCTTCGAGTTCTACAAATACACCGAAGTTGGTGAAGTTGCGAACCTTTGCGTGGTGCTTAGAACCTACAGGATATTTAACTTCGATGTCCTTCCAAGGATCTTCCTTGAGCTGCTTGATGCCGAGAGACATCTTGCGGTCAGTGCGGTCGAGAGTCAAGATGACAGCTTCAACTTCATCACCTACCTTCAAGAAGTCCTGAGCTGAGCGCAAGTGCTGGCTCCAGCTCATTTCGCTTACGTGGATAAGGCCTTCAACGCCCGGAGCGATTTCTACGAATGCACCGTAGTCAGCCATCACGACAACTTTACCCTTAACCTTGTCACCTACCTTGAGGTTAGGATCGAGGGCATCCCAAGGATGCGGAGTGAGCTGCTTCAGACCGAGGGCAATGCGCTTCTTCTCTTCATCGAAGTCGAGGATAACAACGTTGAGCTTCTGGTCGAGTTGAACGATTTCGTGTGGATCGCTTACGCGGCCCCAAGAAAGGTCTGTGATGTGGATGAGACCGTCAACGCCACCGAGGTCGATGAATACACCGTACGGAGTGATGTTCTTAACGGTACCTTCAAGCACCTGACCCTTTTCGAGCTTAGAGATAATCTCTTGCTTCTGAGCTTCGAGCTCAGCTTCGATGAGAGCCTTGTGAGAAACGACAACGTTCTTGTATTCTTGGTTAATCTTAACGATTTGGAATTCCATGGTCTTGCCTACGAATACATCGTAGTCGCGGATAGGCTTAACGTCAATCTGAGAACCTGGCAAGAATGCTTCGATTCCGAATACGTCAACAATCATACCACCCTTAGTGCGGCACTTGATGTAGCCCTTAACCACTTCCTTGTTCTCAAGAGCCTGATTAACACGCTCCCAAGATTTGCTTGCACGAGCTTTTTTGTGAGAAAGAACCAACTGTCCTTTTTTGTCCTCCTGGCTTTCAATGTAAACTTCTACCTGGTCGCCTACCTTGAGTTCAGGATTGTAGCGGAATTCACTGACAGGGATGATACCATCGCTCTTGTAGCCAATGTTTACAACTACTTCGCGCTTGTTGATAGCGATGACAGTACCTTCAACGACGTCATTTTCGTTGACGCTACCAAGAGTCTTGTCATAAGCCTTCTCGAGTTCTTCTTTGCTCTGAGCGCTTTCAGTGACTCCGTTTTCGAATGCATTCCAGTCAAAGTCAGACAGAGGTGCAACGTTCTTAAAATTCTCCATTAATAAATTGTTAATAAATAGGTTAATTAAATAGTTGAACTTATATGTTGTTTATAAACGCCGCAAAGTTACGCATTTTTTTTAGGTTGATGTTTTTTTTAGCGGATTTTTTGGTGTGAGTGGCGTGAAAATGTGTAACTTAGCAGTTGCTAAGTCGGCGCTTAGTATTCTCTGCCATCTTTCGGAGCAAGTTGCTCTGGTGGCTGTTAAACTAAAAGTGATAGAAATTTTGAATATGAAGAAGATTTTTTCTTTTGTGATGATTGCTTCTCTTGCCTTATTTGTGGCGTGTGGAGATGGTAAAAAAGGTCAGGCGGAACAGGATACTTCTGACTCTCTTGCCGTTCCAGTGAAGGAGGACCTGTCTTGTTGGACAAATAAAGATAGCACGATATACGGCCGTGCTGACGGTTTTGGACAAAGTGCGTTTACGCTGCTGACTTCCGATGGCCGTGAACTTGACATTGCCCTCACATGCGACGAAGAAGGGGATGGGCATTATGGAGTGATTTATGGAGACAGGGAAGACACTGCCCGTTATGCCGTGACCACAAGAAACAACGACGAATGTCTTGGCGTGATGATCAACCTTTCGCAACTCGACAAATTTATCAAGGGACAATACTCTATATATAATTGCCGTTTGGTTTTGTGCATGGAGAATGCGCACGACACGGTGGATATTGTAGAACTGAACGACCAGGTGTTTGAAGCGAAAGGGCAGGGGGGGAAGCTCTATAAATATGTGAATAAGTAAGATTCGACTTGTGTCTTACTTGTTTAAAGGGATTTGTTGCTCCATAGCACGGAGCGTTCGTCGCGCGATGTCTGCTTAACGCCTGTGTGAGATAAGCCTGTGGGATGCTTCGGCATTTCTTCATGCCATTCCTAAGAACATCCTCAAAATAATGAAGCGAAAACTTCGTTTGCATTCGATTGGTGCAAGCGGAATTTTCGCTTCAATTTTATTTCCAACGTAAAGTCATTTCATTTCGTTGTTTTCTTTCATGTCAATCTCCTCACCATGTTGGTCATAGAAGATGTATTGGAGATATGAAAGCTTCTGATTTGGAATCACCTTGATTCCAAGTCCGTACTTGATTTGCCATTTGCGCTTCAAGCTTACGATGCCTTGGTTGATATAAGCTGCAACAAATGGGTGCACGTGAAGTCGGAATTTCTTGATGTTGAGATTGTTGACCAAGAAACTGATTTTGCTTTCCAGGGTGTCGGTAAACAGGAGGCTTGATTTGATTTTTCCTGAACCGCCGCAGGTCGGACATGTTTCCTCAACGGTTACATCCATGGCTGGGCGAACACGTTGGCGGGTTATTTGCATGAGGCCGAATTTCGAAAGAGGTAGGATGTTGTGTCGCGCTCTGTCGTTGCGCATGTTTTCAACCATTCTTTCATAGAGTTTCTGCCTGCTTTCGGCGAGTGCCATGTCAATGAAGTCAACAACGATGATGCCGCCCATATCCCTGAGTCGTAGTTGTCGGGCTAATTCGTCTGCAGCCCCTAAGTTGACATCCAGAGCATTGGCTTCTTGTCCGTCCGTTGACTTGGAACGGTTTCCGCTGTTGATGTCAACAACGTGTAGGGCTTCTGTATGTTCAATGATCATGTAGGCGCCATGTTTGTAAGTTACCGTTCGTCCGAAACTCGATTTGATTTGTTTTGTAACGGAGAAGTTGTCAAAGATGGGGACATTCCCGTTGTAGAGTTTGACGATGTGTTTGCGGTCTGGTGCAATGAGTCCTACATAGTCGTTGATTTCGTTGAAAACATTTTTGTCGTTGACATAGATGTTTTCGTAAGAAGGATTAAACAGATCGCGTAGCAGGGCCACGGCACGGCTGGTTTCTTCGTAGCAGAGGAAAGGCAGTTTTTGCTGGCTTTGTTTGGCTTTCTGTATTTTTTTGATTGCAGCGTCCCAGCGTCCCAATAAGATTTTCAACTCCATATCTAATTCGGCAACACGTTTGCCTTCGGCCACAGTTCTGATGATGACGCCGAATCCTTTTGGCTTTATGCTTTGGATTAGTTGCTTGAGGCGTGCACGTTCTGCGCCGCTTTTAATTTTCGAGGAGACGGAAACTTTGTCTCCGAATGGGACGAGGACGAGAAAGCGTCCTGCGAACGACAATTCGCAGGTCAATCGTGGCCCTTTGGTTGAAATTGGCTCCTTGACGATTTGAACAAGAATTTCTTGTCCGACCTTCAATGTGTTTTGGATGCTTCCTTCCTTTTCAAGAATCGGTTGTCCGAGTGCTTTATGAATTGGCGCGTTTCTTTTTCCGTCGGCATTCAGGTCGAGGAATTTCGCCATGGCGTTGAAATTGACGCCTAAATCAAGGTAGTGTAGGAAGGCATCGCGTTCGTATCCGACATTCACGAAGCAGGCATTCAGTCCTGGCATCAGCTTGCGGACTTTTGCAAAATAGATATTCCCAACGGAAAAGTGCTCCGCGCGCCCTTCTTGTTGAAACTCTACAAGTCGTTTGTCTTCAAGAAGTGCTATGGATATGTCTTTCTGTTGGACATCTACGATTACTTCGCTTGTCATTGTAGTGCATTTCTGGACAGTCTGCCGTTGTCTGTCTCCGCATTAGCTTTCAGCTTCTCCCTGCTGGGCGAGGCCGTTTCTCTTGTGAGGGAGAGGAAACACGGCGGGAAATGTCCTGTGTTTGAAAATATAAAATGTGCCAATAAGCAAAGCCGCACTTTTTGTACTCTTTTCCATATTGGCACATCTCTTTTTGAGAAAGGCTAAGTGCTTACTTGCTCTTATGTCTATTCTTTCTCAGTCTTTTTTTACGCTTGTGCGTAGACATCTTATGTCTTTTTTTCTTCTTTCCGCTTGGCATAGTGTTATGTTTTTAGACGGTTATAAATGTGAATTGTATGTTTATTTGATTTCGTGCATAAAAGTCTTGGCAGGCTTGAATGCAGGGATGTTGTGTTCAGGGATGATGATGGTTGTATTCTTTGAAATATTGCGGGCTGTTTTCTGGGCACGCTTTTTCAAAATGAAACTGCCGAATCCGCGAAGGTAAACGTTTTCTTCGTTTGCCAAAGATTCTTTGACAGATGTCATGAATGCTTCGACAATGTTAAGCACGGTTGGCTTGTCAATGCCAGTCTTCTGAGAAATCGAATTTACGATGTCTGCTTTAGTCATCTTAGCTGTAGTTTGTTTTTATTGTGTTAAACCTCTTTGTGAAATCGGGTGCAAAGATATAATTTTCAATTGGTTTGGAGAAACTTACAGCTCTGTTTTTTGCCTTTGTAAGGGTAAAAAAGCAAGTTCCGCAACATTTTGAAGACTGTAAATATGTTTTATTGCCAGTCTTTATGCCGTTTCAAATTTCCGGTCGGCGTTGAATGTCGGTTGCGATTGCAAAGTCAGAGCAGGGAGCGTTTTTTTCTTGACGGCGTATTGTGCCTTCTGTCAACCATTTGGCGTTACATCCTTCTGTCAATAAAAAAAATTGAAAGCTACAAGATGAAAAGGCGTGACTTATCCCTTCGTCCGTTCAGACTGGAATCTTTTCTATTCTGCGGATGTGTCTGCCGCCCTCAAAGTCCGTATTGAAAAATTCGTCCATGATCTTTCCGGCCTCTTCGCTTGTGATGTAGCGTCCTGGCATGACCAAAACGTTGGCATCGTTGTGCAGGCGTGTCATGTGTGCGATTTCAGGAATCCAAACAAGGGCAGCTCTGATGCTCTGATGCTTGTTCAGGGTCATGGAAATGCCTTCGCCGCTACCGCAGATGGCAACGCCTTTTTCGCATTCTCCGTTTTCGATGCCTCTTGCCAATGCGTGTGCAAAGTCGGGGTAGTCGCAGCTTTCTTCGCTATAGGTGCCATAGTCCTTATATGGCATCCCTTTTTCGTCAAGATATTTTTTGACGAACTGTTTGAGTTCAAATCCGGCGTGGTCGCTTGCCAGTCCAATTGGGAGCATAATGAAAAATGTTTTATGAGGCGCTTGTGGCGTCCTGGTGATGATGGATAACGGTTGTGGGTGAGGGCAGATCCTTGGATTTGTTGAATCTACATTTAGTCAGCCAAACTCGCAGCAGGCGTTTTGTCAAACCATTCGCGTCTGCTTACCTTTACTTGTATTAGGGTGGCCCCGTTCGTTGTATGAAAGAGCCACCCTAATGATAGATTACATATTCTTTTGGTATGAAACCAGTTTCTTAGTCGTTGCTCTTTAAGAAATCAACAACTTCCTGGTGGATGTTTTGTGGGGTGTAGCCCAGCTTCTCATCAAGCACTTTATAGGGGGCGCTGAATCCGAAGCTCTCAAGGCCGTGAACCTTGCCGTTTGCACCAACCAAACCCTCAAAGGTTACAGGAAGACCAGCTGTCAGGCCGAATATCTTGGCGTTTTTCGGGAGAAGCTTCTCTTGGTATTCTTTTGTCTGGCGGCGGAACAGACCTTCGCTCGGGCAACTGACAACGCGTGCCTTGATGCCGTCTTCTTTGAGCATCGTGGCCGTTTCAGCCAATGTGCTTACTTCCGAACCAGAAGCAACGAGGATGACATCAGGATTTTCTTCAGCAACAACTTCATAGGCACCGAATTTTACGCCATCGTAGTTCGTGTTTTCGGGCAAATCGTTGACGTTCTGGCGGCTGAAGATAAGTGCCGTCGGCGTGCTGAAGTTCTCCATGGCCATCTGCCAGCACTTAGTGGTGGCGTGAACATCACATGGGCGGAATACGCGTACACTGTCGAGGCCGCTGTGGTTTTTGAGTTTCTCCATCAAGCGGATTTGTGCCTCTTGTTCAACAGGTTCGTGCGTTGGACCATCTTCGCCGACGCGGAAGGCATCGTGTGTCCAGACGAATTTTACTGGCAATTCCATGAGAGCTGCCATACGGATGGCCGGTTTCATATAGTCGGAGAACACGAAGAAGGTTCCCATTGCCGTGATGATACCTCCGTGGAGCGTCATACCGATGCAGACACATGCCATTGTCAGTTCAGAAACGCCAGCTTGGAAAAATCCGCCTGCAAAGTTGGTGCGTGTGATCACCGTCGTGTGCTTCAAGAAACCATCCGTTTTGTCTGAGTTGCAGAGGTCGGCAGAGCTGACAATCATGTTGGGCACATATTCTGAAAGCAGAGACAAGCAGGCTGAAGAACCATTTCTGGTTGGAGAATTTGGCTTTTGCTTCAAGCTGTCCCAAGGAATGTTTGGCAATTTGTTGCTGAGCCAGTCCTTGAGCTGTGCTGCCTTTTCAGGATTGCTTTCAGCCCAGCTCTTTTCTTCCTGACGCAGTTTGCCAACGATTTCGTTCAGTTCGGCGCGTCGGTTTTCATAGAGTTCGGCCACTTCAGGGCGGATGACGAACGGATTCTCAGGATCACCGCCGAGGTTCTTGACCGTGTTGGTATAGGCATCGCCGCCGAGCGGAGCGCCGTGCGTTTTGCAGTCACGTTCGTAGCTCGTGTTGTCGGCCTTGCGGGCACCTTTTCCCATGACGGTGTGTCCGATGATGAGCGTTGGGCGCGCAGTTTCCTCGTTAGCCTCTTTGAGCGCTTTGCGGATTTGTTCGCAGTCGTTGCCGTCAATTTCGATTACGTTCCAGTTCCAGGCGCGATACTTCATGGCAGTGTCTTCAGAAATCACTTCCGAAGTCTCTGTCGAGAGCTGGATTTCGTTGGCGTCGAAGAACATGATGAGGTTGTCCAGACCCAAGTGTCCGGCAATGCGTCCTGCGCCTTGTGATATTTCTTCCTGAACGCCGCCGTCAGAGATGTAGGCGTAAATCTTTTCACGCTTGAATCCTGGGTTGCCAGTGCGGGCATAGAGCGCTTTTGCAGCGATGGCGGCACCGACAGCGTAGGTGTGTCCCTGTCCGAGCGGACCAGAGGTGTTTTCAATTCCGCGGGCGAAATTAACTTCCGGGTGTCCGGGAGTTGGCGAACCCCATTGGCGGAACTGCTGTAATTCTGAAAGACTGAAGCGTCCGATGAGTGCAAGTTCCGAATAGAGCATGGGCGACATGTGTCCAGGATCAAGGAAGAAGCGGTCGCGGCATTCCCATGTCGGTTCGTTGGGGTCAAAGACCAAAAATTCGGAGTAGAGTACGTTGATAAAGTCAGCTCCACCCATGGCGCCGCCGGGGTGTCCTGACTTAGCTTTTTCTACCATTGCGACAGACAATACTCTGATGTTGTCTGCAGCCGATTTCATTATCTGTATTGGATTTTCCATATGTTTAGCAATCATCGGTTTGTATTGTTGGGCAAAAATACAAAGAAATGTCTGATAGACAAAATAAAGCGCTGATTTTGTGATTTGCGATGCAAGAAATGCGGGGTTGACGGAAGGAGAATCCATCAAAATGACCGCGAGTCATGACAAACCCGCGGTCGTTGGCTTATGGGGATTTTGGAAATACGTTCCCCAGTTTTGACAGTACAACTAAATTCGACACACCTATTATATATAGACGTTTTATATATAGACGTTGCATTCGTTGCAGAATGCCCTCTCTTCAACAACGTTCCAATTGATCAATCCCCAAATCTGCTTCAGATGTTCCGCTCTGTTGTTGCGGTAGTCGATGTAATAGGCATGCTCCCACACGTCCAGCGTCAAGATGGGGCGCAATCCGCGTGTAAGCGGATTCCCTGCGTTTGATTCGTTCTCAATGGTCAGCGTTTCGTCGTTGTGCAAAACGACCCATGTCCATCCTGCTCCGAATAGCGTCGTGGCGTTTTGCAACAACTCTTCCTTGAATTTCTCAATCGTTCCAAACGATTTCATGATAAGGGAGCTGAGACGCGGACTCATCTTCGTTGGGGTGGGCGATAGTTGTTCGAAATAAAAATCGTGGTTCCAGGCTTGCGCGGCATTGTTGTAGAGAGCGCCAGAAGCTTTGCAGATGATTTCCGGCAGTTCCATATCTTCATACAGCGTGCCTTTGATCAGTTCGTTGAGCTTGTTGACATACGTCTGAAAATGCTTCCCGTAGTGGAAGTCAATGGTTTCCGCACTGATAGCTGGTGAAAGTGCCTCCTTAGGGTAAGGCAATGGTGGCAGTTGGTACATCATGGTCGTAGTGGTTAATGGGGTGAATAAAATGTTTTGGTATTGGCGAAAACGAAGACCATATAATTACTCTTGGTTTTGTCCGAAGAGGCCGTTTCAGAGCATCCTGTTGGCAAATCCTTGAAAGTTCTCAAGGCGCTTTTCTGCCGTCGTTTGATGTTGCGTCACGTGGCGTTCCGCTTTAAACATGAAACGCGGAATAAGCCGCCCTATTCATATAGGTGGAAAATCCGGTCCATAAGCTGCCATTTCTCTGAAGAAGTGGCACCGCTTTTCGTCTTTTGGTATCTCCCGGTCAGTGCTTCCCATTCTTCTTGCTTCGGAAGTTTGGCCAGTTTCTCCATCGAATCATTCCAATTGAAATCCTCTGGTGTTTCAACGATCATAAACAGGCGGTTCTCCAGCAGATAAATCTCCATTTCGAGAATCCCCACTTCTTTGATGCCGTCAAGAATTTCTCTCCAAACGTGGTCTTCGTCGTGCAGTTGTTTGTATGCAGCAATGAGCTCTGGCTCATCCTTCAAGTCGAGTGTCTGGCAGAATCGCTTGGTCTTGATGCCAAATTGCTTCTGCGCATATCCTTCCTGTTTCATTAGTTTCAGATTTTGTTTGTTGCGGTTTTCCCCATCGGCAAGGTGAGGGAGAGTGTGCAAGGGGTAAAAGGTTTGCCTCTTATCGTTGCTAAGTTCGGAAAATTTCATGACAAGACAAACATCTTTAATATTAAAACTTCCGCTCTTAACGTTAAAACATGTGTTACGCCTCCTCTCTTTTCCGTGTTTTTGGAAACTCAAGGCGTATTGTGTGCCAATTCCCATCACACGACAGGAGGCAGATGAGAGAAACAACTCCTTCATTCCGCAACCCTCATTCCTTGTTCATTTCCCGGAACTTCGGGGAAATCATCTGGCAAAACCGTCTTGTTTTCTTGAGCAGGAGCTATGCTGATTCACTTTAACATTCCAGATTTCTTTTTGTCGCACTCTGTCACAATAATACCCTATCTTTGCAGCGTCAAATAGTCCTCAGCGCCACGCGCCCTATACTTGTCAGCGAACGCTGTCCCGCGTTCGATTGCGTCTCGTCCTGCGTTCAATCGTGTCTCGCCCAGCGTTCAGTCGTGCCCCGTCCCGCGTTCGCTATCAAATATAGGGAGTGTGCCGGAAATCATAGATTCAGAAAGAAATTCAGCGCTGTCTTTCTGTTTCCTGTGCCGCTTTCGCCATGCTTCATCTCCGGCGTCAGCACCTTTCTGGCCGATGGTGGCGTTTGGTGACATCCCAGACAATTATCAAACCTTATCAATCAATCCTAAGCAGCTGGTCGGGATCAAAGTGCCATGTTTTAGTTATGTGCGTGCCTGCTTATATCCTGATCGCCTGCTTATTCAAACTAACAAAAATCTTAACCATGTCAACCATTTCATTTTCATTGCGTGCGGTTCCACGCTTCACAGACGAATCGCCAGTGGGCTATTATGCTGTCGTAGCCAATCCTGGCAAGTTTACACCAGAACAGTTGTATGAAACCGTGCAAAGCCGTTGCACAGTCACTTCAACCGACATCGTGGCGGTTATGGACGCCTTGGTGAATGTCATAGCAGAGAAACTCTCGTGCGGAACTAAGGTGGAAATACCAGGATTGGGCTATTTTAGTCCAGTGATTTCCTGTCATCGCAAAATTGCGGACAGAAACGACAAGAAGGTGGCGCGGGATTTGTACGTCGGAAACATAGCTTTCAGACCCAAAGCGGGCTTGCAAAAGAAACTGGCCGATGTGCGTTTTGAGCGCTCTTCGCTATCGCCTCATACATTCTTTGCATTGACAGATTTGGAAATCCTCAAGCGCGTTTGCAACTTCCTCAACGTCGAGCCTGTTCGTTTCCTTGACCGTGCTGTTTTTGAATCTCTGACGGGCTACCGTCGCACAAAAGCCCAAAAGACGTTGAAGCGTTTGACAGAAGAGGGCCTGTTGCAGAAACAGGGACACATTTCTGCTCCATATTATATATTGACGGAGAAGGGGATGGACAGCCTTGAGAAGCAGTCTGCAAAATGACGGGAAAACTGAAAGAAAAAGCGGCGAATTGCCTGTAAAATGGTAACTTTGTCCAGCAACGAACAGTTTAGTAATAGTTCAAGTATTTTTTAAGAGGTGTTCTATAAATTAGCTTGAGCCGATTTTACATTTATCACGAAGCAGATTGTTGTATTTCAAAGACGAGCATAGCGAGCTATGTGAGTCTTTGAAATACAGCAAGATGCGAGTGAGAACTGTAAAAGCGGCCAAGTCAATCCTAAATAAAGAATCTCCATTAAAACTAATTTATAGAACATCCCTTAACCCTTACTAAGGTGCAGTGAATAACTTTATTGCACGAAAAACTTAAACCTATGGTAACATCAAAAACAATTTATTCCTTCCTGCTTTCTGAGCAGAAAGGGCAAATACTTCTCACGGCACAGGAATATCCCTGGAGCGTTCTTCAGGTGGTGCCTACCACGCCGGCAGACTTTGAGCACACTATGGCGATTTTGAAGAAGCGAGGTATGGTGGCGCATCACGACACAGACCGTACATTCTTCATCATCCATCTGGCGAGTGGCGACCACGACGGACAACACCCAGAGCATCATATCACCATCACGCAGGAGAACTACAAACAGTTTTTAGAATCCCTCAAGGACGCGATGGCACAGGCGGCAGTGTGGTATGAGGTGAATGTTAGTTCTAAATTGCTCTCGAATGGGTAATTTGAATCATGACAAAAAGCTAAAGGTGCGGAATATGCGTGTGTATAACTGTTGTGAATGGCTTTAAAATTGGTGATTTTGTCCAGACAAACAGCTTACCATACGTAATTTCCCTGCTTCTGAGAGTTGTGAATTGCTTTCAAATTAGTAATTTTGTCTTATGGCAAACAGCGCGAATCACAAAACACAACAATTAAATAACACAAACATGAATAACAACGAAACAAACGCGAAGGTGGGCCGCCCTGCTGCTGAAGGCCGCAGGCATCAATACGTAGTGGCCGACGATGTCCATCAATGGATTTTTGAACACGGCGGCAGCAAATATCTGACTGACACCATCCGCGCAATTATGGCCGTTTCTCCGTACAAGCAGGAGGGAACGACGAAGAGTGAACGACAAAGAGTGTGGCCGTATGTCACAGCTCTAAGGGATAGCGGATGTAAATATGATGTCGTCGTATTCGATGCTCGCGAAGTGGAGAGTTACGTGGTTTTGGAGCAGGAGAAAGGCGACGAACCAAAAGAAGAGGTTGTAATGATTTCCTTCAAGTCTGGCAACCGTCTGTCCGTTTACGCGAAATTAGACATAGGCAATCCCATTGCCGACAACGTTGCAGCTGCCATTGATGCCGTGAAGTACGACCAGTTCTGGTTTGAGGCGGATTGAGTCTCTCTTTATAGGCACACATTTGAATCACTAACATTTGATTTGACATGAATGAGACACAGAAAGACTCTCGTGCCGCCATCGGCCAAGAAGGCACGCCAGAATATGAGGCTGAATTAGAACGGCTGAAGGCTTTGTTTGATGTACCTAAAAAACGTCAACCCAAGCGCCATTACATCATGGTGGACGACGAGGAGTACTTTAAGAAGAGAGATGCGGAATTTGAACGCGAAGAACGCGAAGAACGGGAAAAAGCCAGGCGCGAGCGGTTCAAGCCTAAGAACATCCTCAAGAACTTGCTGGTGTGGGGACTGGCAATCATCGCCTTCTCCGCAGCCTTGTCGTTGTTCGGCTTGCCCTTCTTTTTGTTCCCGTTGCTTGCAGGTGCATTTGCCTGTAAACGATAATGACGAGAGGTCAACAAATTGGAATATTATGCAACATTGTGGTGTTTTGTGCAGAAGATGTTGCCTTGTTGTGAATTGCTTTCAAATTAGTAACTTTGTCCTAT
>UMGH01059633.1_pt1 | contig 13176 bp, 11 predicted proteins | sample 1965231 | NCBI WGS metagenome assembly UMGH01 (sample SAMEA4836068, study PRJEB28245) | human gut metagenome | biome: gut microbiome; material: fecal sample | place: Denmark | collected 2008 | reverse complement strand
AGCAATAATCTGCCGATTCTCGACTGCGGGAAGAAGAGCGGCATAGGGGACATCGGTCTGCCGGATTTCACTAACATGGCGCCGGAAGTCGCTGTGATACCCGGACACGGCTATGTCATCTGCGATTCTGACAACGTCAAGGAATTCCCGTCCAGAAAAAAGGCAATCCGTGAGGATGCGCTCATGTACAGGGTATATGTCGATTCATGGATTCAGACTGACGGAAAGAATGTCGGGGCCAATGTCTATTTCCTGCTCGGCAGCCCTCTGGAACGCGGGCAAATGCCGGAAATGGACAGCGACCTCGGAACGCTCGCCTTCGATCTGGTCAGCCATAAGTCCAATTCAATCAGCGTAATGTTGCCTTCGGAGGACATTGAGGTTATTATCAATGACAAGACACCTCTGGCCTGCTCCACCAAAGGTAAGACATTGACATTAACATTGACAAGCGCCCCGATGTCATACGAGACCGGCACGTGGTCACTCAGTATCCGAAGCGGAAGGGTCTATACGAAGGCGACAGTCGCAATTGAGTAATTTGTTTGTCAGAAAGAATTTTTTCAATGAATATGGGAAGAACGGCTCGCAATTTGCGGGCCGTTCTTCTCATGAACCTACTGGAATATTCCAGGTTAGCGCTCTGGTATTTACACATATTTTAACCACATGGTTTTTTATTATTCAAGTTTCGCAAGTTGTCAGACTTGCTGAACGTTAGTGCGAATTTGAGGGTCGTCACTCGTTAGAAGGCTATAAGCCCAATGCGTAATTATCCGAAAATTTCGTAAAGTTCCTTGTTGCTGAGTTTTCCTATCCAGTTTTCGCCAGTAGCTACTGTCATCTCTGCGAGGTGCTTTTTCCTCTGTATCATTTCATTGATCTTTTCCTCGAAAGTATCCTTCGTTATGAAACGATGCACAATAACATTCTTGTCTTGGCCGATACGATATGCTCTATCTGTCGCCTGTGCTTCCACAGCAGGATTCCACCACAGGTCAAAGTGGATTACATGTGAGGCGGCAGTAAGATTTAGTCCGGTTCCGGCAGCTTTGAGCGAAAGGACAAAGACCTTGTGTTCCCTGCTGTTCTGAAACATTGAAACCATATCATTGCGCTGCTTGACGGAGCAACCTCCGTGATAAAACAGCGGAGCAGTACCAAACCGCTGAGCAGCAAACTTCACTATCATATCTCCCATTTCACGGAACTGGGTGAAAATCAGAACCTTTTCGCCAGCATCAACGATAGCTTCAATCCGGTCCAACAACATCTCCACTTTTCCTGAAAGTTCCGGGCGCAAATTCCCGTTCTTCAGATACTGTGCAGGATGATTGCATATTTGTTTCAATGCCAATATCATCTGCAATATCAGGCCTTGGCGCTCAAAAAGCGCCTTGTTGTTAGATGTATCCTTATTTTCGATTTCCGCCATTGCAGCTTCGAGAGTCTTGTGATACAGAGCTGCCTGATTTGCTGTAAGCGATGAGTATTCGTCAAGCACAATCTTATCCGGCAAATCATTGATAATGCTTTTATCTGTCTTCATTCTCCGCATCATAAATGGTGCCGTCACCTTTCTGAACCTGGCAGCACAGTTCTCGTCATTGAACACCTGTATCGGCTTGGCATATTCTTCGCCGAATGACTTGAGACTTCCGAGATAGCCGTTGTTGGCAAAATCCATTATGCTCCAAAACTCGCTCATACGGTTCTCTACCGGTGTTCCGCTCAACGCTATATGTGTATCGGCCTGGATGGACTTGACGGACTTGCATTGGGCCGTAGATGGATTCTTGATATTCTGGGCTTCATCAATGACCATAATCGCCCATTGTTTCTTGGCAAAGATTTTAGTGTCAGAACGAAGCACGCCATAGGATGTGAGCAACACGTCGGGCATATGTTTAGGCATTTCGCGAGCCGTTCCGTGATAGATGAATGAGGTCAAATCCGGCGCGAAACGAGTGATTTCAGACTGCCAATTGGACAGGAGGCCAGTAGGAACTACTATCAAAATACCCTTCTCTTTCAACTGCCCGTCTTCTTTGAGTTTCTGAATCAATGTTATGGTCTGCAAGGTCTTACCCAATCCCATATCGTCTGCCAGAATAGAGCCGAAACCAATCCGCATATTCCTATAAAGCCATGAATATCCACGCTTCTGATATGGTCTTAACTCTGCATTGATCCCACTTGGAACTTGTATTTCCCGTTCGTCGGTAAAGAATTTGATTAGAGCGCGTGCGTCATCGGTAATCGTGACCGGTGCAGATTTGTAGCTTCCCAGCAATGCCGTTTGCAGCAATTGTCCGGGAGTCACATTCTTTGTTTCTGAAATCGCATTGTTCATTTTCTCCAAGTCGAGACAATCCATATAGACATAAGTGCCTTTGAATTTCAGAAGTTTTCCGGCATTGCCCAACAATTCGCGGAATTCTTCCACAGACACAACATCATCGCCAAGAGCGACTTCCCATTCAAAGTCGAACAGGTCTGAAAGCCTTATAGAAGTGACGGAAGTCTGGTTTTTCTTTTTGATTTTCAATGTCGGTTTCGGCCTGACAAGCGACTCCAATGATTTAGGCATCAAGACCTTGACTCCGAGCAGGCGGACTGCGGGGATTATATTTATAAGTAGCGGTCCCAACTGTTCCATTCCATACCGCAACGGCATTGACCCTTTATCTGACACATATCCGCTCACATCAGGAATAATCACGGCCAAATCGGCAAGCATCTTGAGTGTTTCCAATCTTGATGCTGCATATCTTTCATCGGTCAGGACTAGGGACAGGGGAACAGAATCGAAGTCGTTCTCATCCATGTTATCTACCGCTATGTTCATTTCGAACATGTCACCCAGAAGCAAGTCGCTGACTTCATCGATAATAAGGACCGGAGTGTAACGTGAGCGATGTATATTATAGGATGACAACCAGGCACAAATGCTTCCAGGAATTTCGGTTTCACCCGGTTGCGCGAAGCCAATCTGCTGATTGTCGAAGAATAGCCCTGTCAATGTTGTGCGGGAGGGCAGCGAAATCTCCGGTATCATCTTGCCCAACAGGAACGATACCAATATATCCGCTTTGCTCAATACATATTTGCTTCTTTTCCCGACATTGACGCGAATCATTCTGTCAGGAATCAGACTGTCAAGACTTGAGAGCACATTGCCCACTTCAGGGTCAATCTTGCAAGGCAGCCATCGGACAGCAAAAAGTTTGTTCTCCAGTTTTACTGTCTGCGGTTCAATGTCGCCGTTCGCCAAGAGATGGATTGATGTCAATATTCCTTGATGAAGAGCTGTTGTACTTGGAGAATAATCCGGCAGAAAATCAGGATTGATTCTGGCTATCTTGGCCAATAAATCATTGTCGGACAAGTCGTTGTTCGGCGACAGTAATGACCAATTCAGACAGAAATCCATATCGAGCGAGAACTCTGCATCCTCGGTTATCCGATGATCTTCTTCATTGATTTCATTGGCATTGAACAGTTTTTCGACAGCTGTTTTCCCTTCTAAGAACTTACGCGCGTACTGCTGCAAACGACGAATGTGGTTGGAGTATTTTTCTTTGAAATCGCCGGTGACATCGAAAGTGGGATTCTGCGGAAGAAGCATCAGAAGGACTTCAAGCCGGTCTGAGAGTCCGGAAAAATTTACTCTGTGGAACTGTGGGGGAGTGGTTGACAAGTCTTTCGCTGTCCGGTGTTCCACGATACTTTTAAGCAATGGCACTTCCGACATTTTGGCTGCGGCATCAACCTCTACGCCGCGCGCTTTCAGTTCCGCCAGCAAATCGACATTATGAATCTGGAATACTACAAACGGATTGTTGTCTATCTCGCGGCTCATCATGTATATAACCGCAGCAATATGCTTGCACGGTACAGCCCAGTCCGGACAGTTGCACTGCATCTTGAAGTCCGTCCATTTTTCAGGAAATATCTTCAATCCACATTCCGACGTAATGTCAAGAACTGCCGGATCAAGCTCATGTTTAAGCATTTTGGATACTATTTCCGGGCGGGCGATAATTCCATCTATGAGTTTGTCAATGTCTTCAGGAAAAAATGGGGGTATAATAAGCGTCACCGAATATGGTCTGATACGCCTTCCGTGGACCTTTGCCTTTATGATGTTTCCGGTTACTTTTACCTCACTCACAGCTCCTGATCGGGCATAAGTTGCTCCTCTCGGGATTCTGTTTTCATAATCAATATGTGTCAATGACTGGAGCCAGCGGTTTCCCCACCATGTCGTTCCGAAATTCTTTGCCATAATTGTTGATGTATATTTGAAAACGTGGTTTGGAAGCGATTATAGTTTTTCGAACTTGTAGCGGAGACGCGCCAGTTCGACTGCAGCGCCAATACGGTACATCTCCTGACAGGATGCCACGAAGACCTGGTATGCGGCAATACTTTGTGGCTCAATGTGTTCGTGACGTATCAGCGAAACTGTAGCATCTGCAATATAGTCCCCGCCCAATTTTTGCCAATGCCCGTCAATGTCGGGACTTGACAAAAGCATTGACGGTGCTGTTTGGAACGCAGCTTTCTCCTTGGGCGCCGACGTCACAGGAAAGCCGCATTCGCGACAGATCCGCACAAGTCCTCCCTCGAGTTTGTCGATGTAAGTTTCAATGTCGTAAGTGTTTTCCATTTCCAATCCAGTCAAATCCAATGTTCCGGAATCCGTAACGTGACTGTCACTAATTCCTATACGCCTAATTTAGATAAATCACACGAGTTGGGCAATACTTCGCTCTTACATTACCTTCAGCCTTCACCTCTATTGGCAGTAATTTCCCGTTCCTCTGAATCAGAAAGTCAATTTCAAGTCTTGTTCCGTCATCCGTCAGCACCATAGACAGAAGCGATGCGGGGAGGATATAGTCAAGTTAAAAATCATTATCTTCGCATTCAAATAAAGCAGATATGACAGAATACGAAAAGATGCTCAGCGGAGAGATTTATAACGCAGCAGATCCTTCTCTTCTGAAGGACCTGTATGCTTGTTCGGAACTATGCTGGGAATACAATCAGATAAGGCCTACTGATTTCAAGTCAAGGAATGAGAAACTGAAGCAAATTCTGGGTGAGGCCGATGACGACACATTCATAAACCCGCCATTCCATTGTGACTACGGGAAGCATATCAAGGTCGGCAGGAGGTTCTTTGCCAACTTCAATTTCGTCGTCCTTGACGAGGCTCCAGTTACAATCGGCGACGATGTCTTCATCGGGCCGAATGTCGGCATCTATACGGCCTGCCACAGCACGGACCCGAAAGAACGCAACACGAGGGAGGAATGGGCCAAGCCTGTGACCATAGGCGGAAACTGCTGGATAGGCGGCAATGTGACAATTCTTCCCGGAGTGACAATCGGTGAAGGCAGCACCATCGGAGCCGGAAGCGTAGTCGTTAAAGACATTCCTTCCCATTGCGTCGCTGTGGGCAATCCGTGTGTCGTCATCAAGGAACTTGAAGATTAACCACCAATTATCCCAAGCGGGTCTAACCATCGGAAATAAAAGGATAGTAATGTGATGTAATATCACTGATTTACAGTCTATTAGGAATGAAAGCCGATTTTTGATTGGTTCGTTATTCTTTCCTAAATTAGCGGATTGTTTACCCACTTTTGTCTCGTTTTTGTCCCTCGCTGTATTATCTTTGTATCGCAAGCTAAATGCTTGATAATCAATGATAAAAGAATATATTAACATCAGAAAAGAAAGGAAATAAAATGGGACGAAAGAAGAAAGAAATCCGTTTGAAGGAGCCTGTGCGCATCCGAGAAAAGAAGATAGCAGGTGGCAACATCAGCCTCTATCTTGACATTTACCAGAAGGGATTGAGAAAGAAAGAGACGCTGAAACTCTATCTTGTGCCAGAAATCAACGCTGCTACCAAGTTGCAAAACGCCAATACAAGAAAGTTGGCAGAGCAAATCAAGGCGCAGCGCATTCTTGACATCCAGAGAGAGGGTCTTGTGGATTGGGACAAGGTGAAGAAGTCACGCATGACACTTACCAAGTGGATGGATGACTTTGTGAAGTACAATGCCGAGTTGTCTGAGTCTTCCATGAAGACCAAGCGAAACACTCATGCTCGCATTGACCAATACCTATTACATATAGGCAAGCCAGAGTTTCTGTTGAAAGACGTGGATAAGGAGTTTTGCAAAGGCTTCATTACTTTTTTGAAGACTTGCACCTACAATGATGGAAAGAAACAACTCAGCACCACCACTTGCCGCATGTTCGTCAACTATTTCGGCTCGTCATTGGCAAAGGCAGTAAGGGACGGACTGATTGAGCAAAATCCATTCTTGCTGTTGGAGGCAAAGGAGAAGCCACAGAAGCGAGTGGCTGAGCGTGAGTTTCTGACAATAGAGGAAATAAAGAAGGTGATGAACACACCATGCCGTTATGAACTGGTGAAGAAAGCCTTTCTATTCTCCTGTTTCACTGGTCTGCGATATAGCGACATGAAAGCCTTGAACTGGAGTGAAATCCACAAGGCTGCTGACGGCAAGACAGAATACATTGACCATATCCAAGTCAAGACCAAGGACAGAGTAACCATCCCCTTGTCGGAAGAAACAAAGAAGTGGATGCCTAAAAGAGAAGAAGGCATAGACAACATCTTCCACAACTTGACAATCACATCTACAACTGTAGAAGTGGTTCTGAAAGAATGGATGGAGGCAGCAGGTATAACCAAGCATATAACCTACCATTGCTCACGACATACGGCGGCTACGATGCTCCTGACCCTTGGTGCAAGTATCTATGTAGTAAGCAAGATACTCGGACACAAGAGCATCAAGATGACGGAGATTTACGCCAAGATTGTTGACAAGAAGAAGTTGGAAACCGTGAACCTCGTGAACGGAATGTTTGACAAAATACCAGTAATACAATGAAGATAGAAATCAAGGAACGTAAGCTGACGGAGGGCAAAAGAACCTTATATCTGGAATACTACGAGAGTGGCTACCGTAAGAGAGAAAACTTGCACCTCTATCTCTTGCCCGATGATGCCGTTGGTGCTGCAAAGCACAATCGGCTTACATACAACAAGGCTATGGAGATACGAGCAGAGCGCATCCTCACCCCTCCTGTATTGGAGAAAGAGAATGCCAAAAGCGAAGAACAAGGCAACGGCTTGACTTGGCTACAATGGTGCGATGATTATATCAAATGGTCTGTTGATTGTGGCAACTGCAAGAAGATGATAGGTCATAAGAATGTTGTCCGCAAACGTATAGCCACTTATCTGCGAAGAGTAGATAAGAAAGACATCCTACTGAAAGATGTCAGTAAAGATGAAATTTGCGGTCTTTTTGATTATATGCGTAACAAGTATCGCAACAAACGCCAAATCAAGACCAACGGAGGACGGTTGGCTGATTACACATTACTGTTGTTTGAGGAAACTGTCAAAGCGATATTTAACAAGGCTATGCGTGAAGGACTTGTAAAATTCAATCCTGTACACAGTCTAAACAAGTTGGAACGCTTCCATGCTCCTGACAAACACAGAGAGTATCTTACGCCCGAAGAACTCACACGTTTCCTGGCGGTGGAAGCTGAATGTGAGAATGAACGAACCGTACAACTGGCATTTGGCTTATCATCCATGACTGCCCTTCGCCTTGGCGATATGCAGCATCTAAGGTGGTGTGATATTAAAATGATAGATGGCGTTCCGACAATCAGCATCATACAGCGAAAGACAAAGCGTCCTGCCATTATTCCGCTCAATGAAATGGCGCAATCGTTGTTGCCACCTCGAACGGATGACAATCCGGAAAGTCTTGTGTTTCACCTTGTCAAGAAGTCAGACAACGTATCGAAATATGTAAGAAGACTTAAAGAAAAGGCAGGCATAGAAAAGGATTTGACCTACCATTGCTCACGGCATACGACAGCATCGTTGGCTATCTCAGCAGGAGCAGACATATCAGCAGTGAAGGATGTTTTGGGACATGGAAGCATCACTTCAACCGAAGTTTATGCAAAAGTGGCTCTTGAAAAGAAGATAGAGGCGGTCAATCTGTTTAATGGCGTGTTTGATTGAGACATACAGCAGGGTGCGAACAACGGAGAAGTCTTACTTCTTCACTTTTGTTGGAAAATTGCCGTCAGGCTGTATTCAAAAAACGCTTGTGTTCAAATAAATCTGCAAGACTTATCTGGACACAGGCTTTTTCATGTTCAATTTAATCTTTGATATAGATGACAACAGGAGTAATATACGCTCGTGTCTCCAGTATGGGTGACAGACAGAGCAAGGAAAGACAGGTCAAGGACTTGTCGGAGTATGCAAAATATAAGGGTATCGAAGTCTTCAAGGTCTTTGAGGAACACATCTCTGGCGCAAAGAAGAATGATGAGCGTCCAGTGTTGTGTGAGGCAATGGAATACTGCAAGGCAAACCGCATTGGAATCCTACTTGTCAGCGAGCTGTCAAGATTGGGTCGCAATGCGTTTGAGGTGCTTGCCTCTGTCAAGAAACTCATTGACTGTGGCATTAACCTCTACATACAAAAGGAACAGCTTATATTATTGGACGATGAAGGACATCCATCCCTCTTTGCCCCGATAATGATAGCCACGCTTTCGACCTGTGCGCAATTGGAACGTGATAATATCTCATTTCGATTGCAGTCTGGACGGAAGTGGTATATAGAGAAAGGCGGAAAACTCGGACGCAAGGTTGGCTCTATAAAAACTACAGAACAGATAAAGACCGAATATAGGGAAGTAATAAGTTTGCTCCGCAAGGGATATTCAATTCGGGATGTGGCGAAACTGAGTGGCAAGGGTGTGAGTACGGTGCAACGAGTAAAGCGATTGATGATGCTATAAAAGTTCATTTTGAAGAATAAACAGCTACAAATGACACTAAAACCGCACAAATTCGCCTTATTTATGCAGAAAACAACCTCGCAGTTGTGTTTTCTCATTAAAATCAGTTATCTTTGTAGGCAAAATGGCAATAGCCAGAATTATAAATGGAACAAAGCGAAATACGTCTAAGATGATAAAGGAAACAATATCTCCTTTTCAAAATGCAGGAACACAAATGAGCCAAGAAGAAAAATCATGGTTAAATCATTCTCAAATGATAGCCAATGCCATGTCCGCAAGAATGAAGGAACTTGGAATGACTCAAAAGATGTTGGCTGAAAAAATGAATTGTACGCAACAGTACATTTCAAAAATCTTAAAAGGACGAGAAAACCTTTCGCTTGAAGCCATAAGCAAAATAGAGAATGCCTTGTATATTCATTTCCTGCAAATGGATGAATAGTCATATTCTCATAAGTGTAATGATAAAAACAAGATAAGATATGCCAGTACAAAGTGAAGCCGCTCTCGAAAACGGACTTATAGACACTCTTCAAAATATGAACTACGAGTATGTTCATATTGAGGAGGAGAAGAACCTGTCTGCCAATTTCAAGAAGCAGTTGGAGATACACAACAAGAAGAAATTGGAAGAACTCGGTCGCACAGAATTTACTGAGTCTGAATTTGAAAAGATACTAATTTATCTTGAAGGTGGCACTCGCTTTGAGAAGGCAAAGAAACTTCGTGACCTCTTTCCGCTTGAACTTGAAAGTGGTGAACGCCTGTGGGTGGAGTTCTTGAACCGTACCCATTGGTGTCAAAACGAGTTTCAAGTTTCCAACCAAATTACAGTTGAAGGAAGGAAAAAGTGCCGTTATGATGTGACGATACTCATTAACGGTTTGCCTTTGGTTCAGATTGAACTGAAGCGCAGAGGTGTGGAGTTGAAACAGGCGTACAACCAGATACAACGCTACCACAAAACTTCCTTTCATGGATTGTTTGACTATATCCAGTTGTTTGTCATATCCAATGGTGTGAACACTCGCTATTTTGCCAACAACCCGAATAGTGGCTATAAGTTCACTTTCAACTGGACGGATGCAGCCAATGTGCCTTTCAACGACTTGGAGAAGTTTGCCACAGTGTTCTTCGACAAGTGTACATTAGGCAAGATTATCGGTAAGTATATCGTCTTGCATGAGGGTGACAAGTGCCTGATGGTGCTTCGCCCTTATCAGTTCTATGCGGTGGAGAAAATTCTTGACCGTGTAGAAAACTCCAACGACAATGGCTATATTTGGCATACAACTGGTGCAGGCAAGACCTTGACCTCATTCAAGGCTGCACAACTCGTTTCTGAGTCGGACGATGTGGATAAGGTTATGTTTGTGGTTGACCGCCACGACCTTGACACTCAGACCCAAGCCGAATACGAGGCCTTTGAGCCTGGTGCCGTTGACAGTACCGACAACACGGATGAGTTGGTGAAGCGTCTGCACAGCAATTCTAAGATTATCATCACTACCATCCAGAAGTTGAATGCCGCTGTTAGCAAGCAGTGGTACAGTAGTCGCATTGAGGAAATACGCCATTCTCGTATCGTAATGATTTTCGATGAATGTCATCGAAGCCATTTCGGAGAATGCCATAAGAACATCGTGAAGTTCTTTGACAATACGCAGATATTCGGCTTCACTGGTACGCCTATTTTTGTGGAGAATGCCGTGGACGGACACACTACAAAAGAGATTTTCGGTAACTGCCTTCACAAGTATCTTATTAAGGATGCCATTGCCGATGAAAACGTGCTCGGTTTCCTTGTGGAGTATTACCACGGCAACGAGGATGTGGACAATGCCGAGCAAGACCGCATGACGGAGATAGCCAAATTCATCCTTAATAATTTCAATAAGTCAACATTTGACGGTGAGTTTGACGCACTGTTTGCCGTGCAGTCTGTGCCAATGCTTATCCGCTACTACAAGATATTCAAGAGTCTCAATCCGAAGATTAGAATTGGTGCGGTATTCACATACGCTGCCAACAGCAGCCAAGATGACGAGCAGACAGGCATGAACACAGGTGGCTATGTAAGCGACAGCACAGGTGAGGCTGACGAGTTACAAGCCATCATGGATGACTATAATAATATGTATGGAACGAGTTTCACCACCGAAAACTTCCGCGCGTATTACGATGACATCAACCTCCGCATGAAGAAAAAGAAGGCCGACATGAAGCCTCTCGACCTTTGCCTTGTGGTAGGAATGTTCCTTACTGGCTTCGACAGCAAGAAACTCAACACGCTCTATGTTGATAAGAACATGGAGTATCATGGCTTACTGCAAGCGTTCAGCCGTACCAACCGTGTGCTGAACGAGAAGAAACGTTTCGGAAAGGTGGTGTGCTTCCGTGACTTGAAAAGCAAGGTGGACGAGTCTATCAAACTTTTCAGCAACAGCAACAATCTTGAAGATATAGTGCGTCCGCCGTTTGATGATGTGAAGAAGAACTATCAAGAACTGACCAAGGATTTCTTGACACATTATCCCGAACCACATTACGTGGACTATCTCCAAAGCGAGAACGACAAGAAGCAGTTTATCCTTGCTTTCCGTGACATCATCAAGAAACACGCAGAGATACAGGTGTATGACGAGTTTGATGTAGATGCTCCCGACCTTGGCATGACCGAACAGCAGTTTATGGATTTCCGCAGCAAGTATCTTGACATTCATGACAGCATTATTTTGGTTGACCCACCTGCACCAAAGCCAACTCCCAACCCTAATGAAGACGAACCAACTCCAGAAGATCATAAACTTACGGATATTGACTTCTGCTTGGAATTGTTGCATAGTGACATTATCAATGTTGCCTACATTTTGGAGTTGATTGCAGACCTCAATCCATACAGCGAGGATTATTCAGAAAAGCGCAAGCACATCATCGACACAATGATAAAGGATGCCGAACTTCGCAGTAAGGCAAAGCTCATTGACGGATTTATCCAGAAGAATGTAGATGATGACCGTGACAACTTCATGGCTCGCAAACAAAAGGCTGACGGTACGAGCGACCTTGAAGAGCGATTGAACAACTATATCGTCACAGAGCGTAACAATGCTATCAATACGCTTGCCAAGGACGAAGATTTGGACGCTTCCGTGCTCAATCATTACCTTTCTGAATATGACTATCTACAAAAGGAGCAGCCAGAAATCATACAAGAGGCATTGAAAGAGAAGCACTTGGGACTGATAAAAAAGCGCAAAGCATTAACAAGAATACTCGATAAACTGCGTTCTATTATAAGAACATTCAGTTGGGAATGACAAAATTGCAATGATAAAGATAGTTAGAGATATAGATATAACGGCTCTTGGAGTCAGCGTGTATAACCGCAAGTGGCAACCTATCCATTTACAACAAGGTGAAATGGATGGAGCATGTGCTGTGTATTCTATGATGATGAATCTTCTTATACTAAAGGTTCTCACTCGTAGCCAAGTTGTAAACTTGAACACTACATTCAAAGGAAATACCGCCAAAGGAAGGCTTTTCAAAGAGTTCTTTGTAACAGAAGGACTTTGCCGTGATGGTTTCTATTTCTCAGAAATCAAAGAAAAACTTTCTCACTCTTTTGCTAAAGAAGTAACATCATCTGCACTACAATATACGGCTTCTCTATCAGACCAAACCATATTTGTAGAAGAACTTAAAACTGCAATAAATGACAACTTGCCTTTGGTTACTGCCATATCATTTAGAGGTGGTGCTCATGCAATACTTGCTATTGGCTATGAAGAGCAAGAAGGGGTTGTTGAAAAAATATTTTGTTTAGACCCAGGCTATACCATCAATCATACCTCTTTTTGGAATAGCGTTATAATACTAAATAAGGGGAAAGGGAAGTATTGCCATCAATATATAACAGACAAAGACGATGACAATGTCTTTATTAGTGAAACATTGAAAATAAAAAAGAAATAACGATATGAGCGAAGAATTACAACAGAAACTCCGTGACCAGCTTTGGGAAGTCGCAAACAAACTGCGTGGCAATATGTCTGCAAGCGACTTCATGTATTTCACTCTCGGCTTCATCTTCTACAAGTATCTGTCGGAGAAGATAGAGAAGCACGCCAACGACGCATTGGTCGACGACGAGGTGACGTTCAAGGAGTTGTGGGCTATGGAGAAGGACGAAGATATAGAAGAACTTCAAGAGGTTGTCAAGACCGAATGTCTGGAAAATATCGGCTACTTCATTGAACCAAACTTCCTGTTCTCGTCTGT
>UMGH01047154.1_pt1 | contig 13200 bp, 7 predicted proteins | sample 1965231 | NCBI WGS metagenome assembly UMGH01 (sample SAMEA4836068, study PRJEB28245) | human gut metagenome | biome: gut microbiome; material: fecal sample | place: Denmark | collected 2008 | reverse complement strand
GAGGATGCGAAACAACAAATCGCGATCAACCTGCTTCAGTTAGGGACGCCATGTGAAATCGTGGCGAAGGCGACAGAATTGTCCCTGGAGGATGTGGCTAAGCTAAAGGAAAGCCTCTGAGTACGCCAGCCTTGACAACATTGACAAACAAAATTACGTAAAGGCCATGACAACAGCACGTGACACCCACAATCAGATTGAATACGCCAGGGAAACCGCGCTTGAAGAAGGACTCGCGAAAGGTCGCGAAAAAGAACGTAAGTCGATAGCGATTAACTTTCTTCAGTTGGGGACACCATGCGAAATCGTGGCGAAAGCTACCGGTCTGTCTATGGAAGAGGTTCTGAAGTTGCAGAAAGAGTCATCGTAGGACATCCTTGAATTAAGTTGTTGAAACGTAATCGTCTCCGCTCTTCGTATGACATCGAAGAACGGAGACGAATTGATTATAAACTCATACACGCTATTTATCAAGTAGATAGAGTGAACCTAAAATATCAATACTCATCGGCATCAAGTTCCAAACTTTCAACCTTGCCACATTTTCCTCTTTTGATTTTTAAGGCTTTATCTAAAGCATTGGCATTCTCATCAGATAACCATGTTGCATATGTTCCAATTAGTATAGAGAATCCCGATACTATGCTAGACACGATTTGTTTGAAGCATTGCGAAAAAGGAGTAAACGGCAGACATATCGTAAAAAAGCCGATAACAATCAAACATGCATACAAGATTTTAACTTTTGTTTTCATGATAAAATATTGATTATACGTTAATTATGGCATGATTATAACACCTATTCCTGAAAAATAATGGTGGCTCAATAACTGTAACATTAACTAGTAATTGTAAAAAATTGTTGTTAATCCTTAACACAGCGAATGGAGAATATGGAAATAACGTTACTTGGGTTATGCTTCATCTTTTCAACCTCTTCTGAATCAAATTTTAAATACCAATATTCCTTATCGTTATATTCAGTTGTACTAAAATCAGAGGACCAATAGTACCCAACTTCGTTTTTTCCAGATCTGCTCGTGATACCATGCCCGGCAGCAGGCAGGAATACAGCTGGCACGTCTTTAGAGTATTTTTGGTCTCCTGAGAACCAGCGCCCAAATAGTTCATTCTCATTAACCAACTCTGAATAATTTTGAGACAATAATTCCAGTTCTGTTTTACTTGGAAGGCGCCATCCCAATGGACATGCTTTCTGGGCATTTTGATCTCCTATAATAATGCCCAACAAATCAGTTAATGTGGCCCCACAATTCACTGGAGCCCATTTTAAATCGTTAATCTCTACTGCAGGACCAAAATTGAATCCGTCAACAACATAGTCATTTATTCCGCGCAATACTTTAATAGGTACATAATCTGATATTATTTGATTTCTGCTGTTAGACACAACTATTCTAACAGATGAACTTATAGTTCGCTTGAAAAAGGCTTCACTTAATCCGTCGGATGAAAGTTCCACTACTAGCATCCCGTCTTTCCCAGTTGCGGATTTTATGGTCAATGGAACGAAATCGCCTGCTGCTTTAGTTTTCAATGTATAAACGGCTTTGGCTGAAAGGGCTGACTGCCAGACGGATGCGATTTCTTCTGCTGCACTTGCCGGGGCCACCTCGAACTTGAGAGTAAAATCTCCCGGAACGATAGTGCTGCCATCCATCGTATATGGCACGACCTCATATCCATCCTCATACGTAGGCACGTAAGATATGGATATCACCTTGTTGACAATCTTTGAAATCTGATCTTTCAGTGCTGAAATCTCATCTTGCATCGCCTTAAGTTCAGACTTGACTGATTCGATATTCCCCTCCAATGCACCAATTCTATCATCAAGTGCTGAAAGTTTCTGTTCCAGCGCAGCAACCTCATTGTCAATCCGCTCGTTAATCTTGGATATTTCGGCATTGACCTTTTCTGTCAATTTTCCGTCAAGGGTATTTATCGCTGAGGTGATGGCTGCAGTGTACGCACTTGTGATATCCTCTTTCGACTTGGCGAGTTCATTCTTCATCGATGCGATTTCAGCGGCATTTGCCTCCTGTGTCTTCTTTACGGCATCAAGCTCATTGCTCAAAGACTTTATCAAATTGGAATTGGCCTGTATCTTTTCTGAACTACTTGACTCCAAGTTGCTTATCATCTCCTCCAAGTAGGTTTTCTGAGCGGATAGTTGCGACTCTATCTCTTTCTTCTGTGCATCAAGCTTCGCCTCTGTCTCGGCTATAGTGGAATATGCTGACAGTGAACTGCTTATCCAAGTTTTTAGCGAAGCCTCCAATGATGCAATAGAAGAAGCGATTTCAGCACGATAGGCAGATTCGATCTCACTTTTAGTCTCTGCTATTGCTGAAATGTATCCTTTACGGATTTCTTCTGCAGTCTTACTTATCTCTTCTTTTATAGGTGCGATGGCTGCTTCGATGTCATCAGCCCATTTTCCTTTAAGTTTAGTCTCCATTGCGGACAATGACTCAGTAAGACTGGCGATTGTCTGTTTCAATGATGCAATTTCCGTAGTGACAGTCTCATATTGGTCAAGGGTAGCAAATGTTGCTGACGCCCAATTTTTAGTGTTCTGTATTTGCCCGTCAATATAAGATTGAAGCTCTTCTATTTTCTTCTCAATTTCAATATCTTTAGCTTTCAAAGCTGCAATAGTCGTATTTACACCTTCCAATTTGCTGTCCATCTCAGTTTTCATTGACTTTAACTGAGATAACGTTTCTGACTTTGCCGCTTCAATCGATGCTACCAACTCTTTCTTCATTGCACTGTCACTTGCTTTGGCATCTGCAATTGCCTGTTCCAATGCTCTTTCTATCTCGTTAATTTTTGAATCATTAGCCGCAATCGATTTCCTTAATTCCACTGCGGTCCCCTGAAGAGCTTCTATGTAACTTTTCAGTTCGGAATCAGCAGTCTTTAACTTGTTGATAGTCTCATCAATAGCTGAAATCTGCTGCGCTATCGTAGCAACACGTCCCTGAAGAGTCTCTATCTCTTCGCCCATCTCAGAAACCTTGGTTTTAATGTCGGCAACAGCACTCTCTAGAGTCTTTACTCGTTCTGTCAATGCTGCCATTGCGTTTCTCATATCCTCCATTTCAGAATCAATGCGAGTGTTCAATGCTGCTACTTCTTTTGCTATATCTCCTTTTAATCGACCTTCGCAATCAGCGATTGCGGAAGATATTACGGCCTTATAGGACTCGGTCATTTCAGTTCTCATGTTTGAAATGCTGTTCTCAAGTTCGGATATCTTAGCCGTGTTTTCAGCTATTGCGCCGGCATTGCTGCTGATGGCTTTGGCGTTGTCTGCAATTAGCGAAGCATTCGAGGATATGTCTTCAGAATTCTTGGAAATCTTTTCCGCATTTGAAAGTATCTGAGCGGCAAATGAATCGGCAGAACCACCAGCGGTAATTTTCAGTGCATCTATAGCGGCCTTGTTGGCGGATATGGACTTTGTGTTCTCTGAAATGGCTGATTTATTCGCATTTATCGATTCTTTATTTTCCGCAATCTTTCCCTCGATAACCTTTTGGAGATTATCTATTCGTTCTGAATATGTTTTTCTTATTGAAGTTATTTCTTCATTGATTGCAGTGACATCTGCTCCTACTTGAGTCAGTTTAGATTCGAGGTCGGATATCTTTCCATCAAGATCTCGCTTCAGCTCCACAACCGCTTTTTCGAGGTTTTCTATTGCAGTGGAATTTTCTGTGATTGATTTTGTGTTATTATTGATTTTCTGTGAATTAGATGATATGCTTTCAGCATTGTCAATGATACTCTGCGCATTTGATGTGATATCCTCCTGTGCGGATGTGAGGTCATTTCGAAGAGTTTGAATCAGTGTTGTATTACCGCTGATTTTCTCGGTAAGCGAGTTGCTCAATGCGGAGACCAGACTCTCCAAATATTCTTTCTGAGATTTTAACTGATTTTCAAGATCGGATTTTAAGGAGGTCAGCTTTGCATCAGTCTCACTAATTGTATAGTAACCTGTCAATGCGCTGTTTACCCATTCTTTCATTGATGTTTCAAGTGCAGATATGGATGCAGCTATTTCCGCTTTATACGCATTTGTCAGTTCTGTCTTTGCTGTAGATATTGCATTCGTATATGAGTTAGTTACCTCTTCTGCAATGTCTGCCGATATTTGGTCCCTAACTTGTGAAATGGCGGTTTCAATCTCCTTGGATACGTTTTCTTTGAGCTTTTTCTCCAAGGTTTCGACTGAACTGTTTAGACTTTCAATGCTCTGTTTTATGACTGAGATATCAGATATGATAGCATTATACTGCTCCAATGTTGCAAAAGTTGCTGTCGCCCAGTCTTTGGATTTTTGAAGTTCATCATCTGCATAGGCCTTGATGTCGGTTATTTTCTTCTCCAGTTCTTTATCCTTGTTCTGGAGTTCTGTAATTGTTTCTTTGAGTTTATCCAACTGCCCCTGCATTTCAATCTTTGCTGCATTTAATTGGGCGACAATGTCGGACTTGGCCATGTTGAGAGCAGATATCAGTTCTTCTTTCAAATCCTTGTTGTCGGCTTTAGCATCACTGATAGCTTTGTCAAGATCTGCCTTTACTTTGTCGATTTTCCCGTCGGATTCCTTGATGGATTTTTGGAGATCAGAGGCGGCGCCCTGGAGTATTTCTATATAGCTCTTGAGTTCCGCATCTGTTTTCTGCAATTTTGGCAGAGACTTGTTAATAGCCTCTACTTGTTGGTTAAGAGAATTAATTTGTGTGTTTTCTATACGATCGATGCGCTCGTCGATACGTTGGATATCCTTGTCGTAGCGTTTACAGCCAGGTAATCCTAACAGAATAAGGAGAGATATCACCCCCCCCCACGATAATTTAAGTAAGTAATTCATATTTAATACTTTAAAGTGTTATCATAGGGTCAATAGCATTTCTACGTTCAAAAGCCGGGCAGAAGATGCTACGAGTTAGCTGGACTCAGACCAACCAGCAGCAAAGTAATAGAGCGCGGATTAGATTATCAAGTCCATAATGGTCCAAATTGAAAATGCTGGAGGGCATTTCTTGCAAAAAGGAGCTCTTTTCCGGCGGAGATGGAGTTTTGTATGAGAATATTACGATTCGGCGCAGACAAGGCAAATACACTTACGATTTTTAAGCAGCAACAAACCTATCAGCACTAGTTTATAAGCGTTTTGTAAATTTCACAACGTATTTCTTCCTATGATTCAATCACTTACAAAATCAAAAAAGTGAAAAATATCTTCTGAAAAATTGTTATTTAGAAATTGATTTCATATCTTTCGCATAGAAAAAAACGAAAACATTAGAACTAAAGTTTTGTATTTGTGAAAGGTCTCTTCTTTTAAATAAGTTACTGAAATTCCTGATCAAACAGGAAGGCCCCGCACAAATAAAAGGGGCGGAGAAGAGATATCATATTAACCATCAACCAATCTTATTGTTTGAACGGATGCCGTTGTGAAACGGCATCCGTTAATTTATGGAAGTCCAGCACCACAGAAGGCACATGAAGAAAAGATTCCTTAAGATGATGCAGATTATTCTTTGAAGGTTACTAAGCACCTACAGCAGAAACACAAGATATCCGAATCCCATCAGAAGAGACAGGAGGAAAGTGGAAATGACCAGAAGCGGAAGCATCGGGTCCAATGCCTTGCCAGACCTTGTCCAGACACCGTGAAGATGCGCCACGAACAGCGGCAACGTTATGAAATACAGCCAGTGCCACACATCCGGGAAGCGCAGAAGATTGAACGCCACCAGACACAACCAGCCGGAAACAATCAGGAACGTCTGATATATCTTGGCTCTTTTCACCCCGATACGCATCGGAGTAGTGACACGGAGTCCGGCATCAGAATCTATATCCCTGATATTGTTCACATTGAGGACAGCGACACTGAAACATCCGATGGCCACAGCAGGCAGCAGCATTATCCAGTAGGGAAAGGCGTGAGACATCACGAAATACGCACCGAGCACAGACACGATGCCGAAGAAAATGAACACAGACATATCCCCGAGCCCCCTGTAGCCATAAGGATTCTTCCCGAGGGTGTATTTTATGGCCGCACCGATGGCAGCCGCGCCAAGAATAATCAGACATATCGGCTCCAATGCGAACAATGTCCCGAAAGACGCCTGAAGCATAAGCAGTCCGGACAATGCGCAGGCAACAGCCATCACCACCACGAACCTTTTGACATCTTTCACAGTCAGTCCGCCTTCACTAAGAGAATACTGCGGTCCCTCACGTCCAGAACCGTCCACACCGCTCAGAGTATCACCCAGTTCATTGGAGACATTGGACAATATCTGGAGACAGACCGTCGTAAGCATCACCAGCACAGCCACTTTCCAGCTGACAGAATAATCCGCTGCCGCAAGCATAATTCCGAGGCAGACACCGGCAAGAGACAGAGGCAACGTCCTCAATCTCATTGACTTGACATAAGAAGAAAATTTCGACATACTAAGCATTCCTTTTCGGGAAAAACACCTTCAGAGCTATCGACATTCCGTGGAACACTGCAAAGAAGAGCCCCTGGCAGCGGCAGTCGTACAGAAACTGTTCACGCGGCGGACGCCCCTTGGGACTATGCAGAAAAGCCACGCGCTCCTTGAGAGTATATGCGCGGTTACGCCATTTAGGCACACCAGGATTTCTGTCGCATATGCCCAGGACGCCCGGAGCCACGACCTCCGTAACCTTGGCCTTCATTGCCCTGGCGCCATAGTCGAAGTCTCCGAAACTATGGCTGTAATGAGGATCCAGATTCCCCAGAATCCGATAGACATGAGACGGAACAAGGACAATGTTGCCATTGAAAATCTGACACGGAACAGGAATGGCAGGATCCGGCGTCACAAGCTTCCCCGATTTTGTCCGCCCGCCATAGCTCAATTTCCCTTTCGCGTCCTCTGTAGTACCGACCACGATGGACTTGTGCCTGAGGAACTCAGACGTCTCCATAATGCAGGAAAGAGCGCCTTCCTTCATCAATGTATCATCATTGAGCCAAAGATAGAAATCCTGTTCATCCGCAGCAGCCGCGTCCCAGGCGGTCCTCATTCCGTGATTCCAGAACAATGAACCGTCACCCTTGATGACATGAGTCTGGGGATAAGTCTGCAGGACAGCCTCAGAAGTCCCGTCAGTAGAACCGTCATCCACCAGATAGACCGAAAAGGAATATGTATCATCCCCTTTCATCGAATCTATCTGACGATAGCAGTTTTCGAGACAGGCCAATGTCTTTTCCCGCCTGTTGTGGACAGTCAGCAGAACAGCTACCTTTTTCATTATGAATCGAGTTTAAGTACAGCCATAAACGCACTCTGAGGCACCTGGACAGTACCTATCTGACGCATACGCTTCTTTCCCTCCTTCTGTTTCTCCAAAAGCTTTCTCTTTCGAGTCACGTCACCGCCGTAGCACTTGGCAGTCACATCCTTACGCACCTGGCGGACAGTTTCCCGGGCAATGATTTTCGCTCCGATCGCAGCCTGGATGGCGATATCGAACTGTTGACGCGGAATCAGGTCCTTGAGCTTCAAGCAGATCTTTCTGCCGAAATCATAGGCACGGTCCTCATGGATAAGCGTGGACAGCGCATCCGCAGGATCACCATTGAGCAGAATATCAAGCTTGACCAACTTGGCAGGACGATAACCTTTTATATGATAGTCAAATGAAGCGTATCCTTTGGAAATCGTCTTGAGCTTGTCATAGAAATCGAACACAATCTCGGAAAGCGGCATCTCATAAGTCAGCTCCACCCTGTCCGCCGTCACATAATGCTCGCCCATGAGCGTACCCCGCTTGTCGATGCAGAGCTTCATTATAGGCCCGTAGAACTCCGTATTGGTAATAATCTGGGCCCTGATATAAGGTTCCTCGATATGGTCAATGAGGGTCGGTGCCGGAAGACCGGAAGGATTGTGCACGTCAATACAATCCCCCTTGCTCGTATATACCTTGTACGAAACGTTAGGGACCGTCGTGATGACATCCATATTGAACTCCCTGAAAAGCCTTTCCTGGACAATTTCCAAATGGAGCAGTCCCAGAAAACCGCAGCGGAAACCGAAACCGAGCGCCATAGAAGACTCCGGCTCATAGACAAATGAAGCATCATTGAGCTGGAATTTCTCCAATGTCGAACGCAGTTCCTCGTATTTGTCCGCCTGGACCGGATACATTCCGGCGAAAAGCATCGGCTTGACCTCCTCGAAACCGGCAATGGCTTTCGCGCAAGGCCTTTCCACATGAGTTATGGTATCACCCACCTTGACCTCGGCAGCCGTCTTGATGCCGGAAATGATGTAGCCCACATTGCCGCAGCTCACTTCTTTGGTCGGGCAGAGCCTCATCTTGAGGACACCTACCTCATCAGCCACATACTCCTGTCCCGTATTAAAGAACTTGACCTTGTCGCCTGCATGGATAACGCCGTTCTTGATCTTATAGTACGCGATGATTCCCCGGAACGAGTTGAAGACCGAGTCGAAAATCAATGCCTGGAGCGGAGCCTCAGGGTCGCCTGTCGGAGCAGGAATCTTTTCCACGATGGCATCCAGAAGCGGCGCCACACCCTGACCAGTCCTTGCAGAAACCTGAAACACCTCCTCAGGCTTGCAGCCGAGCAGCTCGCAAACCTCATCAGTCACCACATCCGGCCTGGCCGCATCCATATCTATCTTGTTCAGCACCGGTATAATCTCAAGGCCATGCTCAATCGCCTGATACAGGTTCGAAATCGTCTGAGCCTGAACACCTTGCGTAGCATCCACCACCAGCAGAGCCCCCTCACAGGAAGCGATGGAACGGGACACCTCGTATGAGAAATCCACGTGGCCCGGAGTGTCAATGAGATTCAGCACATAGGGTTCACCCTTGTAGGAGTACTCCATCTGTATAGCGTGGCTCTTGATGGTGATGCCCTTTTCCCTCTCCAAATCCATATCGTCCAGCACCTGATTTTCCATCTCTCTTGCACCCAATGTCTGGGTAAGTTCAATGAGCCTGTCGGCAAGGGTACTCTTTCCGTGGTCTATATGAGCAATTATGCAGAAATTCCTTATGTGTTTCATCTGTAATTATTTAGCAGAATCATTGGCCGAAACGGTGTCAGCCTCGTTAAGATACTCGTCCATCTGGGAACCGACGCTCAGGATATTGACCAATGAAGTCTTCAGTTCCTTGACAGCGTCAGCCGCTCCTCCCTTCTCCAATTCATCTATCAGGTAATAGAGGAACTGGCAGCAGGTTTCGAACTCAGACTGGGCATAGTCGTAGAAGTCCATATAGAACTGTGTGGACTGGACAAGTTCACGGCCGAGTTTCAATCCGAGTTCAGCGGCTTTGTCCGGGGCTCCGGCAGCAAAATAATCGCTTACCATATTCACCACCATATAGTCATTGGTAGTAAAGCCGAGCGGAATGGACTCGAGCGGCCAGACATTGTCCGGCATTGACTCCTGGCATCTGTCCAGCACCTTCAGAGCACGCTCCTTGTCACCTGTCTTGAGCAGGGCATTGGCCGTGGACACGAACAGCTCGCGCTGCGGAAGCACTCCGAGGAACGTGTAATAGTTCTGATAATCAACATCATAGTTATCCTTGCGGATATCATTCCATGTATAGACGTTCATCATCTTGTCGTAGAGTTCATCCACATCCACGAGTCCCGGATCAGAAGCAGTTATCTTGTTCTTGAACGGAACCAACTTGCTGGAATATCCCTCGTACATCAGGTAATCGCGCAGTCCGATATTCAAGTCGCCGCCCTGACTGAGCACATTCAGAGGCCTGTCCCATTGATAATTGGAAAGGAAATCCAGAACAAAGAGCTCGGCCTTGGTAAGGACGTTCTTCTTCTTAGGAATGGTCAGGATGATTTCATCCGGAATCATATCCGCGAACTTAGGACTGACAATGCCGGACTTGAGAGCATTTTCCTTGTTTACAGGTATGCTCATCTTGCGAGACACTATGTAATCGACCTTCTTGCCGTTTTCCAATACCAGTTTCGCATCCGGATGCTTGAACACATCCATCACTACTGATATCGGAAGCACCTGGTTGCGGCTGTCAGAGATATAGATGAAATCGTTGGTACCGTACAGATACTGCGCAGGTCCGACAGTCAGAGGAAGAGGCTTGGACTCGTTGCAGGCCCATTTCATCTGGCCGATATGCCAGTCCGTTCCGAGCAGTGAAGTATTCACGATGCGCACATCCGGACGCACATTTTCGACCTCCTGGGCATACCACAGAGGGAAAGTATCATTGTCCCCGTGCGTAATCAGCACACCCTGAGGTCCGACCGAATTCAGATAGTTCTTCGCCATCTCGACCGATGTCCTTCTGTTGCTCCTGTCATGGTCGTCCCAGTTTTCCGAAGCCATCAGCGCAGGCACGCAGAGACAGGCCAATGTCAATGCTCCCGCAAATGCGGCAGGATATTTCGAGCGCAGGCTCTTGCCCATCCAGTGGAACAATGCCATTGCACCGAAACCTATCCATATCGCAAACGCATAGAATGACCCGGCGTAAGCATAGTCACGCTCACGCACCTGATAAGGTGACTGGTTGAGATACAGGACAATGGCGATTCCCGTCATGAAGAACAGCAGGAAGTTCAGCCAACAGCCTCTCTTGTCCCTTTCGAACTGGAAGAACAGGCCCAGAATACCTAAAATCAACGGAAGGAGATAATAGTGGTTCTTGCCCTTGTTGTGCTTCAGGACATCAGGCGCATTGCTCTGGTCCCCGAGCCTCAACTCGTCAATAGGCTTGATGCCGCATTCCCAGTTCCCATAGAACTTGTCTCCCGGGACAGGGCTGTGTATATCATTCTGCCTTCCGGCGAAGTTCCACATGAAGTATCTCCAGTACATCCAGTTCATCTGGAAATCGAAGAAGAAGTTCAGGTTGGCCACGAATGACGGCTTCTTATAGTCGGTGCCAGGTATCACACGGCCTTTTCCGCCGGTGTAGGACTCGTAGAATTCCACGAATTTCTGGTCGCCGCCGTTCCACATTCTCGGGAACAGCATCTTGCCGGTATTCTCATAAACAGGCTCTGCCGGCCCATCTACATACTTGTATTTTCCATCCAACGGCGCCCAGTACTTTTTCACCTCCATATGGCATGGAGCACCGTAATACTGGCCGTAAACCAGAGGCGTGGTTCCGTACTGCTCACGTGAGAGATAGCGCACAAGCGTAAATGCATTGTCCGGCTGGTACTCATTGGTCGGAGGCATCACATTGGAACGGATAACCACTATCGCGAATACTGAGAAGCCGATCACAATGGTTGTGAAGCTCAGCAATACCGTATTCATCAATGCTTTGCCTTCTTTGTATGTCTTGAATGCACCCCAGAAGCAGAGAGCGAGGAGCGCGACCATAAAGAATGCCGCACCGCTGTTGTACGGGAGGCCCAACACATTGACAAAGAACAGGTCGACGTAAGCTGCAACCTTAGGAAGGTACGGAATGATTACGAAAAAGAGCAGACCGACTATGACTACGGAAAGCATGAATATGCCCACGTACTGCCAGAAGGTGTAGTGCCCGTCCTCGCGTTTCCTGTAGAAGTACAGGAAGACCAATACCGGAATCGTCAGAAGGTTCAGCAGATGGACTCCGATGGAAAGTCCCATGAGGAACGATATCAGCAGTATCCATCTGTTTGCATACGGCGTATCCGCCTGCTCGTACCATCTGGTCATCGCCCAGACTACCAAGGCAGTGAAAAGCGACGACATCGCATACACCTCACCTTCGACTGCGGAGAACCAGAATGTATCAGAGAAGCAGTATGCCAATGCTCCGATGGCGCCGCTGCCGCAGATCAATATCGTCTGGCTCAGACTCCACTCTCCGTTCTCAGCCGGTTTCCCTTCCAGCCTCTTGGCGAAGAAAACGATGGTGAGATAGAGAAGGAAGATGGTCAATGCGGAACAGAGCGCACTCATGGCATTGACTGCAATGGCTGCATGCGCTCCGTCCGTAAACATTGTGAAGAATCTCGCAATGAGCTGGAATACAGGGTTTCCTGGCGGGTGACCTACTTCGAGCTTATATGATGAAGCGATAAATTCGCCACAATCCCAGAATGAAGCGGTCGATTCTATGGTGGAAAGGTATGTGAAGGCCGCAATGACAAAGACTGCGGCAGCTGTGATACGATTCCAGAGTCTGAATTTCTTGTTGTCCATATTCTTAAGGTTCGGCAATATTTCTTATATTTTTGCTTAAAACCACAAATATAAGAAGAAAAATCCTGTTTTCCTTTTCTACCTGAACCTTGTATGCCGAACAGTTTCTTAGTCTTTAAGATTCTTTTTTACAGTAACCATAAAACTGGTACTCAGCAGGCCATTTCCATATCTGTAATTCAATGTTACGCGAGCTTTTCCTGTCTTGCCGGGAGCAATCAAATTGAGGTCCTGATCAACTGTAGCGATGAGCGGATCGGCAGAAACAACTGTAATCTTGCTCTTGTCCAAGGTGAAATTCGTCTCAATGTCAGATTCGATGTTGATTTTTTTGGACAATGACAAAATCACCATATATGACGTTTTTTTCATTGTCATCGTGACATTATCAACTTCGACAGGACAGGTTGCAAATTTTCCCTCCAACATCGCCCGTATTTCGGCACTGCCGGCTGCTACAGCCGTCACCTTGCCTTCCGCATTCACAGTAGCGACACCCTCATTGGTACTTAACCATTTGATATCCTGATTTGTAGCATCACTTGGCTGCACATGCGGAATAAGAGAATATGTATCTCCGGCAGGCAATTTCAATGAAGACGGCTCTATAGTGATTCCGGTCACCGGAACTTCCTTTTTCTCTACAGTGATCTCACATGACGCGCTGAACTCACCGTCTTCGGTCTTTACTGTAACCGTGGCCTTTCCTGCCTTTCTTGCCTCCACATAACCATTGCTGCTGCCCGATGTACTGGTCACGCTGACAACATCAAGATCACTGGTCCACCATTCCACATTTTTATTGGTCGCATTTGCAGGCTCTACAGTAGCTGTAAGTGTTCCTTTATCCCCTTCACGAAGTGTCATAGACTCAGCACTCAACTTGACGCCCGTCACAGCGATGACCTTCTTTTTCACAGTCACCTCA
>UMGH01044320.1_pt1 | contig 13333 bp, 9 predicted proteins | sample 1965231 | NCBI WGS metagenome assembly UMGH01 (sample SAMEA4836068, study PRJEB28245) | human gut metagenome | biome: gut microbiome; material: fecal sample | place: Denmark | collected 2008 | reverse complement strand
GTCGTGTTCCACCTGAAATTCGCCGCTGTCGGCAGCCTCATTCTTCTTGCGTCCCTTTCCTTTCTTGCCAGAAGTTTTGGACGTGGCTTTCTCCGTCGACTTCATGACGGTCACGCCGTCGCCCACCGCCACAGGACTCGTGGAGCGGATGCCTCTCAGGCGGAAGTTGCCTTTCACCTTGCATTCCACCTCCTGTCCGTCGTCGGTGCGTACCACATAGCTGTTTCCTGTATTTCGTATAACGATGCCGTGCATGAAAAACTTTTGTTTTGGGATGGTTGGGGTTATGGGGGAGCCTTTGGAACTGGCGGCATGAGTGTGTTTGCCGTTTGTCGGAATTCCAAGAAATTTTCTATTTCCTAATTACCCCGTTGCCTAACTAAAAAGCCCTATCGTTGTGGCGGTAGGGCTTTTGATGAATAATCACGGGCAGGCCGTTTTTAGACTGTCATGATTTCCTTGTTCTTGAGTGCCAAGAGCTCTTCAACCTTCTTCACCTGCTTGTCGTGGATTTTCTGCAGTTCGGTTTCAGCGTCCTTCTCGACGTCTTCGCTCAAGCCGTCTTTGATGGCCTTCTTGAGTTTCTCGATTCCGTCGCGGCGTGCATTGCGGATGGCCACCTTGCATTCTTCGGCTTCCTTGTTACACTGCTTCGTGAGGTCGCGGCGGCGGTCTTCCGTCAGAGGCGGGATGCCGAGGCGAATCACTTCACCGTTGTTCTCAGGCATGATGCCGACATTGCTGTCGATGATAGCCTTCTCGATGATGGGGAACATTTTCTTGTCCCAAGGCTTGATGGCGATGGTGCGTGCGTCGGGCGTGGTGATGGCCGATACATTGTTGAGCGGCACCATTGAGCCGTAGCTGTTCACGCGGATTTCGTCGAGTATGTGTATGTTGGCTTTGCCGGCGCGGATGTGTGAAAGCACATCTTCGAGGTGGAGCACACTCATTTCCATCTTTTCCTCGCAGTCGGCGAGGCATTTCTTAACGTCTAACATATTATTGGTGTAAGGGTTAAAGTATTACTTGTTGCACAAAAATACGCATAATAATTGGATTGGCTGCAAACTATAAGCAATATTTTTGCTAAGTTTGTATCATCATTTTTAATTCTCCGATTTAATGACAGAAGAAAGCATCAAGCCGCTTCGTTCGGTGGCCCGTAAACTCGCTGGCTTATGGCCCCTGCTCACGGAAGAAGAGCAGGCACGTGTTGAGGCTGCCATGGAAGTGAAACACTATAAGAAGAACCATCTCGTCTATGCCGAAGGCGAAAGTCCCGACCATTTGTTGGCGGTGCTCTCGGGTAAGGTGAAAATATTCCGCGACGGCGTGGGCGGTCGCAGTCAGATTATGCGTCTGCTCGGTCCCGGGCAGTATTTGGGCTATCGTGCCCATATGGCCCATGAACCTTATGTGACAGCGGCGGCAGCCTTTGAAGAAGCCGACGTGGCCCACGTGCCGATGAGCCTTATCAGCGAAATCATCACTGAGAACAACCGCGTGGCGCGATTTTTTATCAGCGAACTGGCCAAGGACCTCGGCATTTCCGACCGTCGCATGGTGAGCCTCACGCAGAAACACGTGCGTGGTCGCCTCGCCGAATCGCTGCTCTATCTGCGCGACATCTATGGCATTCATTCCCGCGATGGACGCCTCATGGTGCAAATCACGCGCGAAGACCTGGCGGCTTTCTCCAATATGACAACGGCCAATGCCATCCGCACGCTTATGGACTTTGCCAAGGAAGGCGTGTTGCAGGTGCAGGGCAAAGACATCCTTTTGACAGACCTCAAACTGCTTGAAGAGATTTCTTTGCAGGGATGAAGCCCAGCAAAGGGGTGGACGCGGCGGAAACACTTGTGGCGTGGGGCATTATTGAGCGGCACATCCTTGCCCCTGCGAGGCGATTCATCGGAAATTCGTTTCGCACGTCCGTATTTTTCCTTAACTTTGTCGCTTAGTAATGGTGAAAAAATAACCTGACCAATTTGGTAGAGTAGGAATAAGGAGTTATTTCTTATGCCCTGTCTTTTTGCCGCTTTTGAAATTTGTCATCGGTCACATAGCCCGCTATGCTCCCTCTTCCAAATTCCAAAATCAACAAAAATACAGGACAAAATTGCTCAGCTTATTCTTTCACCATTACTTAGCCGTGCGAGATGAACGCGCTTGCACGACACTTACTCTCTAACCCATCTACATTTATATATGCGATTAATTAAGATGACCGGCGGACTGGGCAACCAGATGTTTATCTATGCTTTTTACATGAAGATGAAACGTCTGTTTCCCAACACCCGCATTGACCTTTCCGACATGATGCACTATCACGTGCACAACGGCTACGAGCTCCACCGCATTTTTCAGCAGTTGCCCGAAGACGAGTTTTGCATGCCGCAGAAGACCAAGAAGGTCATCGAGTTCCTATTCTTCAAGACCATCTTGGAGCGCAAGCAAGACTTGACCACGCTGCGTGCCTTCTTCAAACGCCGCTTGTGGCCGTTGGTCTATTTCAAGGGTTTCTACCAAGACGAGCGCTATTTCAAAGACATCGAAGACGAAGTGCGTGGCGCTTTCGCCTTCAACACCGCGCTCTGCAACGAAAAGACTTTGCGTATGCTCCGCCAGATAGAGGCCGACGAAGATGCCGTGTCGCTCCACGTGCGCCGTGGCGACTATCTCCAGCCTTCCGTTTGGCGCAACACGGGATGCGTGTGCCAGTTGCCATATTATCGCGACGCTGTGCGCCAGCTTGAAGAGCGGCTGCCGCGAACACCCCATTATTACGTGTTTTCAGACGACATCGAATGGGCCACGGCGCATCTGCCGCTCAAGAATGCCACCTTTATCACGTGGAACAAGGCCGACGAGAGTTGGCAAGACATGTTGCTCATGAGTCGCTGCCGCCACCATGTCATTTGCAATAGCACGTTCTCCTGGTGGGGAGCTTGGCTCAATCCGCGCCGCGACAAAATCGTGATGGCCCCGGCCCGCTGGTCGGCGCTCGCGGAGATGCCCTATATCTGTCCGAAAGACTGGACGCTCGTGCCTGTGGAATTTGATGCGACACAGGCACCGCAATAAATAGGAGCATTGCCCAGCAAAAAAACAATGTGCAAAATCGCTTTCTTCTGTCATCCGTGATTGATCACCCATTTATAATTCTATATATATGAGTATGAAAACGCCGGGACTTGGCCTCAAGATTTGCCGGGCCCTCGCTGAATTGCCGAAGACGCTGCGCCGCACCCGCCATCCGCGCCTCATTATGACGTTGTTGGTGAAAAACGAAGCGCAGATGTTGGCGCATAATTTGGAGTTCCACCACCGGATGGGGGTGGACGGATTTATCGTCACCGACAATAACTCCACCGATGATACACCGCAAATTCTGAAGCAATATCAGAAACGCGGCTGGATATTGGACATCATCGAAGAAACCGCCACCGACTATGAACAGAAACGGTGGGTGGACCGCATGGTGTGGCTGGCCAAAACGAAGCACCACGCCGATTGGGTCATCAATGCCGATGCCGACGAATTTTGGTTTACGCCTTCCGGTTCGCTCAAAAGCGAAATGGCCGATACGGGCGCGAACGTTCTGGCCTGCGAGATGCGGAGCGTTTATCCCGAAGACGATGTGCCTTGGACAGAATGGCGCCGCACCGTGAGGTATGTGGAAAACTATGAAGCCTACGACCTCTCGCTCTATTCCATTTTCGAAAGGCAAAACAAGAAAGTGGCCCACCGTGCGGATGGCTATCTGCAAATCTCTATGGGAAACCATAAGGTGAAGATGCTGCCGCAGCGCGAAAGGCGTAGTAATATCGTGGTCTATCATTATAATGTGCGTGGCCGCGAGCAGTTTATGGCCAAGATGATTAACGGCGGCAAGCAACTCGAGCAGCATAAAGGCCGTCACGGCGGCCGTCATTGGCGCTACTTCTATGCCCTCTATAAAGAAGGACGTCTGGAAGAGGAATACAACCGCGTCATCGGTCTGCCAGCCCTCGAACGCCTCACGCGCGACGGTTTCGTGTGTGAAGACAACCCGATGCCCGAGGTGTTTCGGAGTTTTGAAAATTTATAGTTCCCATTATATAATAGCCCCGTTATGCACCACGCTTTCTTAATCATAGCCCACAACGAGCCAGAGATATTGGCCGTTTTGCTGCGCCAACTTGATGCGCCCGACTTTGACGTGTTTCTCCACATCGATGCCAGGGCAACGGCAATGCGCGAGCGTTTCTCTTCATACAAACCCTCCCTCGGGCGCTATTTCCTTCTCGAGCATCCCTTGGCGGTGTGTTGGGGCGACATCAGTCAGATGGACGTAGAGATGCGCCTCTTCCGCGCGGCCATGCAGCAAGGCCGTTATGCCTACTGCCACCTTCTGTCGGGCGTTGACCTCCTGCTCAAGTCGCCGCAGACGTTAGTGGCCTATTTTGAAGAGCATGCTGGCCGTGAGTTTGTCGGCTTCTGGAATACGCTGGGCCATGTGCGGGATTTGCGACGTAAGGTCAATCGCTATTACTTCTTCACCCGCCACCTCAAAGATAAAGGGACATGGGCGCACCGCTTGACGGCGCCTTGTCGGAATCTCGCCCTCTTGCTTCAGAAAATGACGGGATTTAAGCGCCGCAGCGCTGGCTATGATTTTCGCAAAGGTAGCAATTGGGTGAGCGTCACCGATGCTTTCTGCCGTTATCTGATAGGGCAGGAGCCACGCCTCCGCGCCCGTTTCCGCCGTACGCTCTGTCCCGATGAGATATTTCTGCAAACGGCCCTGTGGAACTCTCCCTTCCGTCAAAACATCTACGACGCAGAAGGCGAGGACCTTGAGCGTGCCACGTTGCGGAAAATCGACTGGCAGCGCGGTTCGCCCTATGTCTGGCGGGCTGGCGATGCTGACGAACTGCTCAATTCTTCCGCCTTCTTCGCCCGCAAGTTCTCGTCGCGGGAGATGGAAGTGGTGAGAGCCATTGAACGCGCGTTTTGAAATAAGGATATAATATATCCTGCTCTTGAAAAGGCGGAATATGCCCTTATCTCCGCATAGCTCTCCTCCTTTTTGCCCCACAGAAGAATAAAGCAAACGTCCCGTCCTTCTCAATACTAACCCCTCACATTATCAACTCCTTGACAACAGAAAAGAAATTACACCATGTGGCCTTCCTTCACGAAGAGTTTCCAAGCGGCGGTGCCGAGCGTGTCACAATCGACGTGGCCCGTTTCCTCGCTGCGAAGGGCGTTGCCGTGACCATCATCACGAGCCGCATCTGCCAGGAACTCATCCCAGAGGAATTTAAGGAACATGGCATCGAAATATACCAGGTGGCACATACCCACCTGCAACGCCGCGTCGACAACATTCGCGAGATGGCAACCTTGATTGAGGCGCAGCACATCGAAGCACTGGTGTTTACGCGCACATTCCACCATCTGGCGCTCCTGCGTCGCCTTTGCCCGCAGTGTCGCATTGTCTGTGTCAACCACGGCATGCCCTTTTGGGAGGTGCAGACCATCAGTAGCGGACGCCGCGCCAAAGCGTTGGGCGGTTCGTGGAAACACCGGCTCAAATGGCAACTCATCTATCGTCATGAAGCGTGGTGCAAGCGCCGCCTCATGAAAAAATATGTCCGTGTCTATCGTCAGACCATTCATGACGTGGATGCCTACATCGTTCTCTGTGATGCCTATCGCCGTCAGATTATCAACATGTTAAACCTCCCAGCGGAGAGCGTTGAAGCCTCCAAGGTGACGGCCATTGAAAATTCGTGCCAGTTGCCGCAGACGGTGAATACCGACAAGGAGAAAACGGTGGTCTACGTTGGACGTGTGGAATTTATCGATAAGCGCGTTGATCGCCTGATGCGCATTTGGAAGCGCGTGTGTCACGAAGTCCCCGATTGGCAGTTGGTCATTGTGGGCGATGGTGCATACCGCGCCGCTCTTGAAGCCGAGGCCCAATCGTTGCCGCGTGTCAGTTTCGTTGGGCAGCACAGTGACGTGTCGCCCTTCTATCAGCGTGCCGCCATCCTCTGCCTCACGTCAGCCGTTGAGGCGTGGGGGCTCTGCCTGATGGAAGCCCAGAGCTATGGTGTCGTGCCAGTGGCGTTTGACTGTTCCGCCGGTGTGCGTTGCCTTTTGGAGCCGAGCGGTGTCAACGGTATGCTCGTTGAAGATGGTGATGAAGAAGCCTATGCCCAGGCCCTCCTGACCCTCATGCGCTCCCCTGAAAAACTGAAGAAAATGCAGCAGAACGTGTTGCGCAAAGCCGCTGCCTACGATTTCCGCATCATGGGGCAGAAGTGGTTTGAACTTCTTCAGCATCTTGTGGAATCGCCTTCCCTCCATAATAAATAGTAGGTGGAAAAAGTAGTTCTGACACATCGGAAGATACTGCGAAGAACAAGCCTTCCCCATCGTCTACCCCCCCAAATATCAACCATTATGCCAGCCAGACCGAAAATTTACATTCCGTTGCTGATCCTCTGCGTCATCTCCCTCTTCTGGTTTCTCGGAGCCGCTCCTTTCAATACGCGCGGCGAACCCCGCGAAGCCGTCGTGGCCATGTCGATGCTGCAAGACGGCAACTGGATTCTTCCCGTCAACAATGGTGATGAAATCGCCTTCAAACCGCCCATGCTCCATTGGCTTGTTGCAGCCTTCTCCTGGCTCTTAGGAGGCATTAGCGAATTTACGAGCCGCCTGCCGTCGGCCTTGGGGGCTACGGGCATTGTGTTGGCCACCTATGGTTTCTTCTCGCGCCGCAACGATGCCACGGTGGGCATCATCGCTGCCCTCATCACGCTCACCTGTTTCGAGATGCACCGTGCGGCCATGACTTGTCGCGTTGACCTCCTGCTCGCCGCCTTTATGGTGGGCGCCCTGATGGCTGGCCATCATTGGGCCAAACACGGTGCACGCCGCCTGCCTTGGCTGATGATACTCCTGTTGGCTGGTGCCGCTTTGACCAAGGGACCCGTTGGCGTGGTGTTGCCCTGTGCGGTGGTGGCACTTTATATGCTGACGCGTGGCAAAGCCACCTTCCTCACCCTCCTCTGGAAGTTTGCTGTCGTTGCCCTGCTCGGCCTCGTCCCCCTTGGCCTGTGGTATTGGGCCGCCTATAACGAACCCAACGGCGGAGCGCGTTTCCTGCAACTCATCTATGAAGAAAACGTGTTGCGTTTTACGGGACAGATGACCTACGCTTCCCACATTAACCCCTGGCCCTATAATGTGATGACCGTCTTGACGGGCTTCTTGCCCTTCTCCCTCGTGTTGCTCTTCATGGTGCCGTTGGGGATGAAACGCCTCTGGCAGATGCGGAACAGTGTGAAATCCACCACCTTCGCCCATCTTCGCATGCGCTTCGTTGAGGCTTGGCGTCGCATGGCCGACATCGATGCCTTCGCCTTTTTGTCGTTTGCCGTTATCTTCGTGTTCTACTGCATTCCGGCCAGCAAGCGCAGCGTCTACCTATTGCCCATCTATCCCTTCTTGGCCTATTTCCTGGCGCGTTATTTGCTTTGGATGTGCGACCGTCATCCCCGTGTGCTCCGCGCCTTCGGTCTCACCCTCTCCATGTTGGCCTTCGTCCTCACCGCCGTGTTCATCGCCATCCGTTTGGGTTGGCAGCCCGATTTTGTCAACCTCGGCCACCACGCGGCAGAAAACGGTGCCTTCCTCCAGGCCCTTTCCACCGCCCCCGTTGGGTTCTCTGGTTGGTTGCTGGTGGTGATGCCCGCTCTGTTGGCCGTCAACTATTGCAGCCATAACAAGCGCCCCTATCTCTTCACGCTCACTGGCATCGTCTTCTTCTTGCAGTTGAGCCTCGACGGCGTGTACATTCCGAAGATTATGGAGGTTAAGACCGACCGCGGTGTGGCCGCCGCCATCCAGCAGGCCATCCCCTCTTCGGCCACCATCTGCTCTTATCGCACCGATGTGCTGGAAGCCAACCGCATGCACCCCTTCACGGTCAACTTCTATTTGAGCAACCGCATCGTGCCAATCGACAAGATGAAGCCCCTGCCAAAGACCTGTTATCTCCTTGTCGGCAACGACGAGATAGAGGACTTCCAGCGCGTCTATCCGCAATATCGTCCCCACCTCGTTTGGGACAGCCAACACCGTTCGTGCGACGACAGGAAGGTGCTCAAACTCTATTTGATTAACGAGTGAAGCACGCGTAAAAAATGAAAATATTCGCAGCCGATATGCCCTGTGGCGTGTCGGCTGCAAGCTTTTTTGTGCCGCCGTTCTTATAGTAATGGTAAAAAAATAACTTGGGCAATTTTGAGGAATAAGGAGTTATTTCTTATGCCCTGTCTTTTTGCCGCTTTTGGAATTTGTCATCGGTCACATAGCCCGCTATGCTCCATCTTCCAAAATCCAAAACCAACAAAAATACAGGGCAAAATAGCTCAACTTATTCTTTCACCATTACTAAATATGCCCCCATCGTTCTTGGAAAATCATTTTTAACGTATAATTTTTTTTACGCTTAAATATAAAAGGCTACCTTTGTACGTTAAGTGGCCATACGTGACTTGCTTACACTCTGACACTTAAATTACAAACCATTTTATACTCATCAAATTTATGAAGCATTCTCGCCTTCTGATTTTGGCTGCTATGGCAGCCTTCTCAACGGCAACGAGTACCGTTTCTGCCCAAGATGACGTCAACTACAAGAAGTATCCTGACTTCTCTCCGCGTCTGAAGGTCGACAAGAAACTCGTCGCCACGAAATCGGCTACGGAACGCCCAGATCACGTGAACAATGCTGAAACCATCTACTTCCCCCCTGTCATCAATCAGGTCGGTGGTTCTTGCGGTTCGGCTTCGCGTATCTACTACATGTTCACGTACGAAATCAACTGTCTCCGTGGCGTTAGCGGCAAGCTCGCCAAGAACCAGTATCCAACCCACTTCACTTGGCTTTACACCAACTCCAACTCAGGTAAGGACGGTATGGCCATCGCCAATGGTATTCCAAACAACCCGACTTACGGCGGTCAGCTCTATTCTAAGCTTTTTGGCATTCAGGACTGCTCCGATCCCGATTTCGGATGGATGCAGGGCTATGACAAGTGGTATTCAGCCATGTTCAACCGTTTGGAGCGCACTGCCAACTTCCCGCAGAGCGTGCAGAGCGAAGCCGGCCGTGAGGCTGTGAAGCAGTGGCTCTGGAACCACGGCGGCGACCCCAACTATCCTGGCGGCGGTATCTGCGGTATCGGTGTGGCCAGTGCCTGCACCCAAGGCTCGATTCCCGTAACGGATGCCAACAAGGCAGCTGGTGTCAGCGGCATGAAATACGTTGTGAAATGGGGTAAGCAAGTCGACCACGCTTTGACCATCGTTGGTTATGACGACCGCATCGAGTTTGACCTCGACGGCAACGGCATCGCTGGCGAAAAAGACAAAGACGAAGTCGGCGCATGGATCATTGCGAACTCTTGGGGCAACTGGGCCAACAAGGGCTTCATCTATTGTCCGTACAAGAACGCCATGACAACGGAAACCAGCTATAGCTACTATGCTCCGGAAGTTTACTACATCCGCCGCAACTACCGTCCGTTGCGCACCATGCGCGTCAAGATGGACTATTCAAAGCGTAGCGAATTGCGCCTTGGCGCCGGTATCTCCGAAGACCTCAATGCCACAGAGCCCTCAAAGAGCATCTACTTCGAAGGCTTCAAGTTTGCAGGCGACGGTGACGGCAACGGCAAAGACGCCGAAACCCCGATGCTCGGTCGCTGGGCCGACGGTATGCACTACGAGCCGATGGAGTTTGGTTATGACTTGACCGACCTCTCAGCTTCGTTCAATACGCGCAAACCGTTGAAATACTTCTTCATCATCGAGAGCAAGAGCTCAGCCGACGGTGAAGGTAAGGTTTACGACTGCTCCGTCATCGACTACGAGCTCGACTCGTTGGGCATCGAAACCCCTTGTCAAATCGACAAGAGTGGCATCAAGGTTGAAAACCAGGGCAAGAAGACCATCATCTCCTTCGTGGTTGCCGGCGAAAGCTTCAACGCACCGCGCAATCTCGTGAAGAATGGCGACGCCTTGCAGTGGGAAGCTCCTGAAGCCTCTTCACACAAGTTGGCTGGCTACAACGTTTATCGCAACGACACCCTCGTTCAGCAGCTCGACCCGACCGTCTTGACTTATACGCCGCGTGCTGGTCACGACAATTACCAGGTGTGCGCTGTTTATGCGTTCAACAATACGAAGATTCTCTCTTCACGCATCGACGCTCCTAACGGCACCTTCTATGGCAAGGCTGTAGGTACGGGCAACCGCGTTCGTAACTTCGTCAACTCAGGTCTCGTTATTAAAGACCTCTTCAAGGAACACTATCCTCAGGCCACCATCGAATATTGGTTGCGTCCTGGTGTTTTGATCAACTACAATCAGCAGATTGGTCCGGGATGGGGCAAATTGCTCATCCACTCAACAGGCACTGGCGAACTCATGGCCGGATGGAGCACAGGCGCACGCGTTGAAGCTCCAGCCAAGACCCTTCAGTCTGGCAAGTGGAGCCACGTGGCCATCGTCTTCAACGGCGGCAACTGCATCGCTTATGTCAACGGCGAGAAGGTGGGCGAAGTCAGCTCAGGCAGCAACGGCATTGGCGGTTTCGGCGACCTCAACATCGGTTCTGCTTCAAGCAATGGTATGAACGGACGTATGGATGAGTTCCGCGTTTGGAGCACTGCTCGCACGCAGCGCGAAATCCAGAGCATGATGTATGCCGAAGTAGCCGACCCGCAAAACACTCCGGGCTTGCTCTGCGAAATCAAGATGCACGAAATCAGCGTGCCGACCGACGCCACTGGCAAGTACACTATCGAGAAGTATGCTGGCTCTCAGAGCTACATGACCGACAACAAGGTGCTCGTTGACCACCGCACCCTTTCTGCCGACTTCACCATGCCGGAAAACATCACCACCGGAATGGCTGTGACGCCAGTCAACACTTCTTCGTCTAACGCCATCACCTGCACTTGGACCATCGATGGCAAGCAGACATTGAAGCTCGACGCTCCTACGCTCATCTTCAACGAAGCTGGCGAACACACTATCACCCTCGAAGTGACAGACCTTAACGGCAAGACCCAGAAGGTTGAGAAGAAATTCAACGTTGTTGCTCAGGCCAAGCCCGACGCTATGTTCACGACTTCTGGTGACGCCGCTGTCGGCAAGCGCGTAAGCTTCACCAATGCCACCACGCCATCTGAAGGTTGTTCATACGAATGGAGCATGCCAGGAAGTACGCAGGAAACGGCCACCACTATCAATGCGGCCACTTCTTACGAAAAGCCAGGCACTTACACCGTGACTTTGAAAGCCACCAATGCTGCTGGCACAAGCACTTACAGCGCAGACATCATCGTCTCAAGCCAGATTCCGACTCCGGCATTCGATGTAACGCCTAACGTCATCGTCAAGGGTCAGAAGACCACATTGAAGGACGAAAGCATCAACCAGCCTTCTGGTTGGGATTGGACCATCAGCAACGCTTCACACCACCTCACCTACAGCGGTCAGACGGCAGAAGTCATGCTTCCAGATCCAGGCGTTTACAATGTAACCCTCGAAGCCTCTAACGCCCTCGGTAGCAAGAGCCTCACCACTTCACGCGCCATCGTTGTCTGCAACGCCGACGCTGAAACCGGTTTGAACTTCCGTGGCAATGGCGAAACCGTGACCTTCAATACGCCGATCGACCTGAGCGTCAATAAGGCCTTCACTGTCGACTGGTGGATGTATGCCCAGAACACACACGATGATGCACAGCACATCGGTGGTTCTTCTAAGGACTTCTACATCAAGGTCAACTCCGACAATGCTTTGGTTGTAACGATGAAGGGCGTTGAATACAACACGGCCAACAACTTCGTGACACCTTCTGAATGGCACCACTATGCTGTCAGCTTCGCAGATGGCAACTTCTACATCTATAAGGATGGCAAGCAGACCAACGTCTTCCAGACGCCGTGGGCTGACATGTTGCCTACAATGCCTGCCAAGATGACCATCGGTAATGCCAGCGCTCCTGTCAACGCCATTGTCGACGAGTTCCGTGTATGGAACAAGGCCCTCTCTGCTGACAAGCTCATAGAATATGCCAACGCTCCTATCACCGACATCAACAAGGCGATGAGCGAAGACAAGCTCGCCCTCTACTTCGACTTCAACCAGACTTCTGGCAACGTCAACGACCGCACCACCAACGCCAATGCCGGTGTTCGTGCAGGCTTCGGTCCTGACGGCGACGCTTGGACCACTTCTCTCGGTGTCTTCAGCCTTTCAAATGTGAAGCGTTTGGATGTGACGGCCGACTACCTCACCAACTACGCTGCTCCGTTCCTCCACACCGACAAGGGCATCACCACAGAAGCTGGTATGGAAAACCTCGTTCAGGTGCTCACCAACGACGCTAAGTCGGCATGGGTGCTCGAGAATCCGACGCTCAAGGGCGACACCATCTCAACGACCCTCGCTGTCGACACCAAGAACGGCGACTTGCTGACGTTGATCACGAAGACGGGTGAGTTCTCACCGCGTGTTTACGACCACAAGTTCTATCAGACCATCACCTTGCCTGCCGGCCACTACATCTTCGGTTTCGAATATGCTGACGGCGATATCGACGACGAGTCACACATTGTTGTCAACAAGGGTGCCGGTTTGCCAAACAAGAACCAATTGCGTTCACATGCTTATGCTTACACGCTGATGTCTAACGGCGAATTGGCCTTCGACCTCGCAGACGAAACGGAAGTTTCTGTTGGTCTCGTGCTCAACTCACGTGGTCAGATGAAGCAGAACTTCAAGCGCTTCTATCTCGAGCGTAAGATCACCAACATGCCGGGCGACGTAACTGGTATCGAACTTCCTTCTGCCAACGGCAGCAACGCCGTTGACGTAGCAGCCCAGATGGGTGGCGTCAGCCTCACGGCCGCTAATGGTGCCAACGTTCGCATCGTCACCGCTTCAGGTGTCAGTCTCTTCAACGGTTATGTGAAGGGCACGCGCTTCGTTGCTCTGCCGAAGGGTATCTACCTCGTCAACGGACAGAAGGTATTGGTTCCGTAATATCCTTTGGCGTAGCATTGCTGCGTCCGATACATTAATAAAAGGTGTACACCAGAGTCCTCTTTGGTGTACACCTTTTTTCTTTCCTTTTGTGGCGCTGAAATCTGCCGTAGGGCGCCTTTGGCGTAGGGTGTTCAAAATCCAGAAAAAGAAAGGTTGGTAGAGAGGCGCCCCTGAAAGGTAGGGTGTTCAAAATCTAGAAAAAATC
>UMGH01014628.1_pt1 | contig 13403 bp, 7 predicted proteins | sample 1965231 | NCBI WGS metagenome assembly UMGH01 (sample SAMEA4836068, study PRJEB28245) | human gut metagenome | biome: gut microbiome; material: fecal sample | place: Denmark | collected 2008 | reverse complement strand
GGTTTGAGCCGGCCACTCCGACATATCTGATAGAGAGGCTCGAACGCAAGCCGATTGACGAGCGGGATCTTGACAAGATGGAGTATGTTTCTCTAAATGAGTTCAATGTCTCTCCGGAGCTTACGGACAATCCGATACCTCTTCTCTATCAGACTGGCTATCTTACTATCAAGGATTATGACAGGGAACTTGACAGCTATACGCTTGGATATCCGAACAAAGAAGTGCGCTCGGGATTTCTGGACTCGTTGCTGGCTGGTTACAATGGAAACAACCCGTCAGGAGCCTCATTCGTGATTCGTTTCAATGCTGCATTGAGGAAGGGCGATATTGACGAGGCGTTGTCTAGGATGCAATCGTTTCTCGCAGGGATGCCGAACGACCTTGAAAACAAGACAGAGAAGCACTACCAGACGATTATTTATCTCATTTTCTCCCTGTTGGGTTACCATATTCGCACGGAAGAAAAATCCGCTGTGGGGCGTGCTGATGCAGTATGCTGGACGGATGACTCAATCTTTGTGTTTGAATTCAAGGTTGACAGCACTGCGGAAGCAGCTCTGAAACAGATTGACGACAAAGGTTATATGATTCCGTATCGCTTCGAGGACGGAAAAAGGCTTGTGAAAGTCGGGGTGAATATATCCACCGTGACAAGAACCATAGACGGCTGGGTGGTTGATTTCTGTTCATGACTTACGGTAGCGGCGACAATATGGTAAGCGTCTCCGCGGATGCGTATTAACGCGTTTTTTGTGGTTCCGTACTTTTGCCCATGGAAATCTCAAGAACAGATTAACATTGAAACAAAAGGTAAGTGTCTCCGCAGTTGTAGTGCAACCTGCAAGTTGCTGTGTATCAGCTGTTTAGTCGAAATCAGAGTTGTGGTTTTTACAACTCTGAAAATGCCTAAAGCGCTGATAGTCAGCGTAATACGCGTTGCGCGTCCTGGCGGGAGTAAACCACCGTCCTCATTATGAGTCCACCCGAAGCTCGCGCTGAAAGTGGTCGAGGGAGCTTTCTGCTGTTCTGTGCGAGTGCGAGCGACCAAACGTCGGAGACGTAGATTCTCCCTGGGGAGATGTCACGTTAGTGACAGATGGGAGAGAAGCCGTGAGGCCCGAAGCTCGCGCTGAAAAAGGTGGTCGAGGGAGTCTTCTGCTGTTCTGAGAGTGTGCGAGCGACCAAACGTCGGAGACGTATGTTCTCCCCGGGGAGATGTCACGCCAGTGACAGAGGGGTAAGAGGACTCACGGAGTCCCGGAGCTCGCACTGAAAGAGGCCGTGGGAATTCCCACGGCCTCTTTCAGTGCGAGCGAAGGGACTCGAACCCATACGCACGAAGGCACCAGATCCTAAGTCTGGCTTGGCTACCAATTACAACACGCTCGCAAAACCCTTCGGAAGACTCATAACATTAAGCCCATCGCTGAAGTCGGCCTTTTGGAAGCTGCCTACTTCTGTGTCCGAAAGGATTACAAAGTTATGTATATTTTTCAAAAATCCAAAACAACCGGCACCGGGACATTCACAAAAGCAGTCGTTGACCTAATCCAATACCGGAGAAAAGTCGCGGATATACCCTAACCGAACAGGCTCCTGTGAAGCAGAGAGACCACCTTGTCGAGAGCGGTGCGGTCCACCACGAAACTGATGTTGACATAGGACGCGCCTTGCGAGATCATATAGATACGGTAGTCGCTTAGCGGAGCGAACGTCTTCTCGAGAATGCCTGTCACATTGTCCAGATTCTTGCCGATTACACTCACCTGGGCCTTGTCGCGGTCCACATAAACATCGGCGAAAGACGAAAGTTCGCGGATGACATTGTCCACATTCTGGGACGCATCCACCGTAACTGAAATATTGGCCTCCGACGTGCTTATCAGATCCACAGACACATTGTTCCGGCTGAAGATTTCAAACACGCTCATAAGGAAGCCGGCAACATTGATCATCTTCGTAGAGAAGATGTTGATTACCAATATGTTCTCCTTGCTGGACACGGATTTCACACCATCGTCGATAAACGAATTCTGAAGAATTACAGTTCCCTTGCCGTCCGGATTTATGGAATTCAGCACGTAAATCGGAATGTTCTTCTTCACCGCCGGCTCGATAGTCATCGGATGCAGCACCTTGGCACCGAAATGCGCCATCTCTGCAGCTTCCTCGAACGAAATGCGCTCAAGACTCCGCGTGCCCTCCACCTTTCTCGGATCCGCAGTCTTGACACCGTCCACATCCGTCCAGATTTCGATTCGCTGTGCACCGACAGCCATTCCTATCAATGATGCCGTATAGTCAGAACCACCTCTGCCGAGCACCGTCGGCTCTCCGTCCTCCGTGGCGGAAACGAATCCCTGAGTTATAACGGCCTCGCAGTCAGTGTAATGAGAGGAAACCTCAGCAATGACCTTAATCGAGATCAGGTCCTGTTTCGGCTCGCCCTTCAGGAAATCGGTGTTGGTGACGATCATCTTGCGCGAATCCATAAGACGGGTGCTGATGCCCCTCGCGTTCATCGCGCAGCAGATGATGTTGGACGAAAGATATTCGCCATTGCCGATGATGACCGCCTTGCTCCTGTCCGAAAGCTCTCCAAGCTCGCATACCGCCTCAATGAAATGTGAAAGCTTGTCACAGATTTCATTGACCCGCCTCTGAGCGTCCTCCAGAATACTTTCCTTGTCAATGCTATCCGACTGACTTATAAGTTCCTCAGCCAGAGTGAGATGCCTGCTTCTGAGCTGTCTGAGCAGAGCTGAGGCCTCTTCGAAATCACGTTTCTTCGCCTCATCTGATATGCGGTAGAGCAGGTCCGTCACTTTGGACAATGCGGACACTACCACCACAGGGCGTTCCGGAAGTCTTTTCCGGATAATTTCTATTGTGCGCGAAATCGCAGCGCAATCAGCGACGGACGTGCCGCCGAATTTCATCACTATCATATTTCAGTTCGTTTTGGAATCTGTCCTGAAATCATTTCAAAACAGTTTCTTGTTATTGTCAACCATTACCTTTCCGCCGAGCAGAACCTTGTTTATGAAAGGCGAGCGGTAGCAGTAAGGAATCCAGGTCAATGAAGGTATCTTATTGGTAATTATAACATTGGCTTTCTTGCCGACCGTAATCGAGCCGGCCTCGCCTTCCACGCCCATAGCATAAGCGGAATTCAGCGTGCAGGCATTGAACGACTGTATCGGCGTCAGCCTCATCTGGATACATCCGAGCGACATGACAAACCGCATGTCTCCACAAGGGGAAGAGCCAGGATTATAGTCTGATGCCAATGCAAGTCCCAGTCCCGAGTTAATGAAATCCAGGGCCTTGCCGTATTGCATCCTGAGGAAGAAAGAAGCGCCAGGAAGCATTGTCGGCATCGTGTCAGGAGCGTCGGCGAGAGAGCGTATCTCATCATCAGTCGTGCTCTCGAGGTGGTCCACAGAAAGGGCATTGTGCTTCACACCCACCTGTACGCCGCCTGAAACCGCAAGCTGGTTCGCATGAAGCTTCGCACGCATTCCATATTTCTCACCGGCAGAAAGAATCCTGTCAGTCTGCTCTGGAGTGAAGAAACTTTCCTCGCAGAAAACGTCAATGAAATCCGCAAGCCCCTCTGCGCTTACCGCCGGGACCATCTCCTCACAGACAAGCTTCACATAGTCCTCCTGCCTTCCCGCATAGGCACGTCCCACAGCGTGAGCCCCGAGAAAAGTGGACTTTATTATAGCAGGAGAAGACTCCTTGATTCGTCTTATCACCCTGAGTATCTTAAGTTCATCCTCAGTCGAGAGCCCATATCCGCTTTTTATCTCAATGGCACCAGTACCTGCGGCAATCATTTCATTCACCCTGGACATCGCCTGAGAATACAGTTCGTCTTCCGAAGTCCTGTGGAGCAGGTCCGCAGAATTCAGGATACCACCTCCGTTTGCCGCAATCTGTGCATAGGAAAGCCCCTCGATCTTGTCCAGGAATTCCCGTTCACGGCTTCCTGCAAAGACAATGTGAGTGTGGGAGTCGCAGAAGCAGGGCAGAACCATACCTCCCTCAGCGTCAATTACTTCGCAACTGCAAGGGCAGTCGGACATTGGCCCGAAACCGGAAATGAGACCGTCTTCGATCAGAAGCCAGGCATTGTCCAATGTTCCGGTCACAGACATCTCCACTCCCGCCTTGCGGCGAGTCTGCGGGTCTGTGATGCCGACAATCTGTCCTATATTCTTTATGAGAGTCCTCATAGCATGTTGGCCTCGTTGCGGATAAATTCAATGCTCTTCATGATGAGAGGGTGCATGTATGTATCCACATCCACGAACGGAACGACTTTGCGGTAAGACTCCAACAGTCTTTCGATGGCAGGAGATGACTTGCCCGGACGGCGGAACTCAAGCGCCTGCGCTGCATTGAACAGCTCGATGGCGAGAACGGTCTCCACATTGTCCATCACGCGGACCAGTTTCGTGGCAGAGTTCGAACCCATGCTCACGTGGTCCTCCTGTCCCTGGGAAGAAGGGATGGAATCGCATGAAGCAGGCCAGCAGAGCATCTTGTTCTGGCTCACGATAGATGCGGCCGTGTACTGAGGAATCATGAATCCGCTGTTCAGACCAGGTTTTGCAACCAGGAACATCGGCAGGCCTCTCTGACCGCTGATAAGTTTGTAAATACGTCTCTCTGAGATATTTGCAAGCTCTGACATGGCGATTGCCAATGTGTCCATAGGAATCGCGATAGGCTCGCCGTGGAAGTTTCCTGCAGAGATGATCATATCCTCGTCAGGGAAAACGTTAGGGTTGTCGGTGGCACTGTTGATCTCATTGCCGATGACCGATTCCACATATCTGATGTTGTCTTTCACGGCTCCGTGTACCTGCGGGATGCAGCGGAACGAATACGGGTCCTGGACGTGCTGCTTAGGACGGCGGATCAGTTCGCTGCCCTCAAGCAGACTGAGGAATGCGTCAGCCGTCTCCATCTGTCCCTTGTGCCTGCGCAGAAGGTGAGTGAGCTCGTAGAATGGCTCGATGCGGCCGTCGAAAGCCTCCAGTGACATTGCCCCGATGCAGTCAGCCCAACGTGAAAGGCGCTGGCTCTTGAGCAGTGCCCATACGGCGTGCGCGCTCATGAACTGTGTACCGTTCAGCAGGGCAAGACCTTCTTTGGACTGTAGTCTGATAGGCTCCCAGCCGAGTTCCTGCCAGACGTCTGCAGCAGAGCGGACCTCGCCGTGATAAAGGACCTCACCCATTCCGATAATCGGAAGGCAGAGATGGGCGAGCGGTGCCAGGTCTCCCGAAGCGCCGAGCGAACCCTGCTGATAGACAACAGGAAGAATGTCGTTGTTGAACATGTCCATAAGCCTTCCGATGGTGGCAAGCTGCACTCCGGAATGACCGTAAGAGAGCGACTGCACCTTCAGGAGCAGCATCAGTTTCACGATTTCCGGACGTACCGTGTCTCCGGTTCCGCAGGCGTGGGACATCACCAGATTGTGCTGCAGCTGCGAAAGGTCCTCCTCAGGAATCGTGATGTTGCACAGCGAGCCGAAGCCTGTAGTGACACCATAGACCGGCCTGCCGATATCTTCCATCTTGCTGTCCAGGTACTCACGGCATTTGAGGACCTGCTTCTCCGACTCTTCAGAAAGGGTTATGGTTTCATTATGGTCAATGATTTCCTTTATTTTCCATAATGTCAATGTATCATTTGAAATTTTATGTGACATGAAAGCGAATTTTAAAATTTGGACAATGTCTTCTGTATCAATGAGTCATCTGCATTGACAGGAACAGTGACTCTGAGCGACGGGGTGCGTCCCTCCTCTCTTTCGATGGCGTGCAGGGCACCTTCATTGCGGGCCCAGCTGCGACGTGCGATACCGTTGTTCACATCCCAGAAAAGCATGTTGGTAATATGCCTTGCAGAATCGTCGGAACCGTCAACGACCATGCCGAAGCCGCCGTTGATGACCTCGCCCCAGCCTACGCCGCCTCCGTTGTGGATCGAAACCCAGGTGGCGCCGCGGAACGAATCGCCGATGACATTCTGGATGGCCATGTCGGCCGTAAACTGAGAACCGTCATAGATGTTGGAGGTCTCACGGAAAGGAGAATCTGTGCCGGAAACATCATGGTGGTCGCGTCCGAGCACGACAGGAGCGGAAATTTCGCCGTTTTTCACAGCCTCGTTGAAGGCCAATGCAATCTTCGTCCTGCCTTCACAGTCCGCATAGAGAATTCGTGCCTGAGAACCTACCACGAGATGGTTTTTGCCTGCTTCCTCTATCCAGTGTATATTGTCACGGAGCTGGCCCTGGATCTCTTCCGGCGCCTCTGCAAGTTCCTCGGACAATATCTTGACTGCGATTTCGTCTGTCTTGGCGAGGTCTTCCGGCTTCTGGGACATACATACCCATCTGAACGGACCGAACCCGTAGTCGAAATAAAGCGGGCCCATAATGTCCTGAACATAAGAAGGATAGCGGAAACCTCCTTCCTCGTTCATGATGTCTGCGCCGGCACGTGAAGACTCCAGCAGGAATGCATTGCCATAATCGAAGAAATACATTCCCTTGGCCGTAAGCCTGTTGATGGCTGCGACCTGACGTCTCAACGACTCTCTTACGCACTCCTTGAAGCGCTCAGGCTCTTCCGCCATCATCACCTTGGACTCCTCGAGAGAGTAGCCGGCCGGATAATAGCCGCCGGCCCACGGATTGTGCAGCGAAGTCTGGTCGGAGCCGAGATTTACGTCAATGTCTTCTTCAGCAAGTCTTTCCCAGAGGTCCACCACATTGCCGACATAGGCCATTGACACTACCTCCTTGTCATTCACGGCTTTGCGGATGCGCGGTATGAGCTCGTCGAGACTCTCGTGAAGCTCGTCCACCCAGCCCTGGTCATAACGCTTGCGGGCTGCGAGCGGGTTGATTTCCGCCACCACGCTTACCACGCCGGCGATATCTCCGGCCTTAGGCTGCGCGCCTGACATGCCGCCAAGTCCCGCCGTCACGAAAAGAAGACCTTTCATGTTTTCGCGGCTTCCGTCAATGCCCTTGGCCTGCAGCTGTTTGCGGGCTGCGTTCATGACGGTTATGGTGGTTCCGTGTACAATTCCCTGCGGACCTATGTACATATAGGATCCGGCCGTCATCTGACCGTACTGCGAAACGCCTAATGCATTGAACCTCTCCCAATCATCAGGCTTGGAGTAGTTCGGAATTACCATACCGTTGGTCACCACTACGCGCGGAGCATCCTTGTGGCTCGGGAAAAGTCCCATAGGATGGCCGGAATACATCGACAATGTCTGCTCGTCAGTCATTTCCGCGAGATATTTCATCGTAAGACGATACTGGGCCCAGTTCTGGAAAACCGCACCGTTTCCGCCGTAGGTGATGAGTTCGTGCGGATGCTGAGCGACGCGCGGATCCAGGTTGTTCTGAATCATTGCCATAATCGCGGCAGCCTGACGGCTCTTTGCCGGATACTCGTCTATAGGACGGGCAAACATCTGGTAATCAGGGCGGAACCTGTACATGTAGATTCTTCCGTAGTCGTGCAGCTCCTGGGCGAACTCTTCCGCCAATACAGCGTGGAACTTGACCGGGAAGTATCGGAGCGCATTCTTCAGCGTGAGCGCCTTCTCTTTGTCAGTGAGAATGTCCTTGCGTCTCGGTGCATGGTTCACGGACGCGTCATACGGTTTTTTCTCGGGCAGTTCTGCAGGGATGCCTTCGAGAATCTGTTTCTGGAAATCAGTCATATCTTATTGTCCTATGTTCTTGTTTACTTCAGCAAGTACCTCAGCCTCAGCCGCTACAGCCTCCGCTTCGATTCTTGAGGCCTCGTCAGTCAGTTCTGAGGCCAATGCCCTATCTTTCAGACCGGCTGCATTGATTCTGACATTCAAATGGGCGCCTCTTACAGCGGCGAGGGCGGCAATCGCGCCGACACCTGCGTCAGAAGCGGAAGCCGGGTTGCCGATACGGGCCATGGCCAATGCCACAGGCATCGCCTCCATCGCGGTCTGCATGGTCTTGAGCGGCACTCTGCTGGCGTAGAGAGTAGCCTTTTCCATAGCCTCGGCGCGTGCTGCCTTTTCCTCCTCAGTACCCTTAGGCATGGAGAAGACGTCCATGATTTTCGCGAATGCCTCAGTATCTTCATCTACCAGTCTGAGCAGCCTTTCCATCACATCCTGGCCTCTTTCAGCCCAGTCGGAAAACTCCTTCCACCTGTCGTCCCAGCCACGTTTGTGGGCGGACAGATTGGCAACCATAGTGCCCAGAGCCGCAGCGAGAGCACCCATGTATGCGGATACGGAACCGCCGCCCGGAGCGGCTGACTCAGAAGCCGTTTCACGGGCAAATCCCTTCACGCTCATCCTCACCAGACGCTCTTTGCGGGCCTGGACTTCCTCGTCAGTCATCAGGTATTCGATAACCTTCTCTTTTGGGTTGAACGGCTTCAAGTCGTTGAGGCCCAATGATTTGACTGCTATCTTGATAAGCTCTTCCTCAGGCACGCCGAGAGAACGCTGCTGTTTTTCCAAGTAGAATTTGCCGGCGTCCACCAGTACCCTCTTAGGCACGAGGCCCACGATCTCGGTTCCCGTAACCCTCAAACCTCTGGCAGCAGCGGCCCTGCATACTTCCTCGAAGGCCACATGCAGCGGAGTCACGTTCATATCCGTAATGTTCATGGAAACCTGGGCGATACCGTATTCCTCTATGAACCAGCCGATTGCCTTGCACCCTTTGAGAGTTCCCGGAATCCATACGGTCTTGCCTGCCTCGTCCTTGATGATTTTTCCGGTCAGGCTTCCTCCTTCACGTGCAGGACGGCCCTTCTCCCTCACGTCGAAAGCCACCGCCATCGCACGACGCGTGGAAGTGGTGTTGAGGTTGAAATTCACGGCAATCAGGAAATCCCTGGCGCCGACATTGCTGGCACCGGCCTTCGCAACAGTCTCCGTATATGCCTCAGGCCCGAAATCAGGCTTTCTTTCCGTGTCAATGACTTTTTCCGGCAGGGCTTCATATTCTCCCGCACGGCATACTGCAAGGTTCTTTCTTTCAGGCTTGTAGGCCGCAGCCTCATAACAGTAGCACGGGATGCCCAGTTCATTGTAGATGCGCTGGGCAAGTCCTCTGGCAAGCTCTCCGCATTCTTCGAGAGTGATACCTGCAACCGGTACGAGCGGAAGCACATCAGTAGCTCCTGAACGTGGATGCGCGCCGTGATGATGGCGCATGTCGATCAGCTCGGCAGCCTTTTTCTCGCCCTGGAAAGCAGCTTCGAGAACAGCTTCCGGACTTCCCACGAATGTCACCACAGTCCTGTTGGTAGCTTCGCCCGGATCGACGTCCAGCACTTTTACGGATTCTTCGCCGCGCTCGGTAACGACCTTGGTATCAGCCACTGCCGCGACGATCTGGTCAATGATTTCTTTGTTCCGTCCCTCACTGTAGTTAGGTACGCATTCAATGATTCTGTCCATATCTTATTGTTTATAACTTTCGTGAAACTATTATCTGATAGCCGCCTTGAAGAGCATGTCAGGCTTGTGGAAGTCAGGAGACTCGTCGTCCGATTTGACAGCCGAATACCAGTTTACGGAGCCGTCAGAGCGGTAATCAGCACGGAAAACGCCCATGTAGAATCCGTCTTTCAGGTTCAGACCCATCGACTCAAGCTCCTGAATGTCAATGCTTCCGCTCACGGTATAGTGCATATCCGTGTGCTCGCATTCCAGTTTCAGTGTGCTGAAATTCCATGCGTAGTCGATATCCCTGTAGAATTTGGCTTTATAATCCAAGGTGTGCCCGGCCGGAGTCATCTCCGCTCCGTAATAGCAGGTCATGGCGCTGTCCGCACTGAAGAAAATTTCCACCCTGTCGTCATTCAGCAGGTCCAGTTCGGCCTGTGGATTTTCATTGACGGTCAGCGTGGAATCATTGACTTCGAAAACGAATTTGAAGGCGGAGTCTCCGGTCAGACAGGAGAAATGGGTGTCGTCCTCGAGACTGTCCCAAGGCGCGTGGAGTCCGCCGATTACGGATTCCTTGTCACTACCGATACAGAAAGTGCCCTCAGGGCATCTGTTGCAAGAGCATAAAAGCGCAATACCAAGTGCTGCGCAAAGCAGTTGACGGTTCATAGCACGTTATTAGTTGTATTTTCGTATCCACGAATATACGACTAATAAGCGATATTTTCAACTTTCCTTATTTAGTTTTCTTCCGGATCTTATACCCGAGCATTGCCATGAATATGCTCATCAGAGGGCTTATGATATTGAAGAAGCAATACGGGAGGTAGGCGATGGTCGCGGTGCTGAGGATGGTGGCCTGCGTCATACCGCAGCTGCTCCACGGGAAAAGCGGCGAAGTGACTGTGGATGAGTCCTCTACGGAGCGTCCGAGCAGCCTGCTCTCATAGCCGCGTTTGGCATAGATGTCCTTGTAGATGTCGGAAGTCAGGATGATGGAAAGATACTGGTCCGAGATGACGCCGTTCAGTATGACACCCGTGCCCACAGTTGAGGCCACGAGACCCGTGCGCGTCTTGGTCATCGGCAGGATCAATGAAGCCAGGTGGTGAAGCATTCCGCTGGCCTTCATGCAGCCGCCGAAACACATCGCGCAGATGATCAGATAGACAGTATTGAGCATACCGAGCATGCCTCTTGACGAAACCAGCTTGTCCACGTCCGCCACGCCGGTATTCACCGAAACTGAATCATAGATGGTCTTGACAATGCCGGTGAACATCACTCCGCCTTTTCCTGCACCCTCTGCGCTCAGGCCCATTGACTGAAGAGAACCCACACCGATTTCAGTAATGATGTGCGGCTGCAGAATCAGAGCGAAAACGGCAGCAAGAACAGTGGACAGGCCCAGCACGACAAGAGCCGGAAGCTTCCGCGCAATCATGATGCCCGTCGCGACCGGAACGACCAGAGTCCAGAGCGAAATGTTGAATTTCGAGGCCAATGTCTCAGTATAGACGGAAATCTGCGCCGAGTCGCTGCCGGTGTGCAGAAATCCCAGGATAAGGAACAGGACCAATGTCAATGCAAATGACGGTATGGTCGTGAGCATCAGGTACTTGATATGTCTGAAAAGGGGAGTGCCTGAAATGGAGGCGGCCATCACGGTCGTGTCGGAAAGCGGGGAAATCTTGTCCCCGAAATACGCTCCGGAAATGATGGCGCCCGCAATCATCCCCTCACTGAAGCCTTGAGCTTTGCCGATACCCATAAGCGCTACTCCGATGGTGGCGATGGTGGTCCACGAACTGCCTATCATCACGGAGATGAACGCGCAGATAACGCAGGCGGTCAGCAGGAATATCTTCGGGGAGATGATTTTTACACCATAATATATCATTGACGGCACAGTTCCGCTCATTGTCCAGGTTCCCGAGATGCCTCCGATCAGGAACAATATCACAATCGCGGTCGTGACGTCACCGATATTGCTCCGTATCGCATCCTCGAAATCCTGCCACGGCTTCTTGAAAAGCCACATCGCCAGCCACACGCAGATGCCTGCGGAGAACAGCAGTGAGACCTGGCTCGCGCCAAGAATCGCATCGCTCCCGAAAAAGCTGATGTTCAATGCCAATAATATGATCAGTACTATGATAGGTATCAATGAGATACCCGTTCTGATGACAGCTGTCCGTTTCATTTCCTCGTCAATTGCATATTAGGTCCGCATATGCCACTGCGGATAAAGGCCGCAAAGATAATGAAAATTATCCGTTTTGTGAGGCGGAAAAAATGCTATCTTTGCGGGAACCACAAATACAGACAGCATTATGAGAAACGTGTATTCAAGGCTCGTGACATTGACATTGACCATTGCGGCAGCCTTTCTTGTTGCATCCTGCGGAAATCATATCGGGGAGAAGGAATCGATGGAATTCCTGTACCGGTATATGGATATCGCGGACCAGGGCGATTACAGTGAAGAATTCTTCAGGGAAAATGTGAAAATGTCGTTGCAGGCAAGACGGGAGATGCCGTGGGGCAAGGACGTGCCTGACCAGCTGTTCAGACATTTCGTGCTTCCGGTACGAGTGAACAACGAGCGCCTGGATGATTTCAGAAAGGTATATTACGATACGCTCAAAATCCGTGTCGCAGGCCTCTCGATGCACGATGCGGCGCTTGAAATAAATCATTGGTGCCACGAAAAGGCGACCTATACGCCGTCTGACGGAAGGACCTCATCCCCGATGGCGACCATCCTGAGCGGAGAAGGACGCTGCGGAGAGGAATCCACATTCACGGTGGCTGCTATGCGTACCCTGGGAATCCCTGCACGTCAGGTCTATACCCCGAGATGGGCGCATACCGACGACAACCACGCCTGGGTGGAAGTCTGGACTGACGGGAAGTGGTCATTCCTCGGAGCCTGCGAGCCTGAGCCGGAACTGAATATGGCCTGGTTCAACGAGCCCGCTTCCCGGGCAATGCTTATGCACACCCGCGTGTTCGGAGACTACAACGGACAGGAAGATGTTATCCGCCGCACGCCTAACTTCACGGAAATCAATGTGATAGGAAACTACGTGAAGACACGTGACAATGTCGTTACCGTAAAAGACATTGACGGAAATGCTGTCAGCGGAGCGAAGGTGGATTTCTGCATCTATAACTACGGAGAAGTGTTCCCTGCTGTGACATTGGCCGCGGACAAGGACGGGAAGGCATCGCTTCACACCGGACTTGGAGATATGATGGTCTGGGCATATAGTGACGGCAATTTCGGTTATGCGAAACTCGAAGGTGACGGTCCTGAATGCTGCAAAGACATCGTTCTGAGCCATAAGGTAGGAGATGCTCTCGAGATTGTGTGCGACATCAATCCTCCTGCTCCGGGCAATATCCCTGCTCACGCGACCGCTGAGGCTGTCGAGGCGAACAAGGTGAGACTTGCTGCGGAAGACTCTATCCGTCACGCATATACATCTACATTCACGACATCGGACAATGCCGGTGAGCGTCTCGGTCTTCCGGAACTGTCGAAAGAGAATGCGGACAAGGCTTGCCGTCAGCTCATTGACGCCAAGGGCAACTGGCGCGAGGTTCGGAAATTCATTGCCGAGGCCTACGAAGGCGGCAAGGTGGAGACTGCTCTGCCGATGCTGGCTACACTTACCCGAAAAGACCTGCGTGATACGAAATCGGATGTTCTGCAAGATGCTTTGGAGTCTGTGGACTTCTCTGCGGAGGACTATCCTGATGCGGAACTGTTCTATAAATATGTGTTGTGCCCGCGTGTGGCAGGCGAATTCATACAGCCGTACCGCAAGCAGATAAGGGAAGCTCTGACGCAGATTGCTCCTGATATGACGGATGCTGAGAAGACGGCATCTGTAATCAAT
>UMGH01062787.1_pt1 | contig 13415 bp, 10 predicted proteins | sample 1965231 | NCBI WGS metagenome assembly UMGH01 (sample SAMEA4836068, study PRJEB28245) | human gut metagenome | biome: gut microbiome; material: fecal sample | place: Denmark | collected 2008 | reverse complement strand
ACCTGCGGTTATATCGGCACCCAGTTCTGGAACCAGGGCCGGACACAGGAGATCAAGGATCGGGTGCTGCATCTGTGATGAATTACGCAACAATTAAGTATTACGACATTGCCAACGGGCCGGGGGTGCGCACCAGCATCTTTGTTTCGGGCTGCAGGCATCACTGCCCGGGCTGCTTCAACGAGGTAGCATGGGATTTCGGGTACGGTCAGCCCTTCGGCAAAGCCGTGCGCAACGAGATCTTTGCATCCTGCCAGCCCGACTATATTGCAGGCATCTCCCTGCTGGGTGGTGAGCCTTTTGAGCCGGAGAATCAGCGGGAGCTGCTGCCCTTTGTCCGCAACTTCAGGGCGCTGTACCCGGATAAGAGCGTCTGGTGCTATTCCGGTTACACCTGGGAGCAGCTGACCGGCAGTGTTCCCTGCCCGGCCCGCTGTGAGGTCACCGATGAGCTGCTGAGCCTGCTGGATGTTCTGGTGGATGGCCGCTTTGTGGAAGCCCAGCACGATATCTCCCTGCGCTTCCGGGGCAGCTCCAACCAGCGGCTTCTGGATGTGCCCAAAAGCCTTGCCGCAAAGTCCCCCGTCTGGTGGGAGGACGAACAGGTGTTTGCCACACACACGATGTAATCCTCTCAGTCGCGCTGACGCGCGCCAGGCCCGGGTTGTGGCACCCAGCAGCAATACACTTTCATGCAATAAAACAACACCCGATTTTCCACACTCTGCGCAGAGCGAGTGGAAAATCGGGCGTTTTGTCATTTAACGGGATGAAACCATATCCTCAATGACACTCAGGAACTCCTGCCCGTAGCGGGCGGCCTTTTTCTCACCCACACCGGGGATATTGAGCAGTTCCTCCACGCTCAGGGGCTTTTTCAGCGCCATCTGGCGGAGGGTGGAATCATTGAACACCATATAGGCAGGGAGCTTCTGCTTTGCGGCCAGCCGCTTGCGCAGGGCATAGAGGGCAGCCAGCAGCTTCTCGTCTGCTTCGCTGAGGGCATCTTCGTCGGCACGGCGGCGGGAGGCCGAGGCCAGCCGCTTTGCACTGGCCGCGGCGCGCTGGCGGGCTTGTGCCGCCTGCTCCTCCACCTGTTCGGCAGCCTGTGCTGCCAGCAGACAGTTGGAACAGTTCTCGCACTTCTGGGGCGCGGCCTCGCCGAAGTAGCTCAGCAGATACCCCCGCAGGCAGCGCGGTGTGGTGGAGTAGAAGGTCATGTACTTGAGCCGTTTCTCTGCCTTGCGTGCCGCTTCAGCCTTGACATCCGCAGGCAGGCCGTTGTCAGCCTCCATCTCCTTGTCGATGAAGAACCGGATGGTGCGCACATCGGTGCCGGAATAGAGCAGGGTGCAGCGGGCTGGTTCCCCGTCACGGCCCGCGCGGCCCGCCTCCTGATAATAGCTCTCCAGATCCTTGGGCATATTATAATGGATGACGAACCGGACGTTTGGCTTATCGATGCCCATGCCGAAGGCATTGGTCGCCACCATGATCTGCACCCGGTCATAGAGGAAATCGTCCTGATTCTGCCGCCGGGTATCCGCATCCAGTTTTGCGTGGTAGGCTGCCGCACGGATTCCCCGGCTCTGCAGCAGGCGGGTGGTCTCGTCTACCTGCCGGGTGGTACTGCAATAGATGATGCCCGCATTGTCCCGCTCCCTGAGCACAAGGTCGAGCAGAACTTTGGGCTTCTCGCTGGGCAGGGCCCTGCGGGTGGCAAAATAGAGGTTGGGCCGGTCGAAGCTGGTGGTCACCTCGTAGGGGGTGTGGAGTTCCAGATGGGTGCGGATGTCCTCCCGCACATGGGCCGTGGCGGTGGCCGTAAAGGCTCCCACCACCGGGCGCTTGGGCAGGCTGTCCACAAATGCCTTGATGCGCAGGTAGCTGGGGCGGAAATCCTGCCCCCACTGGCTGATGCAGTGGGCCTCGTCTACCGTGACCATGCTGATCTCCCGCTCCTGCGCAAACCGCTGGAAGCCCGGCATCTCCAGCCGCTCCGGAGCCACATAGATGATCTTATACCACCCCTCCCGGGCGCGGCGAAGCATCAGAGCCTTCTGGTTGTCCGTCAGACTGTTGTTCAGGAAAGCTGCCGCCACACCGGCCTGTACCAGCGCCCCCACCTGATCCTTCATCAGGCTGACCAGCGGCGAGACCACGATGGTGATGCCCGGCAGCAGCAGGGCCGGCACCTGATAGCAGATGGACTTGCCCGCACCCGTGGGCATCACAGCCAGCACATCCTGCCCGGCCAGCAGGCGGGAGACGATCTCCTCCTGCCCCGGGCGGAAGCTGTCGTAGCCAAAGACTTTTTTCAGAATACTATGCGGACTTTCCATGGTTCCTCCTATCCATACAAAACCGCTCCGTCATTGCTTCGCAATGCCACCTCTCCCAGTAGGAGAGGCAAGTCTTGGCTCCCCTACTAGGGGAGCTGGACGCAAAGCGGCCTGAGAGGTTTATAACCCAACCAGTATACCACAACTCCCCGAATAATTGTAAAACATCTCTGACATTTCCCACGTTCGATAGCATTTCCTGCACAAAAATGCTATAATATGGGTACATATCTCCATCCCGGCTCCTGCCTTGTGCATCTGCCGGAAAAGAGCAAAGGAGTATTTTGTATGGCTCAGAAATTGATCACCTTCGCCGTCCCGTGCTACAACTCGGCGGCATATATGCGCCACTGCATCGAGACCCTGCTCTCCGCCGGGGAGCAGGCCGAGATCATCCTGGTGGACGATGGTTCCACCAAGGATGACACCCCCGCCATCTGCGACGAGTACGCTGCCAAATATCCCACCATCGTCAAGGCCATCCATCAGGAGAACGGCGGCCACGGCGAGGGCGTGAATCAGGGCATCCGCAACGCCACCGGCCTGTATTACAAGGTAGTGGACAGCGACGACTGGCTGGACGAAGCCGCCCTCAGGACCGTGCTGGCCAAGCTGAACACGCTGACTGCCCGGGGCACCGCGCCTGACCTGATGATCTGCAACTATGTCTACGAGCATGTGGAGGACAACACCAGCCACACCGTGCGCTACACCAACGTGTTCCCCCAGAACCGGCTGTTCAACTGGACGCATGTCGGCCACTTCCGGCCCGACCAGAACCTGCTGATGCACTCGGTGATGTACCGCACACAGGTGCTGCGGGACTGCGGCATGGTGCTGCCCAAGCACACCTTCTATGTGGACAACATCTTTGTCTACCAGCCCCTGCCCTTTGTCAAGAGCATGTACTATATGGATCTGGACCTGTACCGCTACTTCATCGGCCGGGCCGACCAGAGCGTGAACGAGAGTGTGATGGTCAAACGGGTGGATCAGCAGCTGCGGGGGACCCGCCACATGATCGACTGCCAGGACCTGGATGCCCTCAAGGGCCAGAAGAAGCTGCGCAGCTATATGCTGCACTACCTCTCCATGATGATGGCCATCAGCGACATCTTCCTGCTGCTGGACGGCAGCGCCGCCGCCAAGCAGAAGGAGAACGAACTGTGGGCCTACCTCAAGGCACACACCAGCGCCGGGGTCTACCGCTCCATCCGCTATGGCTTTGGCGGCGTGACCAACCTGAAGATTCCCAAGGGCGACAAGCTCGTGCTGGGCGGCTACCGCATTGCACAGAGGATTTTTAAATTCAATTAACAAATGTTGCTTTTCCTCCTCAGATAAGATATACTTTTTAACGTATCTTAATTTCTGAGGAGGATCTTATTTTATGGAGCAATTGCTCATCTGCATGTCTCTTTCGCTCATTGCGGGCCTGTTGGCATCCCGTGCAGCGAAAGCGATCCGCCTGCCGGCTGTCACCTCTTATCTGGTGGCAGGACTTCTGCTGGGACCCTTCTTTCTGGGTCGGCTGGGCCTGAGCGGCTGGGGCTTCGGCTTCGGGAGCCTTGCACAGGTCGAGAGCTACGGCATCATCACACAGGTGGCACTTGGCTTCATCGCCTTTGTCATCGGCAACGAGTTCCGGCTCAGCGCGCTGGAGAGCATGGGCAGGCAGGCGGTCACTGTGGGCATCCTGCAGGCCGTTATCACCACCGTGCTGGTGGATATCGCTCTGGTTGCCCTGCACTTTGCCCGGCCGGATGTCATCTCAATGGCATCGGCCATCACGCTGGGTGCCATCGCCTCTGCCACAGCCCCTGCCGCCACCCTGATGGTGGTCAAGCAGTACAAGGCCAGCGGCCCCTTGACCCGCCTGCTGCTGATGGTGGTCGCCATTGACGATGCCGTGGGTCTGGTGCTCTTTTCGGCCTCTTTCGGCATCGCAAACGCGCTGGAGCAGGGCCGCATCGACCCCATCAGCATCCTTCTGGAGCCTCTGGTGGAGATCGTGCTCAGCCTGGGTCTGGGCGCGCTGGCAGGTCTGCTGCTCAACCAGCTGGAGGTCTACTTTCACTCCCGCTCCAAGCGCATGAGCCTTTCGGTGGCCTTTGTGCTGCTGACGGTGGGCCTTTCCATGGTCAGCTTTAAGGTCGGCCCCATCCACTGCAGCTTCTCGCTGCTGCTGGTCTGCATGATGACCGGCACCGTGTTCTGCAACATCTGCCCCACTTCCGATGAGCTGATGGACCGCCTGGACCGCTGGGTAAGCCCGGTGAACATCCTGTTCTTTGTGCTCTCCGGCGCGGAGCTGGACCTGAACATCCTTGCAAACCCCATGGCCCTGCTCATTGGTGCCGTCTATATCGCTTCCCGCTCTCTGGGCAAGATCTCCGGCTCCTATGTCAGCTGCAAGGCCACCCGCTGCAGTGAGAAGATCCAGAAGTATCTGGGCATCACCCTGCTGCCGCAGGCCGGTGTGGCACTGGGTATGGCCGCCGAAGCTGCGGAGCTTTCCGATGGCCACATGGTGCGCAACGTGGTGCTCTTCTCGGTGCTGGTGTACGAGCTGGTCGGCCCGACCCTGGCCAAGATCAGCCTGACCGCCGCAGGCGAGATCATTCCCGAGGGCCGCACGAGCGCCCGTACCACCAACAAGCCGGAGGAGCCGGTCAGCGTGGACTGATCTTCCCCATCAATCTCACCGCAGGTGACGGAGCGATCCTGCACTACAAAAGCCGCTGCACAGTTGTTACGCTGTGCAGCGGCTTTCTGTTTTCTCTTTATTTCAGCACGATCTCATCGTTCTCAGCATCCACGGTCAGGGTGGAGCCGGAAACAAGGGTGCCGTCGATGATCTTTTCAGCGGCGGGGTCCTCCACAGCCTTGCGGATGGTCCGGCGCAGGTCGCGGGCACCAAACTTGCCACCCTGGCTCTTGTGCACCAGCGCTGCCAGTGCCGCCGGGGTATAGCTGTAGGCAATGCCCTTGGCCTCCATGCTGGGCTTGTACTCGTCCAGCATCAGGGCGGCAATGCCCTGCAGGGTCTCCTCGCTCAGCGGCTTGAAGGTGATGACCTCATCCACGCGGCCCAAAAACTCAGGGCGGAGGAACTGGCTCAGCGCCTTGCGGCTCTTCTCCTCGTTCCGCTCCTCCTCGCTGCGGTTGAAGCCCAGACTTGCGGTGGTCTGGTCGCTGCTGCCCGCATTGGAGGTCATGCAGATGACGGTGTTGGAGAAATCCACGGTGCGGCCCTGGGCATCATTGATCTTGCCCTCGTCCAGGATCTGCAGCAGGATATTCATCACATCGGGGTGGGCCTTTTCGATCTCATCGAACAGCACCACGCTGTACGGGCGGCGGCGAACCTTTTCGGTCAGCTGACCCGCCTCCTCGTAGCCCACATAGCCCGGAGGGGAACCGATCATGCGGGACACGGCGTACTTTTCCATATACTCGCTCATATCCAGCCGGATCAGGGGGTCGGGGCCGTCAAAGAGCTGGTTTGCCAGCTGCTTCACCAGCTCCGTCTTGCCCACGCCGGTGGGGCCCACAAAGATGAAGCTGGCCGGACGGCGGCGGCCCGAGAGGTCGGCGCGGCTGCGCTTGACCGCCTGGGCCACCAGATGCACGGCATCGTCCTGACCGATGATCTTCTTTTTCAGCTCGGTCTCAAGGCTGGCGAGCTTTGCATACTCGGTCTCCCGGATCTTCACCGCCGGGATGCCCGTCCACAGCTCAATGACCTTGGCCACATCGTCCATGGTCACCTGGATCTCTCCGGCTGCAGCCTGCTTGGCGGGCAATTCCCGCTCCAGCTGTGCCATCCGGGTCTTGCGCTCTGCCACACGCTCGTAATCGATGGGCTCGTTCACATCGGCGTTTTCCATGTCGGCCTCTTCCTGCTTGAGGGCCTCCAGTTCCTTCTGCATGGTCAGGTACTCGGAGATGACCGGGTGGGCCAGATTGCAGCAGGCACAGGCCTCGTCCAGCAGGTCGATGGCCTTGTCGGGCAGGTAGCGGTCGGTGATATACCGCTCGCTCAGGGTCACGGTGGCGTTCAGCACATCGGCGGGCACCTGCACATGGTGGTGCTCCTCGTAGTAATGCTTGATGCCGCCCATCACGGCCAGCGTATCAGCAACGCTGGGTTCCTCCACCCGCACGGGCTGAAACCGGCGCTCCAGCGCCTGGTCCTTCTCGATATACTTGCGGTACTCGTTGAAGGTGGTAGCACCGATGACCTGGATCTCGCCGCGGGAGAGGGCGGGCTTCAGGATGTTGCCCGCATTCATGGCACCCTCGCTCTCACCGGCAGAGGTAATGGTGTGGATCTCGTCAATGAACAGGATGACATTGCCCGCGGCCTTGACCTCGCTCAGCAGGCCCTTGACCCGCTGCTCGAACTGGCCGCGGAACTGGGTGCCTGCCACAAGGCTGGTCAGGTCGAGCAGGAAGATCTCCTTATCCTGCAGCCCTGCCGGCACCTGCCCCTTGGCAATGCGCTCCGCAATGCCCTCGGCAATGGCGGTCTTGCCCACGCCGGCTTCGCCGATGAGGCAGGGGTTGTTCTTCTGGCGGCGGCTCAGGATCTGGATGGTGCGGTAGATCTCCCGGTCGCGGCCGATGATATCATCCAGCTTCCCTTCCCGGGCTTTGCGGGTCAGGTTCTCGCAGTAGGTATCCAGAAACTTGCGGCGGGGCGGCTTTTTGTCGTTTTTGCCCGCCTTCTTTTCGTTTTTGCCGTTCTGGGCACCGCCGTTCACCCCCAGCGGGAAGGTGGCGCTGGAGCCGGGCACAAGGTCGCCGTCCTCTTCGCTCTGGTCCGGCTGGCCCATGCCCATCATCATGGAGAAGGGGTTCATGTTGCTCATGTCCCCCATCTCCTGCATCATGTTTTCCATCCGGTCTTCCATGGCATCCATGTCCTCGTCGGACATGCCAAACTGCTTCATCAGATCATCGACCGGTTTGATGTGCATCTCCCGGGCACAGTGCAGGCAGTACCCCTCGTTTTTCATCTGGCCATTTTCCATCCGCTGGACAAAAATAATGGCAGGCCGCTTCTGGCATCGAATGCAGACCATTGTTCCTCCTTTTCCCTCCCCGCTCAGACAAACGGGTTGAACACATTGAATACCTTATAGTAAAGGCTGCCGCTCATCACCGTGTCGTTGAGCATGGTGAGGTTGCCGCCGGTGATCACAATGAGCGCCCAGACCACGCAGAGCACCAGATAGATGTCCACAAGGCTGGCAATGCCGCCCACGCCCCAGCCCAGCCAGTGGTTCACTGCACCGATCACGGGCAGCTTGTTCACCAGCCCCAGCACTGTGACCAGCAGGCTGACCAGCATCCGCAGCAGGGCGAACGCCACAAAGAACAGCACCAGCGAGATCACCGGGGTCAGCAGCGGAGCCAGCACCTTCTGGACGATGGTATCCGCCAGCACAACGGCGTTGTCATTGAGGACGGCAGAGATGGAGCGCTCGCAGGCATCCACAATGGATGCCCGGAATGCCTCGGGCAGAAAGCCCGCGTACCGCTGGGCAATGCCATCCAGACTGACGGCTCCCCCGGCGGCGATATTGGCAGCGATCTGGTCCCGGAAGCTTCCGGCGAGGAAGCGCTCGAACACCTGCCCGGCTGCCCAGCCTGAAAAGGCTCTGGCACCGAACAGGCTGATGAGGCTGCCCGTCAGCTGCACCACCGAGGCCAGAAAGCCTTTGCGGGCATACCGGACGGCCAGCACCAGCCAGACCACCGTACATAGGATATCAAAAATAAATGACGGATTCTTGAACATACGTTTAACCTTATTAAACCTCTCAGTCGCCTGCGGCGACAGCTCCCCTAATAGGGGAGCCAAGTTTACGATACAGCTTTCTTGCCTCTCCTATTAGGAGAGGTGGCAATGCGAAGCATTGACGGAGAGGTTTAGCTCTCAGGAATCTCCAACTTCTGCACCGTGTTGCCGCTGAACAGCAGCAGATCCTTGCTGTTGGCCAGCAATGCCTGCGGGCTGGTGTCAAGGTTCTGGCTCCACTGCTGGGTACCAGATGCATCAAAGCACTCCACGGCGTTATCGGCCAGCAGATAGAACAGGTTCCCCGCCCGGACAATGGAATTTGCCGCCGAGACAGCAGCGCTGAACTGGACGTTCAGGTTTTTGTCCAGCGTCACAGCCTGAGAGACCTGCCCCGATGCCAGCAGCAGGGCCACATTGCCTGCCGCGTCCACCGAAACATCTTTCAGCTCCGTGCCCGCAAAATCATAGACCGCACGCTCACCGCCGCCCGCATTGTAGAGCACGGCCCTGGTATCGTAGACAGCCAGGATCGTGGAAGCGGAGGTCCACCCCAGCCACTGGGGCACACCGCCCTGATTCACCAGACTGACGGGATCGCCCGATGCCAGATTGATGAGGTAGAGGTTGGTCATCACCTGTCCCCCGCTGACGGTGACGGCTGCCGCCGCCAGCTTCCGGCTGTCGGGGGAAAAGGCCATCCGCAGGGGGGTGCCGTCGTTGGAGGTCATGCTCCAGCTGAGCTGCTGCTCCATGGAGGGGCTGTATACCAGCAGCTTTGCCATGCTGGTCTGGTCCTCCGTGACCACAGCCAGCGTGCCGTTGTCCGACATGGCGCAGAGGAAAATGCTGTTTTCCAGCTGCTTGGTGTAAAGGTTCTGGGTGCGGCTCTCCACCCGCAGCTCGTTTCCGGAGCGGTTGTAGAGGACAAAGCGGGTCTTGCCCGCGGCCAGCGCCGGGCGGGCATAGCCGCTCTGGATGCTGTTCAGCTTTTTGCCGGTGCGCGACCAGACCACACAGCCCTCGTCCCCCAGCTCCACAAAGCTGCCAGTCAGGGGGGCCATCTGCTCCAGCTCGGCCACACCGGTCTGCTGGGGCCAGCCGGAGCCGGGCAGCAGGGCAATGCGGGCCGTATCGGTCAGGTCCTTCAGGGCCGCCACCGAGCTGCCCGCGATGCCGGTGGCAAACAGCACCACCGCTGTCAGCAACACCAGCAGCACCGCCGTGCGGCGGATGCGCCGGTTCCGCACACGCTGGCGGGCAGCTTCCAGATATTCGACCCGCCCTTCCGAAAGCGGCTCGTCGCTCTCGGTCGAACGATGCTTCTTTCTCATGGATATCTCTCCTTTGCGAAACCTCTCAGTCACCTACGGTGACAGTTCCCCTAGCAGGGGAGCCAAGTTTACGCTGCCATTTTCTTGCCTCTCCTATCAGGAGAGGTGGCAATGCAAAGCATTGACGGAGAGGTTCACCCTTCGTAATCTACACGTTTCAAAAATAGCCCTTTCGCGGGCAGCGTCGGCCCGGCCTGGCTGCGGTCCCGGCTGGCAAGGATGCCGGGGATGGCATCGGGCTGCATCCGGCCCGCGCCCACCTCACACAGGGTGCCTGCCAGAATACGCACCATGTTATAGAGGTAGCCGTCCGCTGTCACCTCAATGTCCACCTCGTCGCCCTTCCGGGTCACATGGCAGTCGGTGATGGTGCGCACAGTATCTCCGTGGGCAGCAGCAGAGGAACCCGCCGCGCACAGGGCCAGAAAATCGTGCTTTCCCACAAACTGTTCCGCCGCCCTCTGCATGGCATCCACATCCAGCCGCCGGGGCACCCGGGTGTAATATTTTTCATCAAAAGGCGAATCGATGGGGTGGTTGTGGATGCGGTACAGGTAGGTCTTGGTATGGGCGGCATAGCGGGCGTGGAACTCCTCCGGCACCACCCGGGCGCACAGCACCCGGATATCCGGGGGCAGGTGCTGGTTGATGGCCAACGGCAGCTTTTCTGGGGGGATGCGGGTCTCCGCGTGGAAGTTCAGCGCAAAGCCCAGCGCGTGGACCCCGGCATCGGTGCGGCTGCACCCCTTGATATCGGGGCGGCTGTGGAGCACCGCTTCCAGCCCATCCTGAAAGGTCTGGGCCACGCTCCGCCCGTTGGGCTGCACCTGAAAGCCGCAATAGTTGGTGCCGTCGTAGGCAAGGGTAAGTAGATAGTTCTGCATGGAACTCCTTCCGTCACGGCTTTGCCGTGCCACCTCCCTCAAAGAGGGAGGCTATAAGGCCCCCTCCTCGAGGGGGCTGTCGCCGCAGGCGACTGGGGGAGTTTTTAAAAATTCGGGAACACCAGTCTCGAGCTTAGGATCACCATAAAGCAGACGATGCACACCGCCAGGTCGATATAATCCTGCCGGGTGCAGCGCAGCACTTTCAGGCGGGTGCGGCCATCACCGCCGCGGTAGCAGCGGCACTCCATGGCCATGGCCAGCTCATCGGCGCGGCGGAAAGCCGAGATGAACAGCGGGATGAGCACCGGCACCAGCGCCTTGACGCGCTCCATCATGGAGCCGTTGTCCAGCATGGCACCGCGGGCTTTCTGGGCGTTCATGATCTTGTCGGTCTCTTCGATCAGGGTCGGGATAAACCGCAGGGCAATGCTCATCATCATGGCCAGCTCATGCACCGGGAAGTGCAGCCTGCCCAAAGGCTTGAGCAGCTGCTCGATGGCATCTGTCAGCACAATGGGGCTGGTGGTATAGGTCAGCAGGCTGGTGCCCGCAATCAGTGCCATCACGCGCACCGCCATCAGGATGGCATAGCGCAGGCCCTCGGCGTAGATGTTCAGCACCCAGAAGTGCACCAGCGGCTCGCCCTCGCCCGAAACAAAGAAGAGGTTGAGCACCGCGGTAAAGAGGATGATGGGCAAAATGGGCTTCAGGCTCTTGGTGATCAGCTTGAAGGGGATCTTTGCCACGCCGTACATGGCCACAAGGAACACAAGGGACAGCGTCAGGCCCAGCGGGTTGGACGCGGCAAACAGCAGGATGATGTAGACGATGGTCAGCACCAGCTTCATGCGGGGGTCGAACTTATGCACAAGGCTGTCGCCCGGGAAGTGCTGGCCGATGGTGATATCTCTCAGCATGTGGCAGCGCCCCCCTTCTTTGCATCCACACGGGGCAGCACAAGGCTTTCGCCTGCGTCCCGGCGCTTCTTGGCTTCCAAAATCATCTTGACGGCATAGGGCACGGTGTAAACATCCGCCGGAACATCCACCCCCATCTCCCGCAGCTTGAGGAAGATTTTTGTGACCTGCGGCACGCTCAGGCCCAGCGCCAGCAGCTCGGGCGCACGAGCAAACACATTCTCCACGGTGTCATACATGGCGATCTTCTTGTTGCTCATCACCAGCACACGGTCGGCATATTTGGCAATATCCTCCATGCTGTGGGAGACCAGCAGCACGGTGGTGCCGGTCTTTTTGTGGTACTCCTTGACCTCAGACAGGATCTCGTCCCGGCCCTCGGGGTCCAGACCGGCGGCAGGCTCATCCAGCACCAGAATGCGGGGCTTCATGGCCATCACACCCGCCACGGCCACCCGGCGCTTCTGGCCGCCGGACAGCTCAAAGGGGCTGCGCTGCAGCAGCGCCTCATCCAGGCCGACAAAGTCCGCTGCTTCATGCACCCGCCTGTCGATCTCGGCCTCGTCCAGCCCCATGTTTCTGGGGCCAAAGGCGATATCCTTATAGCAGGTCTCCTCAAACAGCTGGTACTCCGGGTACTGGAACACCAGACCGGTGAGGAAACGGAATTCCCGGATCTTTTCCGGCTCGGCCCACAGGTCGCGGCCATCGATGATGATGTGGCCGCTGGTGGGCTTGTTCAGGCCGTTCATGTGGGTGATGAGGGTACTCTTGCCGGAGCCAGTGGCACCGATGATGCCCACAAAATCTCCCTCTTCCACCTCAAAGCTCACGTCATCCAGCGCGGTGACGGCATTGGGCATTCCCGGGTTATAGACATAACTCAGGTGATCTACTTTGATAATGCTTCCCATCTTCCGTCCCCTCCCTTACTTCAAAAGCTCATACAGCGCCTGTGCGCACGCGCCGGTGTCAATGATGCCCTCGGGCATGGGGATGCCGGCCTTGACCAGCTCGTCCCGCAGCTCGGCAGCCTGCGGCACATCCAGCCGCAGGGCGCGCACCTTTTCGGTCTGGCTGAACACCTCTTTCGGGGTGCCCTCCATGACCACATTGCCCTTGCTCATCACCAGCACGCGGTCGGCCTGAGCAGCTTCTTCCATATAGTGGGTGATGGACACCACCGTGATGCCCATGTTCTTGTTCAGATGGTGGATGGTCTGCATCACCTGCTCCCGGCCCCGGGGATCAAGCATGGCGGTGGCCTCGTCCAGGATCAGGCAGTCGGGCCGCATGGCGACCACGCCCGCAATGGCAACGCGCTGCTTCTGGCCGCCGGACAGGTTGTGGGGCGCACGCTCCCGGTACTCGTAGATGCCCGCCATCTTCATCGCTTCATCCACGCGGCGGCGCATCTCTTCCGGCGGCACGCCCAGATTTTCCAGCGCAAAGGCGACATCTTCCTCCACCACGGTGGCAACGATCTGGTTGTCCGGGCTCTGGAACACCATGCCCACGGTCTGGCGGATATCGTAGATCTTGTCCTCGTCCTTGGTGTCCATTCCCTCCACCAGCACAGTGCCGCTCTCCGGCAGAAGGATGGCGTTGAAGTGCTTGGCCAGCGTGGATTTTCCACAGCCGTTGGCCCCCAGCACTGCCACAAATTCGCCCCGCTTCACCTCAGCCGACACGCCGTTCAGGGCGTAGTCCGGCTGTTCCGGGTCATAGCGAAACTTCAGATCTTTCGCAGTTAAAATCGTTTCTTCCATAGGTTTTCTCTTTCCGGTGGTGCGCCCTTCTCAAAAGGGCTGTACCCCATTCTTGGTTCTCCTTCATTTTTTCAGAATGGCTGCCGTCAGGACACTCCCCCAGTCTGCTTCGCAGACAGCCCCCTCTGAGATGGGGCCTCTGGCGCAACCGAGAAGTTTTCCGGCAAACGGTTAATGTTCCCGCCATGCCAAAGGCTCCCTCCCCGAGGGAGCTGGCACGGCGACAGCCGTGACTGAGGGAGTTCATTCTTCCCAAATGGCCGTTGCGCCGCAGGGCACAACGCCGCCGGTGGCGGAAACGGGCAGGCCGATCTCATCACAGCTGGTCTTGCCGCCAAAGCGGGGCACCAGCGTGGTCTT
>UMGH01030502.1_pt1 | contig 13496 bp, 9 predicted proteins | sample 1965231 | NCBI WGS metagenome assembly UMGH01 (sample SAMEA4836068, study PRJEB28245) | human gut metagenome | biome: gut microbiome; material: fecal sample | place: Denmark | collected 2008 | reverse complement strand
GTCTCATCCACTACTTCATCGTTCTCCTTCATCGGTATGGGGCAATAACTGTTAGCATTGTGCACAATCATTTCGTCCCTTATCACCTTCGCTTTATGTTCATCAACCTCATCACGCGAATCTATCTCAATTATTTTCTGCTTTAGAATAACTATATACTCATCGAGTTTACTCTTGACTACATTAACATTAGGTACATTACTAAATCCGAATTCAGTTACCAGTCCATTATTATACCAGCGCTCAACGTTTTTCTTCATCCACTCTGCTCTGTTAATCATTCTTTCGTTATTTTCAACAAACTCTTCATCCGCTGCTGGCAAAATAAAAGGATCGGAATAATTGATATTATAATCGTTGTAAGTCCATAGCCTGATAATAAGGAGTGCCAAATACTGATATGTATACCCCGCAATAACATCATCTATCTTAGCTCCTTCTTCTAATCCCAAATACTGATAATTCTTGTATAATCCGAAAGGCTTTTCGTTTAATTCATCAACGAGCCATACCATTTCAAAAATCCTTCCTAATGTACCGGGGATTAGTTCAAACTTTTCCGGCTGTGATTGACTGAAACGCATGATGTGCGTCAGCCAATCATATCGTTTGAAGTAGATAAGCAAACCGCCCATCATCACATGATATCGGTAAAACTCTTTGAGGTTGTTGTCGCCCAATGAAGTTCTTCCGTTTAATTCGTAAAACCTATAGTATTGGTCTGCATAAGTCCAGTAATCTCTGAACCAACCTGTATTACCAGCCTTGGCTGCTCTGTTCACCATCTCCCATGTTTTTTGCAATGTGTTTGACGACAAGCCTCCTTCCGAACCATGGTTATAAACAGTAGCCAATATACCAATATAGTTGTATCTATCATCGAATAAAGTCGGATCTCCAACACGTTTTGCAACTTTCGACAAGATATCATATAATTCTGATGAGTATTCCACTGGCTTATCTTTGGGGGCTTTTTGTTGCTCTTCATAAAACAGAGATGCTATTTCTGAAAGACTATTCACATGCAACATGAAATCATCCGTCTTAGCTGCAAACTTTGCCAAATCAAGCAGAGCATCTGCATCCCTCTTCTTCGCATTTTTCTTTAGCAACCGGAGCAAATTCTTAGGTGAATAATAGTCAATGATTTGCTGTACAAGAAGAACCACGTCTATCATCAATAAGAGTATAAGGAAAACGGCAGCAGACACAACTCCATATTTCCACCATTCGTTATCAACGCATTCTAGTACGTAAGCTAATATACCAACACAAGTAATGCAGACAAAGATAAGATAATTAAATGCCTTAAACTGCCAACGTTTTCGTAAATCAGTAGATAGGACAGACGAAGTGTATTTCTGGTCAATCCTCTCAATGGCTTGCAATATGAGCGGATATGCCATACCAAACACTGCAGCAAATACAGTAATGGTCAGCGTATATGTATGATATAGGAAATCGAATTTCATTTGATTGTATCTTTGGGGCAACGACAACAACACGTGTCTATTGGCATCGTTGCCTTTGATTCATTATTTATTATCTCTTTTTTCTCCTCTGTCTTTACAACCTTTTGGTTCTTATTCGTTGTATTCCTTGCTCTATGGCTGAATCTTCGATTGTCGTTATTGATTGTTATATTGGGGGTTATGTTCATCTTAAGTTCATTGTCATTTTTTTCCAAAGTCACGCCCAATTTTCCTATCTCCCCTTTCAATTCGTTATTGATCGTTATCAGTGAATCCATCTTGACTTCAGTAGAATTCAGGTTCTCATTCATCTCTGATTCCACTACCATCTTATTACGTTTTATGAAGGTTGTAAGGCATATAAGTAAGGGTAAGCATCCTGCCAACAACCAGCCATACGCTTTGAGATTTTGGAAAGCGATGACACATGCTGTTTTAACCTTGGTAAAGATAGATATCTTTTCTTCAGGCCTTTCTACATAGCTAATGAAGATATTATTTACATCATCCTTATTTACCCAGTCTTGCAATAGGGCTGGTGGCAGCCCATATTTCGTTGCTATTTCTTCAAGAGACAGGTCTCCTTTCTTATATTCTTCAACGACTTTTTTCTTGAACTCTTCTGTATATCTGGTTTTAGAAGCCATATCTTTTTATTCCATAAAAGTCTGTAGATCCGTTAATCTGTAATTCCGTAACTCCCACAAAGTGTGTTCCGTACTTCCGTCTATCCGTAGCTCCGTAATTCCATGCTTCCAGCATCCTTTAGATGTCCTCACACCCACATCAGCCACTTCCACACTGGAACCACGGGTATTCCCTCTTCCGTGCCCTCTTCATCATACGTAATCAGCAAGCACTTCCAGTTCTCGTGCGCCTTAGCATATTTCGCCAGTGGCGGCACCTCTCTGTTGTAGATCGGCTCCTCCTTGATGCTATACGACACCTGGATGGCCAGCTTCTTGTCAGGCACTATAAAGTCTATCTCCTTGTCAGCAGTCAGATAATACACATTCTCCTTGCCGTATCGTCTGAATAGTTCCACCGCCACCATATTTTCCAGTAGCGACGTCTCTGAGTTCATCAAGAACAGATTCAGCAATCCGTTGTCTATGAAGTAGTATTTCTTCTGCGTTTCCTTCTCCGTCAGTTTTCCAATCTCATTCTCCATGGGCAGTATCAGCCAACTGTCAGCGGTATAACCCGCATAGTCTATCGTAGTAGGCACACTGATGGGCGCCCCAGTTGCCACAATTACATTCTTCAGTCTGTTATACGACAGCGGTTGCTTCACGCTCTCTGCCATCTTCTTGATCAGGATGTTCAGCACTCTGTCGTTCTTAATATTGTTTCGGGCACAGATGTCACCCAGGTAAATCTTCTGGTAAAGACTTGAAAGCATAGCCCTTTTGTTCTTAAACGACAGGATTTCTGGCAGACCACCATTATAGAAGTACTCATTTAGATGTCGCTTTACCTCACTTCTCTGGATAGTGTCATACTCCCAATGTTCCTTTAACTCGACATGCTGCGCTGCCAAATACTCTTTGAATGAGTATGGGTACGCATCATAGATAAAGAACCGTCCGCCCAGCGTTGTTGCCACCTCTTTGCTCAGCATCTTCGCATTGCAGCCTGTCACATACACCCTATATTTAGCATCAGCCAATCTCCGCACGAACTTATCCCAGTGAGGAATGTTCTGCACCTCGTCCAGAAACACCACCGGCTTCTTGCCATACAGTTCCAGATGGGCCTCCAGCAGACTGTTGAAGTCTTCCGTCTGGAATTCAGCCAGACGCTCATCCTCAAAGTCCACAAACAGAATCTCGTCCCATCTCATTCCGGCAGCCTGCAACTGACGCACACGCTGATACAGCAGGTACGACTTACCCGCATGTCTCACCCCAACTATCACATAGTTGCCGTTCTCTTCGAATTCAACGGGACGATTCACTATCACCGCCTCATCCACCTCGCGTTGCTTACTAATCAAGCATTGTTTGATGACATCTTTACTGACACTCATATAAACTGTATTTTATAGGAATTGTACGATTTTATAAAGTTTGGTTTGCGAAGATAGGTGTTTTTATATAAAACAAACTTAATAAATCCTGGCTTTTTGCGATAATTTTACACTTTTTTATCGCAGCTACTGATTTCCTGCTATCTATGTGCCAGATTTTGCCTATTGTATGGCATCAAAGATTTCCACCAGATACGACACAATCCTTCTTCCACGTTGCCACTTTGAACTCTTGGATGTCTGAAACTCTTTCTCATTATGATAGATGAAGGAGTCAACGCGTTGGGCTGGGTCATATTTGTACTCCCTTCCTATGAAGTCGCTAATGGCTCGAAGAAAAACAGAAAAGGACGCATGAGGGGCAAGGTGATGTGAGCGGATGAGCGCAGCCTTGATGTAAGCGGTTTCGTATTCGTGCTCCATTTCGTTGAGTGCCGTGCGGATGGTTTCTTTCAATGCCTGTTTGTCGTCAGAGATGAGTATTTCATCAAGACTCATTTCTTCTTGAAGAATGGTTCTGCGCCCATGCTTACCCTTTGTGCTGGCAAGGGTGGTCTTGATGGCCTGCTTCAACTCGACATCTTCAATATCCTTTGCCTGCGTTGTCCACTCTGCTTTTTTATCAAGAGCATTATCTACGCTCGTTTCCACAAGTTTCTCTACAATAGCCTTAACACTTTCGCGAATGTATGACACTTGTTTGGCACCAAGACTGACCTTGCTCAATGCCATTGCGCTCCTGGGTAGCCCGTGGTCATAGCAGATGTAATACAATGTACACATCAACAGAGAATTGCTGCCATCATGGATTTGGTCACGGAGTTTGATGAAAATCTTTGGTAACGCATGTATGGCAGATAGCATGATTCTCTTTGACAGAGTCGCAAGTTCATCAGCGGAATGCCCTTTTCCAAAAGTGAATACCGCCATCTGGACAAAAGACGGTAGTGACTCCCAAAACTCCTGAGCGGTAACGGAAGGAACATAGAAATGCTCGTCATCTTCCTCGCTCTGGTCCTTTTCCGATAAGCTAAATTCTCTAATCAAGAACTGCTCTGCCTGGTCTGGAGCATCTTTATCCCCTACTGTTTCAGTATACACTCCAAACCTCAGATAGCCTTTCAACCCCATCAATTCATCAACGACTCGGCTGGCAGCGATAGTTCTTTCATCATCAGACAGCACTTCTTCAGATTTGGGTGCAAGCAATTTCCGGCATTCTATAAGGACATGTGTTGGCACAAAGCCTACCGCCATCTTGAAGATACGTTCAAGACTGCTGAAATTATTGCGCTCAACTTTCATCATATCCAATGAGAAACGAGAGTATTCATCAGGATGCTCCTGCTTCCATGAATACACTTTGTCTATTGCCTCTCTCATGGCATGCTTTTGGAAATCTCCAAAGGGTTTCATCTGAAAAGTATGATCGTGAATAATACAATATCGCGTTACTTATTTGCCAATAATTTGAGAAGCATTTTGGTTTTCTCCTCCTCTGTCATGTTCTTGATATCCTCCTCTGTTACTTTGGGCTCCAAGTCTAACAACTTGTTGTTGTACTCGAACATGGTTTCCAGTGGATATTGGGCAATGTATCTTTCTGTAATGGTCTTGTCGGTCGCATGCCCCATACTTTGTGAGATATACCTCTCCTCCACTTTGCCATGAGTGAGGTTCGTTCCGTAAGAATGTCTACACCAGGTTCCCGATGGACGGACTTCCCAATGCAAAACATCCTCACAGATTTTGATGACACGATCTTGCACATTAGAGTTTTCCTGAGAGATACGCTTGCGCTTGTCAGCCTTATGTGTTGCACCTTGCAGAATATCTGGGAACACGAAGCCGTTGAGAACGGGTTCTGCTGCTATCTCATCAAGGATTTTCTGTAATGGCTCAATGATGGGGATTATTACTTCACCGCCACCTTCTGTGCGATTTCTGGTCTTCACTCGCTTGAATTTGAACGCTTTCCTACTAGAGTCGAAATAGAATTTCGAATACTTAAGCTCGGCTGCATCAGCCATATTGAAACCGTTACACAGATATTGGGCAAGAAATAATCCCAGTGAGTAATGTGCTTTTTCCGCATAGCCTTTCTTCCATTTTTCAGGATAGCGTTTCTCGATAAACACCCGATACAGTTCTGTCATCTGCTGGACATTCAGGTAGTGATCCTTCCTTGTGTCGCCGACAGGTATTGCTACGAGTTTCTTTTTCTTGACATTAGAAAATGGATATTCTTGGTTGGTAAGATAGCCTCGTGACACACATTCATTCCAAACTGCACGACAGTTTCGGAGATAAAGGCCTCTTGTCGCCTCTCTTATTTGACCGATTAACTCACCATTCTCATTCAGCACACCATTTTGCATTCCGTTACTCCAATACTCAATGTCTTCCTTTCCCACCTCAAAACCAGTAATCGGTCTATCCCAAAGAATCTTTTGGAAAGACTTCATGGCGCACTCGTATGACTCTGCAGTAGTGTATTGCTCTCCGTTATTGTTAGTCCGAAAGAAGTTAATCCTGTCTTGCCACACGCTAAAGAAGGAGGCATCCTTGGAAGAGTCAACACCCGTAATGGCTGCTTTTATTTTATCGAGCGTCAGACTATTCCCCAGACGCTCAATCAGTTCCACTTGCGCCTCAAAGATGGCATCAAATTCCAATTTCTTATCGTAGAGTTCTGAGCGGACAGCCTTGGCGCTGAGATTACATACCTTTGCAAAATCTTCCTCCGTGAACTCTCCAGCCACGAAGTTGTACCACGACTTTCTGTCTATGGTATAGCGCATTACGACAGGAAACGCGTTCTTGTCTCTTTTCGGATGACGCTTGTCAAGAATGAGCGCATAGGTGCAATTTCCGAATCGTGCGCTCTTGTAGGTTGTGTCTAATTTCTTTGTCATTTTTGGTCAATAGTCTGGAGGTCTCAACTTCACTTTTTCTCTATTTTGGGAAAACAATGGGAAAACAAAGTCTCTCATTTTCTCCCGAAATCCCGTGTTTTCCGATGTTTTTCGGGAAAATAATGGGAAAATAGAGGCGTTTTGATACGGGTTTTATGGGGTATCGTAAACTGCTGCGAAGATAGTAACTATTTGGTAATCAGTCAGACTTCTGATATTAAAAAATCACAAAATATCATTCTGCCTTACTCATAATCTGGAGGTCATAGGTTCAAGCCCTTTCAGGTCCACTACTTATAAAAGCACTTGCAATTTTTCGCAAGTGCTTTTTGTTTTGTTTTAATCCATGACGGTTTTTGCGGAAGATGTGGGCGGTTGGTAGCTGCGAGGCTGGGTGTGTCTCGTGTGGCTGTGGGTATGTTGTGCCGCATGTTAGCCGGATTTGTTTTTGAAACCGATGTGTGAATGATTTTGGGGGATGTTTTCCCGCCGGCGTTGCCGCTGTAAGGAAGCGAGGCATTGTTAGCCACTGAGAGGATATTGCTTACAGCATCGAAGGTGTAGTCGTTGTCCATGATGGTCTTGCTGCCGCTGTTCATGCGAGTTTGCTTAGACGACGGTGGTTGTCGTAGAGCCGATAATTCTTATATTAACAACTCTCTGCTGGAGCATAACCGTATACCCATATCTTGTAATGATATTAACTATTCATTAATTTCAATTTTCATGACTCTTGCATCAATAGTTATATATGGATATATCGACTGATATTTTTCCCATCTTTCTACCCAATCTTTACTTCTTTTTAGTTCTTCTTTATCATCCGTACTATAGGAATAGTATTGACATGATTTTAATTTGCATACAGTTTCTGTCGCACCATCTGACTGTGGATCAATAAAAACACATAGTGTTTTATCTTTACAAATAAAAATATCAGCTGTGCCTATATTGGAAATTCTAAGATAATTATCTTTTGGCGGTAATACTCCCCAATATTTATAAGGTGTTATATAGCATCCCTTATATGTTTTCCAAACAGTGAACTCTACTTCATTGATAATATAAAAAGTTCTATACCAAATTACACTAAATAAAACAGATGCAAATATACAGAGTCCGAGAAGGAAAGATTTTTTACCTTTCCTCCTCATAAAATATTTATGAGAATGTATTCGATGCAAATCCATGTCTTATATTTATTAGAAATAATTTTTTTCGCTATTTTCCAAATAACGATTTAACCTTGTAAAGGTAGCATAATTATCTTTAGTGGCTTGCAACTGTTGAGCATATTTTGTTTGTACAAATATTCGTTTGGACTTATAGTTTTGGGGGTTGTGAAAAGCTGCGCGGTGGGGATACGAATGAAAAATGCACAAAAATAGGATACACATATTCCTTTGCGTTCTGCCGCGCACCCAATATCTTTGCAGCGTAATTAAAAATCAAAAGAAAATGACTGACAATAAAACTATTGGAGAGCTTATTGAGCTTGAAGTTCGCAGGCAGGGAATTTCCATTACCGGCTTTGCGGAGATGATATGTTGCCAAAGAAATAATGTGTATGACATTTTTAAGCGCGACAACATAGATATTAAGTTGCTGAAGAATATTTCAACGCTTTTGAAACGCAATTTTTTCAGGGAACTTGCCGAAGCCCCGGAGCTGATAACCGACAAAAAGGAAACTGCCGAGGAGGAAAAGAACCGAAAAGCCGTGTCGCAATTTTTCGAAGTGGTTCCGGATGTTTTACATAAGTTGGGGAAATCTCCCGCCATAGTCTTTTGCAAAATGAGTGAGGACGAGCAGGCAAACCGCAAGCTTCCCGATTTTGGTTTGCCCGATTACTTCATCACCTTCACCATTGGCGAAACTCTCAAAGAGCGCGTTGGTGAAAATCCGGTTCTTCCCATAACTCCGGTAAGCAACAATTCCGACAATAAAGTTGAAGTGTGCCAAAACGTGGTGTATGATTCTGTGTGTGTGAACATAACATTGGACTTTAAGACTGAGGAAGAATGGAGCGACATCCTGAATTTTGCTTTTGAAGTATATGATAAGGTGCAGAGGAGCGAGGATTGATTATATCTAAATATATTTGAAATGAAAAGACTTTTTATTGCGTGCGCGATGACAGTGATGATTTTCGCGGCATCTGCGCAAAACGTTACGAATTATCCTGCAACTGACGAAAAAACATCCGAGGTCGCGAGGTACAAGCTGTATGCTACAAACAACATGTGGACTTTCCTGAAACTCGATACGAGGAACGGCAGAATATGGCAGGTGCAGTGGTCGTTCGAAAGCGATAAGCGTTATGAAAGCGTGCTGTCTTCCACAAATCTTTCGCGTGGGGAAAATGAGGTGAACGGTCGTTTCGTTTTGCATCCCACCACCAATAATTTCAATTTCATAATGCTTGACCGGGTGAAAGGGGATACTTATCAGGTGCAATGGTCGCAGGAGCCGGAAAAGAGAATTATCGTGCCGATAGAATGATTATGGTCGGGACAATTTAGCAAAAGCAGTGTCGTAGGAACATTTAATGCGAAAACAAGGTGCAGCCCCGTGTGTTTACACCTTGTTTTTGTTTGTACGGATATGCGTTTGGATTTATAGTTTTTCGGGTTGTGGGAAGCGGCGTGCGGGATGTCCGAAAAAACATAAGGCATCTTGTAAAAAATACAAGCCATGTATTTTAAAATACAAGGCACTTATTTTAAAATATGTGCCTTATATTTTTGGCGATTCCAAGTCTTTGATAAACAACAACTTACAAAACTGTGGAAATAATGGGTAATTGCCTGGTTTTTAGCTTTTTGCAAAAAACGCCGGGATTTGGAATTTTTGCGGTATGCGGTGTGGTTTTTGCAAGATGCAGTATGACTGCGTTGCATTCGCAAATTGCTGCGTACTTACAGGGGGTCGGCATCGAAATATATGTTCACGCGATATTCGCGACGGACTTCTTTGGCACACCTGCGCAGAAATTCTCTCACTTTCACCGGAGATGCCGTGGGAGGTACTTTGAGCATCACCTGGCGTATGTATTCCAGTTTTACGCGAGCCACGGGTGGGCTTGCAGGTCCGAGCATGTTGTCGCCGAATACGGGTTGCAACTTGCAGCACAGGCTGCGGGCGGCATCGTCGGCGCGGTTGGCAAAGCGGTTTCTTATGAATGCATATATCAGGCGGCAGTATGGGGGAAACATGAACAGTTGGCGTTCCTGCATCTGGGCTTTGTACATGGCGGAGTAGTCGTTGCGAACCACCTGGTCTATCAGTTCCGATTCGGGTTGCGAGGTTTGTAAAATCACAATGCCTTGTGTGCTGCGCCGTCCTGCTCTTCCCGCCACTTGCGACATCATTTGATAGGCTCTTTCGTAACTCCGGAAATCGGGAATGTTCATTGCGGTGTCGGCATTCAGTATACCCACCACTTTTACACGGTCGAAGTCCAGTCCTTTCGAGACCATTTGTGTGCCTATCAGTATGTCGGTATTGCCGTTTCGGAAATCCGACAGAATGGAATCGTATGCCGTGCGTCCGCGAGTGGTGTCGAGGTCAAGGCGGGCGGTTTTTGCATCGGGAAACACAGTTTTCACATCGGCTTCAACCTGTTCCGTGCCTATTCCGTGGTTTCCTATGTGTGTGCTTCCGCATTTGGGGCATCGGGAGGGCACTGCGTATGTTGCGCCGCAGTAATGGCAGGAAAGACGTTGGGATGTTTGATGATAGGTGAGGCTTACGTCGCATTTTTCGCACTTGGGAATCCATCCGCAGTCGCGACATTCGAGATAAGAAGCGTATCCTCTGCGGTTTTGAAACAGAATGATTTGCTGGTGTGCCTCGAGTGCTTTTTGCATTTCGCTTATAAGTTCGGGCGATAACGATGTGCGCATCATCTTTTTGCGTCGCAGTTCCTTTATGTCCTCAACTCTTATCTCGGGCAACAGGACTTCGCCGAATCTTTCGGTGAGCGAAACGCAAGCATACTTGCCTGCGTGGGCGTTTGTATAGGTTTCGAGACTCGGGGTGGCCGTTCCCAAGAGTGTTTTTGCCCCCTGCATGCGGGCAAGAACTATTGCGGCATCGCGGGCATTGTATCTGGGTGCCGGGTCTTCCTGTTTGTACGACGGTTCGTGCTCTTCGTCCACAATCACAAGCCCCAGGTTTCGGTGGGGAAGGAACAGGGAACTTCTCACTCCCACTATCAGACGGTAGGGATTGGGCGACATTTGTTTTTTCCATATTTCCACTCTCTCGTTGTCGGGAAATTTGGAGTGATAAACGCCCATGTCGTCGCCGAAGAACAGACGCAGGCGGTTGGTTATTTGTGTTGTGAGAGCTATTTCGGGCAATAAATACAATACGCTGCGTCCTGCTGCGAGGGCGCGGGCAATGAGGTGTATGTATATCTCGGTTTTTCCGCTCGATGTTACTCCGTGGAGCAGACAGATGTCTTTGGTGGAGAACGATGCGGCAATGGCGTTGTATGCCGACTGTTGTGCTTTCGAAAGAGACTGTGGCGGCATGCACGCCGAGCGGGTGCTTTTTAGTCGCGTTATGTCCACTTTCATGACTTGAAGCACACCGTTTTTGCGAAGAGTGTCGAGCGGACTCGTACTGCTGTTTGCCGCTTTCAGAAGTGCCTGCTTGGACACGGGACGCAGTATGTTGCGGTTGCGTAGTTTTATTGCCGCCGTGGCAGAACTCATCCTCAGGTATTCCTCAAGCACTTTCAACTGCTCTTTTCTGTTCTGCAACGAAAGTTTCAGGTTCTCCAATTTCTTTTCGCTGAAATATTCCTTGGCAAGTTCCACTCTCGTTTCCTGTCTTGCCTTGTATTTCGAAGCAACCACCTCGTTCACTCTCACAACTCCTTTGTCGTAGAGCGAGCGTACCGTTGACATGATGTTTTTGCAGCCTGTTTTCGATTCGAGAACGCTTACGCTCATCTTGCCGTCGGTTGCGAGCATGTCCTTAACCCTTTGCTCGCGTTCGCTGAGCGTTGCGTTTCCGTCGTCATCGGGATTGATTGTGATAATGCTCTCGCTTGCGAGTTTCATTCCCGCAGGCATTGCCGCCGTCATCACTTCGCCGGGCGAACATATATAGTAATCGGCAATCCATTTCCAGAAAGAAATCTGTTCGGGGGTAACAACGGGTTGCGAATCCAGCACTTCGGCTATGGGTTTTATCTCGAATTCTCCGCCCGGAGCGTTGTCGTGGACTTTAACTACTATTGCCGAGTATTTCTTTCGCTTTCCGAATTCCACGACAACACGTTTGCCAACCACAACATCCCGCTCCATTTCGGGCGGGATGCTATATGTGAAGCTCCCGTCCAATGGTACGGGAACCAAAACGTCGGCAAATTTCATTCAGGTATGAAATAAACTGTTTTCTGTGGGTGCGGCGGTTATTTTTGGTCGTAAGCGTGCTTGGGATAATCCACTGTGTAGTGGAGTCCGCGGCTTTCTTTGCGCTCTATGGCCATGCGAGTAATGAGATACCCAACATTTATCATGTTGCGAAGCTCGCAAATGTCGCGCGTTGCCTTTACGCGTTTGAAAAGTTCCTCTGTCTCTTCATACAAAAGGTCAAGGCGCGTCCATGCGCGGTGAAGTCGCAGATTGGAACGCACAATGCCTACGTAATTAGACATGGTTTGTCCCACTTCTTTCACATCCTGTGCAATCAATACCTTTTCTTCGTTGGTCATTGTGCCGGTGTCGTTCCATTCGGGCACCTTTTCGTTAAAACCATACTCGTCAACGTGAGCCAGACTGTGGTCGGCGGCAGCCTTGGCATAGACAACGGCTTCGATAAGCGAGTTGCTTGCAAGACGATTGCCTCCGTGAAGCCCCGTGCAAGAGCATTCGCCCACGGCATACAGGCGATGAATGGAGGAACAAGCATTCTCGTCCACCTTTATTCCTCCGCAGAGGTAATGGGCACAGGGAGCCACGGGAATGTAATCCTTTGTAATGTCAATGCCTATGGAAAGACATTTCTTATATATGTTGGGAAAATGTTTTTTAGTCTCTTCGGGGTCTTTGTAAGTAACATCCAGACAAACATGATCGAGACCGTGTATTTTCATTTCATGGTCTATTGCGCGGGCTACGATATCTCTCGGAGCAAGTGAGAGGCGTTTGTCGTATTTCTGCATGAATTCTTCGCCGTTGGGTAGTTTCAGTATTCCTCCATAGCCGCGCATTGCTTCGGTAATGAGATATGCGGGGTGGGTTTCGCCCGGGTGGAAGAGTGCCGTGGGATGAAATTGTATGAATTCCATGTCTTTCACGGTGGCTTTTGCCCTGTAAGCCATGGCAATACCGTCTCCGGTGGCAATATTCGGGTTTGTTGTTGTGGCATATACCGCTCCCACGCCGCCGGTGGCGAGAATTGTTACCTTTGAAAGGAAAGTGTCTATTTTCTTTGTGTCGGGGTCAAGGACGTATGCGCCGTAGCATTCTATGTCCGGGGTTCGGCGCGTAACTTCTATGCCCAAATGGTGCTGGGTTATGATTTCCACGGCGAAATGATTCTCGAGCACACAAATGTTAGGCTCGCTTTTTACGGCTTCTATGAGTCCGCGCTGTATTTCAAAGCCCGTGTCGTCGGCGTGGTGCAGAATGCGAAATTCGGAATGTCCTCCCTCGCGGTGCAGATCGTATGTGCCGTCGCTCTTTTTGTCGAAGTGAACTCCGTTTTCCACGAGAAATTTAATGCCGTCGGGCGCGCCTTTCACCACTTGCTCCACAGCTTTGGGGTCGCTTATAAAGTCGCCCGCTATCATTGTGTCTTTTATGTGTTTCTCGAAGTTATCAATTTTCAAGTTGGTAACCGAAGCCACGCCGCCCTGAGCTTTGGCGGTGTTAGCCTCTTCGAGTGTGGTTTTGCATACGAGTGCCACTTTTCCTTTGCCGCTGCGTGCCACACGAAGGGCATAACTCATGCCTGCCACGCCGGAACCTATTATCAGGAAATCGAATTTACGAATCATTGCCTTTCTTATGTTAGAATGTTTTTACAAAGTTACTACAAAAAAGTGAAATGCGGAAGAATATG
>UMGH01048744.1_pt1 | contig 13571 bp, 10 predicted proteins | sample 1965231 | NCBI WGS metagenome assembly UMGH01 (sample SAMEA4836068, study PRJEB28245) | human gut metagenome | biome: gut microbiome; material: fecal sample | place: Denmark | collected 2008 | reverse complement strand
AAAATTTTATTTTCCATTTTTTCTTATGTTTATTCCTTTAGGTGCAAAGATGAAATATTTCCTTTAAGGTCATCTTTCTGCGATATCGAGACCCTATACCTGAATTTTGAAAAATCGTGGTTGAGAATCAGCTGTAATATTCTGTTATCAGTTTTATCCCAAAAATCCTTCCATATTTCAAGTGTGCCATTTATCGTGTAAACGCATTCCTTATAAAATCCAAATTCGTGTGACCTGCATTCAGCTATAATCGGAGTCAAATAAATATCTAATTGTTCTTTTGAATTTTTGAAAAAGAATTTTGTTGATCTACATTGAATAGTTCTTCGGTTTTTTAATATCTTGAGCGCATTGCTATTACTTTCATAATCAGTAGTAGGAAAATATCCAAAACTTTGATTGCTTGTGATAGAGTCAGATAAAGAATTAATCAAATAATCATCTGCAAAAAGAGGAGTGAGCTTTCTGTCAGAAAAATTAGTTAGACAAGAGTCATAAGGAATTATCCATAGATTATCCCCCGTACCATGTTTATATTCACCAATTTCGTAAACACAATTAAAGGTGAAAACTAAAAATTTCCCACTTTCCTGGCAGAAGCTATTGCCTATGTTTAAAAAAAATAGAACTAAAACAATTGTTATCTTTTTCATTTCTTTTCGGGTATTAAGTTCCACATCAGACTCACTCCTTCTGGAGTGATTATTTGTGGCGGACTATTCAAAATACCGCCCTTATCGTATCCATTATCAGGAACTCTTGTAGTATGATACAATTCATGAGATTTTGTTCCATTTGGTGCGCCAGACCAAATATTGCCTATTGAAGACAGCAAAGCGAAAAAGGCAACAAGGTAAAAAATGGATATTTTCTGCAGCCTCATAGAGTTACTTATTTTTTGCTAAATTAAGCAATCTTTTGAATACGTAAAACAAATAAGATATGTTACACAACATATATGCGTTGTTTTTGACAATCAATCTCTTGGCCAGCACAAATGATAAAATTGCGCATTGCGCCGACATCTACAGCCACGTCCGTCTGCCAATACCCTCGATTGATTTATGAGGCGGTTTGCGCCAAACGTGGTAGGAATTTCCTGCAAACGCCGGATTTTCGGAGGATTTTTTGTAATTTTGCAAGGCATTGTATAACCGAATAGCAATTGCTCAATTATGCAGAAAGTAAAACCAAAGAAATTTCTCGGGCAGCATTTTCTGACCGACCTTCACGTGGCAGACCGTATAGCTGCCACGCTCGACGATTATCGAGGAATGCCGGTGCTCGAAGTGGGACCGGGAATGGGCGTGCTTACGCAGTTCCTGCTCGAACGCGGACATGATGTGACTGTCGTGGAACTCGACCGTGAGTCGGTCGAGTATCTGGAGCACAACTTTCCGCAACTTGACGGGCGCATCATCGGCGAGGACTTCCTGGAGCTCGACCTCGGCTCGATGTTTGAAGGCGACTTCTGTGTGATAGGCAATTATCCATACAATATCTCGTCGCAGATATTCTTTAAGGTGCTCGACTGGCGCGACCGCATCACGTGCTGCAGCGGAATGCTGCAGAAAGAGGTGGCAGAGCGCATAGCCGCCAAGCCGGGGTCGAAGACCTACGGCATCCTGTCGGTGCTTCTGCAGGCGTGGTACGACATCGAATATCTGTTTACCGTCGATGAGCATGTGTTCAATCCGCCGCCAAAGGTGAAGTCGGGCGTAATCCGTCTGCGCCGCAACGGTGTAAAGACTCTCGACTGCGATGAAAAGCGGCTGAAAGCGGTGGTCAAGACATCGTTCGGACAGCGCCGCAAGACGCTGCGCAATTCGTTGCGCTCAATGGCACGCCGTCCGGAAGTGCTGCAGGAAGAGATTTTCAACAAGCGTCCGGAACAGCTGTCGGTGGCTGAATTTGTAAGACTTACGAACCTTTTAAACGAGTAGAACGGCATGAGAGAATTTTCAGAGGAATTTTTGGATGAACTCAGACATCTCATACAGGAAAACAACGAGACGCAGGTGATGGCAGAACTCAAGGAGCTACACCCTGCCGACATTGCCGAACTTATACAGAAGATGGACCTTGAGGAGGCGGAGTATGTGGTGTCGCACCTTGACAGTGACGCTGCCGCCGACACCTTAATGGAACTTGATGAGGACGACCGCCACCGCCTGCTTGAGAATATGCCCAACAAGGACATTGCCAAGCAATTCGTGGAACACCTTGACACCGACGATGCCGTAGACCTTATCCAGGAACTTGACAAAGAAGACCAGGAGGAAGTGTTGTCGCATGTCGACGACGTTGAGCAGGCAGGCTCGATTATCGACCTGCTGAAATATCCTGAGGACACCGCCGGCTCTCTAATGGGTACGGAGATGATTGTGGTCAACGAGAACTGGAGTATGCCGGAATGCGTGAAGCGGATGCGTGAGCAGGCAGAAGACATGGATGAGATTTTCTATGTCTATGTTGTCGACGACGACCGCAAACTGAAAGGCATCCTGCCGTTGAAAACGCTGATAACCAACCCTTCGGCGTCAAAGATAAAACATGTGATGGAGCCCGACCCCTACTCCGTGAAGGCCGACGAGCCACTCGACGACGTGGTGCTCACGTTTGAGAAATACGACTTGGCGGTTATGCCGGTTGTCGACGGCATCGGACGTCTTGTGGGACGCATCACCTTCGACGACGTGATGGACGAGGCTCGTGAGCAGACCGAGCGCGACTATCAGTTGGCTTCCGGTCTTTCCACCGACGTGGAGACCGACGACAAGATTCTCGACCAGGCAAAAGCACGCCTGCCGTGGCTGATCATCGGAATGATAGGCGGACTGTCGAACTCTTGGATTCTCGGCAATTTCGAGGGCAATTTTGCCAACAATCCCGCCATCGCGCTTTTCATCCCGCTTATCGGCGGCACTGGCGGAAACGTGGGAATCCAATCGTCGGCAATCGTTGTACAGGGACTTGCCAACGGCTCGCTCGACCTTAGGAAGTCGTTGTCGCAGATTGTCAAGGAGCTTGGACTTGCGCTGATCAACGCAAGCATCATCTCGCTGCTTGTGTTTGCCTACAACTTCTTCATTTTCCATCCCGATTTCAAGATTACGATAGCCGTGTCGGCGTCGTTGTTTGCCGTAGTGCTGTTCGCCGCTACGTTTGGCACATTCGTGCCGCTGACACTTGAGAAGATGAAGGTGGACCCAGCGATAGCCACAGGCCCGTTTATCACCATAACCAACGACATTATCGGCATGATGATCTACATGACAGTGTGCATGATGCTGTTGCAATAGAATCAAAAACAAAATAATCCTATAAAACTTAGAAAAGCAATGTCAAAAGTATTAATTATCGGAGCCGGCGGCGTCGCTACGGTGGCAGCCCACAAGTGCGCCCAGAATTCCGATGTGTTCAGCGAAATCGTTATCGCATCGCGCACGAAGAGCAAGTGTGACGCCTTGGCTAAAGCCATCGGCAAAGACAATGTCACAACCGACCAGGTTGATGCCGACAAGGTGCCGGAACTGGTGGCTTTGTTCAAGAAGCACAAACCCGACTTGGTGGTAAACCTTGCGTTGCCATATCAGGATCTTACGATAATGGATGCCTGCCTCGAGTGTGGAGTAAGTTATCTTGATACCGCCAATTATGAGCCTCTCGACGAGGCGAAATATCAATACTCATGGCAATGGGCATACAAGGACCGCTTTGAGAAAGCCGGACTGACTGCAATTCTCGGTTGCGGTTTCGACCCTGGAGTGTCGGGCATTTTCACTGCCTACGCTGCAAAGCACTATTTCTCAGAGATGGAGCATCTCGACATCGTGGACTGCAACGCCGGAAACCACGGCAAGGCTTTCGCCACCAACTTCAACCCTGAAATCAACATCCGCGAGATTACACAGCGCGGAAAGTTTTATGAGAACGGGGAGTGGCACGAAACCGACCCTCTGTCGGTTCACAAAGCGTTGAACTATCCAAACATCGGAGCCCGCGAGTCGTATCTGATGTATCACGAAGAGCTTGAGAGTCTGGTCAAGAACTATCCGTCAATCAAGCGCGCACGTTTCTGGATGACGTTCGGCCAGGAGTATCTGACACACCTGCGCGTGATTCAGAACATCGGAATGGCAAGCATCGAGCCTATCAATTACAATGGCATGGAAATAGTGCCTATCCAATTTCTCAAAGCTGTTTTGCCAAACCCTAAAGAGCTTGGCGAAAACTATACCGGCGAGACATCGATTGGCTGCCGCATCAGCGGTAAGGACAAGGAAGGCAAAGAGATGACCTACTATGTCTACAACAACTGCTCTCACCATGCCGCCTACCTCGAAACCGGTATGCAGGCTGTCAGCTACACCACCGGTGTGCCGGCGATGATTGGCGCGATGATGTATCTTAAAGGCATTTGGAAACGTCCGGGCGTATGGAACGTTGAGGAGTTTGATCCGGATCCATTCATGGAGCAGCTCAACAAGCAAGGTCTGCCCTGGCACGAAATCTTCAATTCCGATCTGGAAGTGTAGTGCAAGAAACATCGAATCACAAAAAGTAATCCCGCATTGTCAACAACAGTGCGGGATTACTTTTTGTCGATATGTCATGTCGCTGACGCTTAGTCTTTGACAAGCACCTTGATAGGACGGCGGCATTGGTCGCTGTAGACCATGTAGGCACCGTAAGGCAACAGTTCGCAGTGGCCTTCGCTCACTGAGTCGATAACCTTTATCACGCGTCCTGTCATGTCGATGATGCGCACGTTGGTGTGGGCTACTGCGCAACGGAAATAAATGCCGTTGCCGATAGGGAGCACGGCGAGCGGTTCAGTAGCCTCGATGCCGTTGACACCGGCTGGGTCGACAGTGATGACGTTTGATTCGTCCGACATGCGGTTCAGTCTTACCGTCTGTATGGTATAACTGTAGGTGGCACCCGATTTTGCTTCCCCGAAATCGTAGAAAGAATCCTCGCTACCATCGGTGTAGAGAGTCATACAAGTCGGTGTGCCGTTGACGTACTCGGTCAAGTTTATGCGGAAGCAGTCGATTGAGGCTGGTCGCGACGGCATAATCCAGTTGATGCGGAATCCGGTTGATGAGATGTTTGTGGCCGCCGTGGCCTCCACGCGGTCAAACACCGGCGCTTCGACGGCAGTTCCCACAAGGTTGACCACATAGCTTGTAACGCCTGTCAGACCTCCGTCGTAGAGCAGCAGTTTGGTGGTGCGCTCACCGAGCCCCTTAGGCTCGAAAGTGATTTTCAGATTGTAGTTTCCAGCGTTCACCTCGCTCCAAGAAGCGGAAGTCGACGGGATTGAGAAATCGGCAGCATTGTTGCCGTAGACTGTCATCGACAGATTTGCGGAAAGATTTCCGCGGATAGGCATTTCCAGGGTCACCCGGTCGCCGTAGACCACCTCGCCGAAGTTCACGGTCGAGTTGTTTACGGGCGCAATCAGCGAGCCGTCGCCGATAGGCGGAAGGTCTTCGTCGGTGTAAGGTTTGCCCTTCATCGAGCCCCAGATATACTCCACAAGGTCAGGATAGTCGATGAATGGGTTGCGGTTGCTCTGCAGCTTGTAGACCTCGTCGTTTCGGTTGCGCTCCTTGTCGCTCACAGGGTCCTGTCGGTGCCACTTCAAGAGCATTTCCACCGCCCAGCCCTGCATCGACGGATAAGAACCTTTTTGCGCCATATATTCGTATTTCCAGTCCAGGTTCTGATAGCATGTCACCATATAGAAATAAGTGCGGGCAAAGTCGCCTTTGTATTCATCGGCAGGCTCAAACACGTATTTAGAGCCGCCGCCCTGTCCGCTGACAGGGTTTCCCACCAGCACAAGATCGTTGTCGAAAGTGATTCCCGACGGCGACACCTCTCCGAGCGGATAGTTCAATTTCGCTGAGTTGGCGGTGGCATCGGAAGGATAAAGGTGGTTCAAGTCGGTGTATGCGCCCACTTCCGTATCGCCGCCCCACCAGCTTTTCGGGAAACTGTGCTCACGGTTCATTCCGCTCCATCCGCTTCTCACGTAGCGCTTGATGTTGGAATACATGTCCCACCACGTTCCGTCGGGACGCACGTCGGTATAGCAGAACGATTCTTTGAACAGTCCGCTGTAGCTGTTTGTCGAATGCTTGCTTACAATTTCATATAGTTTGTTTTTCAGGGCTGCGTCTTTCAGTCCAGATATTCCGTTGTAGTAACCATTTGGTGCGCCGGCGCTGGCAAACAGAGCGGTGACGGCTGCCGCGATTGTGAGCAGAAGATTTCTCATATATGATTTATTTGTTGATAATGAACCGCAAAGGTAGCAAGAAATTGCTGAAAAACAATTTATTTCGGGATGAATGAAACAAAAAAACGTGTTTGCTCGTTTATAAATAATAACTTTGTGTCACGAATCAACAAAAACAATCAAAAATATGAAGAAAGTATTATTGGTGGCAGCAGTGGCATTGACACTTGCCGGCTGCGGAAAGACAGGAAATAAAGACGCGGAAGCAAACAAAAACGTAAGCATGTTTCGCACGGAAGAAGTTGTTGCCAAGAAGCAATTGTCGTTGCCCGACAGTCTGAACTTTTATGGCAAGGACGCAAAAGTGTTTACAGAGACAACGGTTTCTGTATGCTGGCCTGAAACGCTTGGAGGCAAGGAGCCGAAAGAGCTGCAGGACAGCATCCTCTCGATAGCCTTCGGCACAAACAAGCGCGCCACGCTCAAAGAATCGCTGGAGGCGATGCTTGCTGAGCCTCTTGGCTTTGAGGGAGAAAAAGGCATCACACAAAAAGACGTTGACAAACTGCCGGAGCTGTCGGAGACTGTGCACCGCCACAGCGCCCAACTTACGGTTACGCCTACGAGCATAGGCAAGCGTCTTGTGACCTACAGTGTGTATTCCTACGCATTCCTCGGCGGAGCTCACGGCAACTATGCGACAACCTATGTCAACTACGACGTGGAGAAGGGTCAGGTGCTGACCGTGGGACGCGTGTTTGCCGACGTGCAGGGGTTGAAGACCGCAATCATGCGCGAGCTTCAGCTGAAGCCGGAGTATGCCGGAAGTCTGCTTGTCGACAAGGTGCCTACTGTGGGCAACTTCTACATTGAAGGGGCGTTGATCACGTTCTTCTACAACCCGTATGACGTTGCATGCTATGCTGCCGGCGACATCAGAGTGGCGCTGCCTATCCATGAGGTGCGCGAATTTATGAGCGACTATGGCAAATCGCTCTTCCCCGAGGAAGACTGACGTGATTTTTGAATAAAGAAATGCCGGAGGCGCATCGCTTGTTGGGTGATGCGCCTCCGGTTTGTCATGTGTGGCCTACGCTATTTCTTCAACCTCACTTCGTAGAGGTCGTTGCGGCGGTCTCTGAGATTCTTCACGCTTCCGTAGGTATGGAGGTGGTTGAGCCGGTCGAGGTCTACGTCGCTGACAAGAATCATCTCGGTGTTTGGCGTAGCCTCTGCACGTGTGCCGTCGGTGGGGAATTCAAAGTCGCAAGGCGTGAACACGCCCGACTGTGCATACTGGATATCCATATTGTGGACTCTCGGAAGGTTGCCCACGCTGCCGGCAATCACTACGTAGCACTCGTTTTCGATGGCTCGCGCATGTGCGCATACCTTTACGCGTGAATATGCGTTCTGAGTGTCGGTGAGAAATGGCACAAAGAGAATCTGCATTCCCTCGTCGGCCATCAGACGCGACAGCTCGGGAAACTCGACATCGTAGCAAATCAGGATGCCGATGCGCGCGCAGTCGGTTTCAAACGTCTGAATCTTGCTGCCTCCGCACAAGCCCCAGCTCTTTATCTCGTCGGGGGTGACATGAATCTTCTCATACGACTCATACGAGCCGTCGCGGCGGCACAGGAAGCCCACGTTGTACAGGCGTCCGTCTTCTTTCACCTGAGGCATCGAGCCGGTGATGATGTTGATGTTGTAGCTGATGGCAAGTTTCACGAAGCGGTCGCGGATTTCGGTGGTGTACTGCGCCAGTCCGCGGATTGCCTCCGCCTCGCTGTCGTCGTTGAACCGCGCCATCAGCGGAGCGTTGAAGTATTCAGGAAACAACACAAAGTCGCTTTGATAGCCCGACACCGCGTCGACGAAAAACTCCACCTGTTCGAAAAGGTCGTCGATAGTGCGATATGAGCGCATCTGCCATTGCACCAGCCCCACGCGCACGGTGGTCTTCTTGCTCACCACATCCTGCGACGGCGCCTGATAGTAGATATTGTCCCATTGCAACAGGCAGGCATAGTGTTTAGACTCCTCGTCGTTGGGCAGATAGTTGCGCATCACCTTGCGCACGTGGAAATCGTTGCTCAGCTGGAACGTCAGCACCGGGTCGAAAATCTCTTTCTGACGCACCTTCGTGATATATTCCTTCGGGCGCAGCTTGTCGGCATACTTATGATAGTTCGGTATGCGTCCGCCAAACATGATGGCTTTCAGGTTCAGCGACTCGCACAAGTCCTTGCGGTATTCATACATACGGCGGGCGAGGCGCAGTCCGCGGTATTGCGGATGGATAAACACCTCTATGCCATAGAGAATATTGCCGTTGGGATTGTGGGTGCTGAATGTCTCGTTGCCCGTCACCTGTGCGTAAGTGTGGTCGTTTTTAACAAGGTTGTAGTCGACAATCAGCGACAGGGCGCAGCCCACAATTTTGTCGTCGACAACCGTTACAATCTGACCCTCCGGAAAAATGTCGATCAATTTCTGTATTTGTCCACGGGTCCAAAACACATCGCTGCCGTCGGCGTATACGCGCGTGAACGACTGCGACAGCTGTTCGTAATCCTCCATTTGAAGATTGCGAATCAACACTTTATTGATTTTAATAGAATCTTCCATAGTGTGGCGAAATTACAGCGAAAATAAGACCTAAACAAGATTTTCGGCAAAAAAAATAACACCATACATTTGCAATTTCCGCAACTTAGATGTATCTTTGCACTCGCTTCAGGCAATAAAGCCGCAGCAGGTCCTATAGCTCAGTTGGTTAGAGCATCTGACTCATAATCAGGGGGTCCTTGGTTCAAGCCCAAGTGGGACCACACAACAGAAGGTAGTTAGCTTCGCTGACTACCTTCTGTTTATCCACATTCCCGCATGCCCGGCAGGACTTGGGATCGGTAGCAAAACCCAATTGAAATGTTAAAAATCAACGGCGACGCTACGCGATGATAGTCTGCCAACGTTGCCATTGCCTCATTGCGCAAAGTTCGAGGCATTCCGCCGTTATAACGGACATCAATTTGTTGATTATACGACAGATTCCCAGGCTTTAAATTGCTGATCTATTTTTCGTTTCACATTGACGTCTTTCTCACCGTTTTGAGATTTCTTGCGGGAATCACATTGAAAATCTGCGAATTTCAAGTCCGCCTTAGCTCAAAAAACTACACTTATTCCATTTTCAACACCCTCAAAAAACACACTTATTCCATTTTCAACACCCTCAAAAAATACACTTATTCCATTACCCCGGGAACAAAGACACAAAAGGCTGACACCTCGCAAGAAGTGTCAGCCCTTTGGTGTAGCTTATAGAAGCAATTATAAATTACTTTTTCAGGAACTTGCCTCTGACTTTCGTGCCGTCGGCAAATGTAGCTGAGTAGATATACATTCCGTTCTGGAGAGAGGCAACGCTCACTGCGTCGGTGTCGCTCTCTGCCACTTTCGCGCCGCTGAGTGTGTAAACCTCAACCGACGCTACTCCCTTGTCTGATTTCACATTTATCACGTCGGTGGCAGGGTTGGGATAAACTACCAGCTCACCGCCGGTCACTGACGCAACGCTGCTCTGTGGCTTGAACTCAGTCACCGAGATGCTTTTGCCAGTGTCGCTGTTAAGACGGAAATAGTGCTTGCCGTAGCCCACTTCGCTGATGTCGGCAGTCTGCGCTGTGCCGTTGTTGAAGATTATGCTGATTTCAGGATACTGTGTTCCGAAATTGTGGTAATACATTGTCTTGCCGTCAACGGTTGCTGTCTCTGTCATGGCATCGCCTGGCCAAGCGCTGGTTATCTGCTCTGAAACCCACGCGTAGATGTTGATGCTATTCCACGACTCCGGCTTCTCAACATAGATTTCAACAGGCTCTATCGATGTGATATAGTTTGCCTCCTTGACGCCCGACACGACTTTGCCGTCGGCCACCACCACTGCCTTGAGTTTGGTGTTGGTAGAGATGTCAAGTGTTGTGCCAGGAGCCGCATGTGTGCCGTTGGTGAGCGAAGGGATTGAGCCGTCGGTAGTGTAGACAACCTCAGGATTGTTGAAATCCTTTGCGTTTGCCACGTCCATTGTCACCTTGACGCCGCCGACATAAGTGCCGCCGTCGGGCGAGAATGACAGTTGAGCCACCTGGCTTTCAAGATTCTTGATAGCCACCTTTGTCCAGATGGAGTAGAGTGCGTTGCCAGCCACCTTGTCCGATGTAGAGTAGCCTTTCGACGAAGGGTCATAAGAGCCACGTCCAATCTTGATGAGCAGCTTGCCGTTATTGCCTGTCACCTCAGCCACATAGCGGTTATTGGTTGTCTCAAGCACATTGACAGTGCATTGGTTTGTCAAGCCGACCGACTTGCGGATGGCGATGAGTTTCTTGATGGCGTCCTTTTTGTCGAGCCAGTGCTTGTAGAACACGCACGGAGTTCCCGGTGAGCAGAGCATGAAGGCATTGGCAGCCTCAACGTCGCCGGTAAACATTTTGTCCGACTCCTTGTAAGTGTCGTGGTTGTCGACGAAAGTGACAGCATAACGCTGGTAAGTGTCCATGTGGATAATTCCGGCAGGCTGGTTGAGCAAGCCGTTGCGCTTCCACACGAGTTTTGAGAAGTTCATTCCCGGGAAAGCGGCGTTGAGCGCCCACTTGAACTCAAAGTCGAAGGCAGCCGATGTGCGGCCCGTACGGTCAATCCACGATGTTGTCTTGTCGTAGTTGTCCCAGTACTCACCCACGCTGTATGATGCTTTTGCCGATTCGTTGTAGATTTTGGTATACTCAGCGCCGTAGCCCTTCACCATGTCATAACGCCAACCCGTGAAGCCGAGGTCGTTCTTCAGAAAGTCGAGATAAGCCTTCACCGCCTCCTGCACTGCAGGATTTGTGTGGTCAAGGTCGCGGCAGCCGTCAAAGTTGTCGCCGGTGTCGTATGCGCCGGTAGGCTGCGGCATACCAGTCTGGTTGGCAAGCTCGTCGTTCTTGCAGATGGCGTCAAGACCGAGTTTGTAAGTTTTTCCATTGTAAGTCTCTGCAGGGAAGTCATACCAGTTGGTAGCGCCGTTGCGGTGGTTGACCACCACGTCTTCGATAATGCCGGTGCCGAACTGCTTGAATGTGGAAATCATCGAGCGCAGTTCCGCCTCGTTGCCAAACGAAGAGTTAAAGTTGCTGAACCAGTAGACAGGGTCGTAGCCCATCGACGGATTTGCCGACGATTTGCCTGCGTTAGGCACCCAGATCAAATTGAAATAAGACGACAGTTCAGCGGCATTTGCCTTAAGCACAGTCCATTTAGAATCCTTGTAAGAGTCCCAATAAAAGCCCTGCAGCATCACGCCGTCGTAATTTGCAGGCCAGGCATATTCGCCCTCCGCCTTTGCCTTGGGCGCGCAGAGCAACAACAGCGCCAGCAAAGGAAGCATAATCTTTGAAAATGCTGATTTTCTCATAGAATAATAGGTCAGTTGTTTATAAGTGATTAAATAGTTCGCAAATATATCAATTAAATCAATACACAGCCAACAATTGGTCTCTTTTATTTTTAATTATGGTAAAATAATGGCTTATTGGTTCAAAAAACGTGTCTGTTTCGGCTTCGACACGACACTCTTTGCCCATCTGCTTTCACAATTCAGTGGAAATGACTAATTTTGACCCCGAAAATTTATTTATCAACAATGAAGAGAATATTTTTATGGGCGGCAGGCTTGCTCGTAGCCACAAGCGGACTGCTCGCCGAGACTAAAGAGAAGGTCGCATTCGGCGACTTTGAGCATTGGGTCACAAGAACCATCAAAGAGTCCGCAATCATCGGCGGAAAATCCAAGACATTATACGAAATCGGTCCGACACAGGCAATCCACGGCAACAAGGCTTACAGAAACCTCGGAGGCTCGCCTTGGGCTACGTCAAACGTGTATGCCAAAGTGGCTGGCGTGGTGAAGGGCAGCAACGCCGTGTTCCCAGCGCAGCGCGCTGCCGGAAACAAATGCGTGAAGCTTTCAACAATCATGGAGAAGGTGAAGGCACTCGGTGTGGTGAATATGGACGTATTGGTTTCGGGAAGCATCTACTTCGGCACAATGGTGGAGCCGGTGAGCAGCACCAAAAATCCATACAGCAAACTGGACATGAACGTAAGGTTCACAAAACGCCCTAAATATCTGACCTACGACTACAAAGTGGAGATTCCTGCCAATGCCCAGATGATATATTCAAGCGGTTTCGGAAAGAAGAAAGTTCTCAAAAAGCAGAATGCATGCGAGGTATTCGTGTTGCTGCAACGCCGATGGGAGGATGCCAACGGCAACATCTACGCAAAGCGCGTGGGAACAGGTCGCGAACGCTACACGAGAAGCACCGGATGGGTCAACGGACACCGCCTGCGCATCTACTACGGAAACATCGTCGGACAGCCTTACTATAAAAGCTACATGAACCTTGTCGACAGCAGCCGTCCATACTATGCGCGCAACAGCAAGGGCAAAATCGTGCCTATCCATGAGGTTGGTTGGGACAGCCCGCTGGCAACTCCAACCCACATCATCATGATGTTCTCTGCCGGCTGCGGCACGGCTTATGAGGGCACTGTCGGTCAGAATCTATACGTCGACAACGTGGCGTTTATCTACGACTAAACCGACTCGTTTATAAGCATAATGGGTGCATCCGCTAAGATGCGCCCATTTTTTTGCACTTATTGCACTTCATTTAGAAAACCATAGAAAATTTCTGAGTAATTTTGCATCCAGTTTTAGGTTTGTAGGTATGGCAAAATGCAATGAAATGACAAGCGGTGCCACGATGCCGCTCATTTTCAAATTCACTATGCCCTTGCTGCTCGGCAACCTGCTGCAGCAGACATATTCGCTGATTGATGCGGCTATTGTGGGCAAATTCTTGGGCATAAGCCCATTGGCAGCAGTCGGCGCCAGCAGTTCGGTGATCTTTCTGATTCTTGGCTTCTGCAACGGCTGTTGCTGCGGATTCGGCATTCCGGTGGCACAGAAATTCGGAGCGCGCGACTATGAGTCAATGCGCCGCTACGTCTACAGCAGTCTGAAACTGACGGCATGGCTGTCGGTGTCGATAGCCGTGGTGACGAGCCTGCTGTGCGCGGCCATCCTTCGATGGATGAGCACTCCCGAAAACATCTTTAGCGACGCCTATTGGTATCTGCTGATCACGTTTATCGGCGTGCCGGCAACGTTCTACTACAATCTGCTCTCAAGCATAATCCGCGCGCTCGGCGACAGCAAAACCCCGTTCTGGTTTCTGCTTTTCTCCACCATCCTCAACATCGTGCTCGA
>UMGH01027304.1_pt1 | contig 13582 bp, 8 predicted proteins | sample 1965231 | NCBI WGS metagenome assembly UMGH01 (sample SAMEA4836068, study PRJEB28245) | human gut metagenome | biome: gut microbiome; material: fecal sample | place: Denmark | collected 2008 | reverse complement strand
TTGCGCTGTGGAGTTCTGACTGTAACCTCACGAGATTGTTTTTGAGCAAGGTTGTTTTATCAGGCAGAATGGAACATTTAGCGCGACAGAACAAAATCAAACTTATAATGAACCCCTTCTTTTTAGATATCTAAGATAATCTGGCAACAGCCAAAGACAGCTCCCAACGAGAGAAGCCATCCTATATTTGTGGCCTTAGAGCAAGGATTGAATGCGAGTATGTAAGCGAACATTCAACCCGTAGTGATAGAGTCACAAATATAGGATGGCTTCTCTCGTTGGGAGCGTCTCCCCTGCCTGCGGCAACCCAGAGCTTAATAAGAAATTACCGTAGTATTCGTTGGCATATATTTCCAGATATAATATGCATCAGAGTCCATCAGACGCACACATCCATTAGATGCTGGTTTACCAATTGTAGCATCTGCATACACCGTGCTTGCAATTGGAAATTTATGATGATTCTGGCTGCTGCCGGATGGGTAACGGTGTACTCTGGTGTGGAAAGAGTTTCTTCCACAATAATGAGTTATGTATTCTTCATAAGTATTAACATAATACCAGCCATTTTCTTTCTGACCAATGCGGAAAGTTCCATGGGGAGAACGGGTATTATAGTTTCCGGAGGCGCAAGGGAACGATTTGATTAATTTCCAATTGTTCTTTCGTCCCTGGAAAATACTGACTTCCTGTGTATAATGACTGACCCAGATTAAATAGCTGGTTTTGCTGGAATACTTTTTAACATAAGCAAGTTTTTGAGCAGTAGAATATTTGGATGTTGTGTAGTTGCATTTGAAAGCGCGAAGACTTCCTGTAGTGAGGTAGTAGGTCTTTCCTTTATAGAGAATCTCGCTTCTCTTATATTTGGTATTACGTCCGATTAAATCAACGGTTACACCGCTGTTTAATGTTTTAACAACTTTTTTAGAAGTCCAAGAACGGTAAAGAGAAACTTTCTTGGTTGTCTTGCAGAAGTAAGTCATCGTTCTTATTGTTTTTAATGGTGAAAGTAAAGTGTTAGGGGTACAGATTACAGTAGCTCCTGTTGAAGAAGTATAATTCTTTCCATTAATCGTTGTGTAAGGTTTTACCATAAAAGTAATACTTGAAGCGCCGCTTGTAATGGAAGTCTGATAAGTGGAGCGGGTGGTGTTTGCTAAAAGCGTGTAACTGCTGCCTTTTTTTATATATACACTGTAACCGCTTGCGTTATAAAGTGTGTTCCATTTTAAGTTGAGACGGCTATTGCTTGCGTAGACAGATAATCCAGTTACATTCTGTGAAATGGTTACAGGAATCGTAGCAGAGAGCTTTCTGGAAACCGTTTTTGCGTTAGGAGCAAATGCTTTTACAGTAAATATGTAGGTTTGGCCTTCATTTAACTGATTAAATGTATAAGTTCCGGCTTTTGTAAACTTAACAGAACGTCCATCGGAACAAAAGAGTTTATATTTATTAGCTCCAGTGACGGCTTTCCATGTGATTTGTGCACTTTTATATCCTGGTGTAACAGTAAAATAAGGTGCTTTCAGTGAGACGGCTTCGGTTGAACTGGTTGTGCTCTGGCTTTTGACCGTTGTCTGACTTGCATTCAGAGAAACTGCCGGATAAGTGCAAAGCCCGAAGAATAAAAGGGCTGAAGCGACAGAAAGACAGAGTTTATTTGTTATTTTCATGAAAAATCTCCTCTCTCATAGTATTAATGGTCATTGATAATTTACTATCTGACTAATATAACAAATCCTGCTACCAGAAGTCAAGGAGATGGATTTACTATTTAATTCAAACAAAATTCAGCCAAAGCCCTCTGTTTCCATCCCCGAATCTCTCCAACCACTATTTTAATTCAACTAAAAACAGCCAAAGACAGCCCCGGAAGAGAAACGCTATCCTATATTTGTGGCCTTAGAGCAAGGATTGAATGTGAGCCAGTAAGCGAACATTCAACCCGCAGTGATAGAGTCACAAATATAGGATAGCGTTTCTCTTCCGGGGCGTCTGTCTCTTAACGAATTAAACTAGCCAAAAACTCTGGGAGAATACTTTCTGGTACTTCCATTTCTCCCTGTCCTTTAAATAAGGAAATATGTGGTTTGTTCTGACCGTGGAAGTCTGTTCCGCCTGTTTTAAGAAGACCCCACTGTTTGGCAAGACCAGCAACATATTCCTGTTCAACAGGAGTGTAAGTGTTATAGTAAGCTTCAATTCCAACAAGGCCGGCTTCTTTTAATTCGCTGACCAGAGTTTCTTTTTGGGCGGAATCTAACTTTTTATAGAACATAAGGTGTGCAAGAACAGGGACACCGCCACTGTTTTTGATTAGTTCGATTGCTTCCTGCGGAGTAGGCATGATACGTTCCACATAGCAGCATCTTCCCTCTGCAAGATATTTATCAAATGCTTCTTGAACAGAAGAAACATATTTCTTTTTCATAAGAAGCTTTGCGATATGTGGGCGGGCGATTGTTTCGCCTGGCTTATCTGGTTTGATTTCGTCCATGGAAATCTTAAAGCCCTGTTCCTGAAGTTTCTCAATAATTTTTGCATTACGTCCGTCACGGCTTTCACGACAAACGGCAAGGCGTTCTAAGAGAGCCTTATTTTTTGTGTCGATGTTATAGCCAAGAACATGAATTTCTACTCCGTGATAGTCTGTAGAAATCTCTACACCAGAGATGGCAGTAAGTTGTTCTTTATGTTTGGCAGCAGCTTTCTGAAATTCTTCTGTGCCAGCAACTGTATCGTGATCGGTAAGAGCAATTACAACAGGATTTTTATCACCAGCAAGTTTTAGGGCATCATTTATAATTTCTGTTGGGGAAAATGTACCATCAGAAGCAGTAGAATGAATATGTAAATCAATATAAGTTTTCAAAATGTACTCCTTTCATGCAATAATCAATCAAGTATCTATAATATTCTATATCTAGTATCGCAGAATTAGTTAAAAAAATCAATGTCTATGACAATTATTTATAGGAATTGAAAGAAAGTGATGGAAAATGTGTAATAATGCAATACTTGTTTGTAATAATTGCATAAAGGTGTTAGAATATCTTTATTGAAAATGAGAAGCTAAACAGGCAGACAGAACATGTAACGGAGGTTAATCTATAATGGAAGATATGATGAAAGCGTTATTGGATGTGGTGAGAGCACAGCACACTGCAACAGAAGGAAGCGAAGAAAGACCATTTGATATTAATGATATTATTGATATGGCGCTGAATATTACCGGGAGACCAGAAGAACCAGGGGAACAGCAGGAACTTTCTGATACGATTCAGAAGCTGGCAGAATCTCTGGCACCAGATATTTTCCCACCGAAGACATTTGAGGAGATGGATGATTCCGAGCAGGCAGCTTCTGCAGTGAATATGATAGAGGAACGGTTAAGAAATGGTGGCAGAAGAAGAGAGACAGCAGCCCCACAGTCACAACAGGAAATGACTCCACAGCAGAATAGTTCACAGATGCAGAGTGAGTCACATGAGGAGAATCCTTTTGCACAGGTAATGGAGAATGAAAATGCGAATATTCAGCAACAGTCAGAAACTGCAGATGGATATGGAAATATGGCATCCACAGACAGTGGTGCGTCCGAAGATTATGGTAATGGCAGTTCTTACGATATGCTTGGACAAGACGATGTAAATCATCAGGAAGCGGCGAATCTTAATGATTTGATCTATAATAATTTTATGCAGATGATGGGATTAAATGATCCTAAGGTAGAATATCCATTTGACCGTTCTCAGATTCGATATGGAAGGGAAAAGACAGCGACGGAAATGCTTGCAGAAGATGAGGCCAACAAGGCAGAAGAGAGAGCATTAGAAGAGCAGAGAAGAAGGCCAGTTTCAGCCTGGGAACTTGCACAGTCAGCTGTGGATAAGGATGAGGAAGCACATCAGAAAGAGGAATATGAACCTAAAGAGATGAAGATGCCAGAAACCAAATCAGCTTCTCAGTTAGCCGCAGAAGCAATCGCGAAGGCCAAAGAAGAGGATCAGATGAAGCTTGAGGCAGAAAAGAGAGCAGAACGTCTTATGGAAGAGGCAAGAAAGCGCGGAAAAGATCCGATGGAATTTGCACTTCATCAGCAGGAAATTTTAAATTATATGGAAAAGAACAGTGATGAACTCGTTTCTTTTGAAGATTATGAAGACTTATCACCAGAGGAAAAATTAGAGATAGAGAAAGAACTTTATCGGGAAAAACAGATTGAAGCGGGAGTGGATCCAGAAGATATCAGTGATGAGTTACCAGATGAGATTCTGGAACAGGCTGGAATCGCACCAGATCAGACAGCAGGAGAGCAGAATAGTCAGGAGTCTGCCGGACAGGGAGATGGAACAACAGCACAGCAAACCAGCCAATCACAGGGAATGCCGGCATTTTCAGATGATATGCTTCGTATGATTAGCCAGGAAGTAGTACAGGAAAATGCAGAGATGATTCTGGCTGAAGATGCCAATGCAGACTTAGGATTAATTAACGAGACGATTTTCGAAAGCTTGAAAAATCTAATGAGTCAGACTGGCGGAGCTGTGACGCAGGAAGATATGGAATCTTTGATCGGAGAAGTTATTTCCAGAAATACGTCTTCTGACTCAGAAGAAAAACAAGAAACTTTGGCGCAGACGGAAACAGGTACTACAGCTGAAACGGCACCGATGGCATTTGAAGGCGAAAGTGCAGGCAGTGCTGTTGGAAGTGGAATGGCAGGAACGAGGGAACCAGCAGTGGAAAGTTCACAGTCAGAATCACAGAGCCAGCCAATGTCAGCGGTAGAACTTGCCAGGGCAGCACAGCAGGCAGCTAAGCCAGAGCCACAGGAAGCCAGAGAAACAAAGTCAGCAGTAGAACTTGCAAAAGAGGCACAAGAAAACGCAGTACAGAAGAAGGCTGAACCAATATCGGAGACAGAGGAAGAACTGAGCGAGGATGATTTAAACTTTGATGAATTAGATTTAGAAGAGGAGTCCGAAGAAAGTCAAAGTCCTTCCATTGAAGAATTAAAGGCACAGCTTAAGGCAGCAGAAGAAGCATTGGCAGCAGAGCAGTTAAAAGCGGCACAGAAAGCCGGGAAAGCAGAGGAAGAGAAGAAATCAGAAGAAATTCCGAAAGTGGAAGAAGCAACAGAACAGCCGATGGAAGAGAGTGCATCAACAGCCGGGGAACAGACAGCAACAGAAGAAAGTTCTGAGATAACCCCTGCGCCGACAGCAGAAGAAGTACAAGAACAGCCTGAGTATTCTGAAGTTTCAGAAAAAGAAGCGGAAGAATTTGAATATGTTGATCCGGGCGAATTAGTTCTTGGAGACCACACACAGGCAGAGATAGATGAAGCTTTGGATAATCTGGCATCTCTTGGCCTGGAGGGTGAAGTCTATGAGCGTGCAAAAAGAATGCTCTTACTGGAACTTGCTGGTTCAGAAGTAGCACTTGATGCATGGCTTGAAGAACAGGAAAATGGCAAGAAGAAAAAGGCAGCGGTATCCGCGTTAGATACAGAAGAAGATGCTCTTGAAGATTTAGAAGATTTAGATGAAGATGACCTCGAGCGAGAATTAGAACTTGCTATGGATGAAGACTTTATTGAGGAAGATTTAGAAGAACCTGCAAATGAAGAAACTTTAGAAGAAAGCAGTCAGGACAAATCTGAAGAAACAGAAAAAGAGGCAGTTTCTGAGGAGAATTTAGAAGAAAACTCTGTAGAAAAAACGGAGGACGAATCTGATAAGACGGAAGGTGCCGAAGATGTATCAGAACAGCCAGAAAGTATTTTAAAAGAAGCTTCTGAGGAAGAAATAAGCAGTGAAGAGGAAAACTCTGAGGAAGAAGAGGGAGAGACCTCAGAGGCAGCTCAGGAAGAAGCAGCAAATAAGGAGTTCTCTGAGACAGAAGAAGAGGCAGCAAATAGAGAGTACTCTGAGACAGAAGAGAAAGAGACAGCAAATAGGGAGTGCTCTGAGACAGAGGAAAAAGAGATAGCAAATAAGGGCGTTTCTAAGAAAACAGAGAAAGAAGCAGAATACAAGGAAGCAGAATACATTTCTGAATCAGAAGACACAATTCAGGTAGAAAAAACAAGACCGGAAAAGGCAGAGAGGACATCTTCACAGACGAAGAAGTCTGCGCACAGTGAGAGAACATCACATTCCAGAAAACACAAGAATATTGTAAAACGTAAGGAAAAAACAGCTCCAGAAAAAGAAGAAAGAGAATTTAGCGCAGTAGTTCTAACAGGAAAGAATGTCGAAGAAAAAGAATTCCAGGTAAGTGTCCGCAATCCATTTGTTCTCAAAAACTCTGCAAGCTTTATGGATAAATTTGAAGAGTATATTGTAGATACACAGGAAAACAGAAAGTTAAGCACAGGATTCAAACGTTTAGATGCAATGCTCCGCTATGGCCTTCATAAAGGAAGTTACTTTGTAGATGCTACACCTCAGTATTTAAAGAACGGATTTATGCAGCAGATAGCCGACCGGGCAGCAGAAAGCGGTGTAGATGTACTTTATATTTCAACAGAGCTTACCCGCTATGACCTTATGGTAGATACCATCTCTCGTCTCAGCTATGAAATGAATAAAAAAGATGAAGAAAAAGCAGTATCCTCTATGGCAATCATGACAGGAGAAAAAGGCGCAGATATTCGTTCTTTAAAAGATGAATTGAATTGGTACAGAGGACGAATCAGTGAACATCTTTTTGTACTTGATCAGGAAGCAGTGTCTGAATATGTAGAAAATATGGAAGATGCCTCCGCAGGAGATATATTAGCAGAACTTATTCGTTCCATCGTAACAGAGGGAGCACATAAGCCAGTGGTATTTATTGATAATATTGAAAATATACTCTCAGTAGAAGATTCTGAGGATATGAAACCGCTCATGGATGGAATCCGTAAACTTGCAAAAGAACTGGGAATTCCGATTATTATGTCCTACGGATATGCACCAGCAGAAAGTGAAAATGAGCTTGACCCAGATGAAATCGAATATCACAAATCATTAGGAAATATGTGTGATGTATATCTTGAACTCAAATATGCAGATATGATAACAGAGGATTATGAAGAATTAACAGAAGATGATATTCAGGAAATGGTAGAAAACGGTGAAATGCTTCTTATTAACGTACAACTTCATAAAAATAGAAGAACAATGAAAGCATCCTGTCAGATACAGGCAACACCGAAGTTTAATTATTACGAAGAATAGTGATTTGCCGTAAGCAAATAGACGAAACACCAAAGAGAAGATATCCTATATCTGTGACTTTAGTCGCGGCGGTTTGAATGCTCGCTTATGCGCTTGCATCCAAACCTTGCTCCGAGGCCACAGATATAGGGTATTATATGGCGCTATTCCGTAATCCCAATATAATCCGTTACAACCTTAATCTTCGCACTGATCTTCTGAAGCTCTTCTGTTGGTTTATAATCTTTCGTACCAAAGAGATATTCGTGTGCTTTTTTTACATTTGTCTGGGCTGTAATTGGAAAACCGTAATAGATGCCGTTATATCGTTCATCTTCAGATTTAAAAGGATAAGCCTGCGAATCTTCTATCTTACAACGTGCCATGGAAAGAGTCAGCTTTGTGAGATCGTCATTAGAGAGGCTTGTTTTACACTGCGGAAGAACAGTACTGATTAGCTTTCCAAGTTTTAGCGGCTGTTTTTTTGCTGTATTCATAATACCTTCAAGAACAAGTCGCTGATGGTTAGCTCTTGCGTGATCTCCGCCTTCCATGTAGCGGATACGAGAGTAGGCAACAGCCTGATTACCATCGAAGGTATAAGTTCCGGTTTTTTCAAACTTCGGAGAATTTCCACCATTAATATGATTCATATTACCAATATAATCATTTAAATTCTGTAATTCTTTTTCAGAATTAATGGTCAATGGAATACCTCCAAGCACATCAACAGCATCGGCTAATGCTTTAAAGTTAACCGTGGCGAAATCTGTGATATTTAAATCCAGGTTACGGTTAATTGTGCGAAGGGCAAGTTCTGGTCCGCCATAAGAATATGCTGCATTAATCTTATCGTATTCGCCATCAATACTTACATAGGTATCACGGTAAATAGACATCAATTTTACCTTTTTGGTTGATTTATTGATGCTGGCAATGATGATACAGTCGGTACGGGAACCTTTATCTTTAATTTTATTATCCTGACTATCAACGCCAAAAAGAGCAATATTTTGATAATCTTTTATATTAGCATCCATATCATTTACAGTTACACTTGTTTTATCTAAAGGATATTTTTCTATTTTGGAAAATGCACCTTTTAATGAGAAACGGAATGCAAAAACCGCCCCGGCAATTAAAAGAATGATTAAAAGAAGGAAAGGAAAACATCCCCGTTTTTTCTTTTTTTTACGTTCATGATAAGTTAAAGCTCGTCCGCCAGAAGTCTGCCGCTTTTGAGACTTTGTATCAGGCTTGTTCTGGGAAGAGGACTTCTTTGTTGATGGTTTGCCGGAACTTTTTATGGAAGAACCAGAGGAATGATATCCTGTACCGGAAGAACTTCGAAGCAGGCCATCAGTATTCAATGTGGAATGTGTATGATGGTCGTGAGAAGTTTTGAAATTATTCTGAGAACTTCGTCTGCCGCCTGTGCTGGAATAGTTATATTTGTTTTCAATGTTATCTTTACTATATATTGAACCATATTTCATAAAATATGCCTCCATTCTGTCATAGGTACTTCTGGAAATTTAATAGGTTTATGGAATGTTTCGGAGAGTACATTCATTAGTTAAAAAATCTGTGTTAGTAAGCATTTTTATTGACAAATCCTTTAAATACAGTAAGAAATAGAATCTTAATATCAAAAGATAATGTCCAGTTTTCAATATAAAAAATGTCATGTTCAATTCGTCCCTCAATGGATGTGTCTCCACGGAAGCCGCAAACTTGTGCCCATCCTGTCATACCGGGACGTACCTGATGCTTTATCATATAACGAGGAATCTCCTCTTTAAATTTCTCAACGAAAAGAGGTCGTTCTGGCCGTGGACCAATGAGACTCATATCACCCTTTAATACATTAAATAACTGTGGCAGTTCGTCAAGACTGGTCTTACGGATAATTCTTCCCACGGGAGTGACCCGGGGATCGTTGTGTACTGTCCAGGCCTTTTGTTCCTTAGAGGCAGACTGTACTCCCATCGATCGGAACTTGTACATTTTAAAAGGTTTATTATGAAGACCGACTCGTTCCTGACAGAAAATAATTGGTCCTGGGGAACTCTTTTTAACGAGAACAGCAACAACAGCCATAATCGGTGAAAAGAGAATGATACAAACGATAGAACCAATAATGTCCACAAGACGTTTGATACATTTGTTTACAGTATTTGTAAGCGGAACATTACGGATGTTGATAACCGGAAGTCCGTTCAAATCCTCAGTAACTGGGTTAGTAGAAATAAATTTATAATAATCTGGAACAAACTTTGTATGCACACCAGACTTTTCGCAGATAGCAACCATATCTCCCAGTTTATAATACTCTTTCAGGCTGAGTGCGATTGCCACCTCATCCATAGAAGTGTTCTGAAGAAACTTTTCTACATCCTTTAACTTACCAATGCAAAAAGTATTGCGGTAAGAAAAGTCAGTCTTGAGATTATCATCGAAAATACCGTGAATGGTGTAGCCCCACTGTGGGTTTGACTTAATACGGTCGATGTAGGCTTCGGCTGCTGCACTGAAACCAATAACAACAACATGTTTAAGATTAAATCCCTTTCTGCGAGTTCTTTCTAATGCATAACGGATTGCCGCCCTTTCAGCAATGGTAAGAAGCATGGAAAGAACATAGAACATTAACTGAAGACTTCGTGAAACATGGGGAATCTTCATAAAGATTATATATATAAAGAAGAAAACCATTCCAATGGAATTCGCCTTAATGAGATTCGCATACTCTGAAGTCCTATTTTGAAATCTTTTTGGTTTATATAAATTAAACTTTGCATATAAAATAAGGTATACAGGAATCAGAACAAGAAGTATACCCTGATATTGCCACAACTGCCGCCAGTAACCAAAACGAGGGAAAATGTCTTTAAAAAGAGGGCATATATATCGAATATAGTAACTAAGACAAAAGGAACAATAAATAACCAGTGCATCAAGAACGACGTGGAACCGGTTAAGATATTTTTGATTCTCTTTAATCATAAAAGTGTACCTCCATCACCCAAAAGGGATATATATATGGAAAAAAGGGCGTAATATACCTCTTACTGGGATAATTTTCTAACTTATTATACAATAGAACAGGGCATTCCACAAGGTTATTTCTTTTCCTGCTTTTACGAAAAAAGTGTGAAAAAGCTGCAAAATCAGTAGAAATCCATAAATTTGCCATAAATACAACACAAATTTATCACACATCGTTGCTAAGATAAGGTTACAAACTTAGGAAAGGGGATAACATTATGAACGAATTTGAAAATGGATTCCATAATGAGAATTTAGAGAACAACAGGATAAATAACCAGGAAAACAACAGTCAGCAAGTAGCTATAGATGTAACACCGATTGAGGAATCGGTAACACAGGAGAATACAGAGAGTCATAGATATTCTTACAGAGAACAAGGTACAGGTGGCAGTTCCTATCAGTATGACAATGGAAATAATTCCAACGATACTTATAATAATTCTTATAGCAGCCACGGATGGAGAGATGAGAGTACTTATAATAATGAAAATTATTATGGGAATATCCCGCCGGAACCTGATAAGAGACGCAGACAGAGAAAGAATGGCAGTAAAAATAATAAGAACGGAATGGGTAAGAAAGCTGCCAAGTTAGTTGCATCCGCAGCAGTATTTGGTCTTGTAGCGGGAGCCTGCTTTGTAGGAGTGTCCGTAGCAAAAGATAAATTATATCCTTCTACAGCAGATCGAATTGAAACAACATCGGGAACAACAAGTGCAAAGAGCGAGACATCATCAAGCGGCTCAAGCAGCTCCAGCAGTAATGTAGCAAGTGTAGTTAATGAAGTGATGCCATCTGTTGTATCTATTACAAGCACAATTCAGTCTTCCAATTATTATGGCTTTGGTACACAGGAATCAGAAGGAGCAGGTTCAGGATTTATCGTTGCAAAGACAAAAGATAATCTTATGATCGCAACCAATAATCATGTTGTATCTGATGCCACTTCCCTCACCGTAGGATTTGCAGACGATACAACAGCCAAAGCAACAGTAGTCGGAACAGACTCCAGTGCAGACCTTGCAGTTATTTCTGTAAAGATAAAGGATATCAAAGACTCTACAGCATCAAAGATTAAAGTTGCAACACTCGGAAGTTCTGATGATTTAAAAGTAGGAGAAGAAGTTGTAGCAATCGGTAATGCATTGGGATATGGCCAGTCTGTTACAACAGGTGTAGTCAGTGCAAAGAACAGAGAAGTATCTTTAACAGATGGAACAATGAACCTTCTTCAGACAGATGCCGCAATCAACCCTGGTAACAGTGGTGGTGTACTTATTAATATGGATGGTCAGGTTGTAGGTATCAACAATGCGAAGTTAGAAGATACATCCGTAGAAGGTATGGGATATGCGATTCCTATCACTACAGCTAAAACTATCTTAACAGATTTAATGAATGCCAGCAGCGTAAGCACAAAAGATGCTGCATTCCTTGGAGTCGTAGGCCGTGACATTAATGAATCTTATTCCAGCGCACTTGGAATCCCTAGCGGAATCTATGTATCACAGGTAGTCAGCGGATCACCAGCAGAAAAAGCAGGAATCTCTGCAGGCGATGTCATTACCAAGTTTGAGGGTAACAACGTATCTACAATGTCCGGCTTAAAAGAAAAACTGGCACTGAAAAAAGCTAATACAAAAGTAAAAATCACATTTAAGAGAGCAAACCAGAGCGGAACATACGAGGAAAAGACCGTTACAGTAACTCTTGGTAAAAAGAGTGATTTCAGTGATGTAACAACAGATAACTCCAGCGATTCCAGCAATGATTCCAATAATAACTCCAATAATGGAAATAATAATGGAAACAGCAATGGCAACTCTGGTAATAGCAATGGAAATTCCGGAGACTATGGTTATGGCAATGGAAATTTTGGAAATGACAATGGCAATGGATATATAAATCCATATGAATATTTCTTCGGAAATAACTATTAATTTACCATTTAATTCGGAAGCTGTCTTTGGATGATTTTTAGATGAATTGAATTTAATCATAGTCCAAAACAGCAATCTCCAAATCCCTCCCTTGATAGCAGGTGATAGCATAACCATGGTCAGTGCATTTTTGCAACGGCCTAGAGCGTGTTTAAAAAAACACTTGACATCTCTTCATACCCATGATATCATACCAAAGTATGAACGCCGAAGACAGCAGGCGCCGTAAGGCATAAAGTGAGAACACCTGCCGAGGAAGTTATATTCAGATAATTTTATTCTTAGAATATTTCTGCTCTTTGTCTTTGGACAGAGAGTTTTTTTATTTCATCGAAAGATGAACTGACGGCGGTACACACAAATATTTAAGGAGGTGCACCAGGAAGATGGCTAAAGTAGAATTAAAACAGCCTATTGTTGACGAGATTAAGGCTCAGCTTGACGGAGCTAAATCTATGGTAGTTGTAGATTACCGTGGAATTTCCGTAGCTGATGTAACAGAACTTCGTAAACAGTGTCGTGAAGCAGGTGTTGTTTATAAAGTTTATAAGAACACTATGGTAAAACGTGCTGTAGAAGGTACAGAATTCGAAGGCGTTGTAAAAGATTTGGAAGGAACAAACGCATTTGCAATTTCCAAAGATGATGCAACAGCTCCAGCAAGAATCGTTGCTAACTTTATTAAGAAAGCAAAATGCTGTGAGTTAAAGAGCGGTGTTGTAGAAGGTACTTACTACGATGCAGCAGGTATTGCAACAATCGCAACTATCCCATCAAGAGACGAACTTATCGCCAAATTTATGGGAAGCATTCAGTCCCCAGTTACAAATTTTGCCCGCGTAATCAAACAGATCGCAGAGCAGAAAGATGGTGGAGCTGCAGAATCCGAAGCAGCAGCTGAATAATTAATATTATAATATAAAGATTTATGGAGGGAAATAAGATGACAACTCAGGAAATTATTGAAGTTATTAAAGGTTTATCCGTACTTGAATTAAATGATTTAGTAAAAGCTTGTGAAGAAGAATTTGGTGTATCCGCAGCAGCAGGTGTTGTAGTTGCAGCAGGAGCAGGTGCTGGAGAAGCAGCAGAAGAAAAGACTGAATTCGACGTTGAGTTAACAGAAGTTGGCGGACAGAAAGTTAAAGTTATCAAAGTTGTTCGTGAAATCACAGGTTTAGGATTAAAAGAAGCTAAGGCTGTAGTTGATGGTGCTCCTAAGGCAATCAAAGAAGCAGTTTCTAAAGAAGAAGCTGAAGACATCAAGAAACAGTTAGAAGAAGTTGGAGCAAAAGTTACAGTTAAATAATTGTAGTTTTCCAATATTTAATTTCTTGAACGAACGCTCGGAGGGTGTAAGCTCTCCGAGCTTTTTTTGTT
>UMGH01031295.1_pt1 | contig 13583 bp, 11 predicted proteins | sample 1965231 | NCBI WGS metagenome assembly UMGH01 (sample SAMEA4836068, study PRJEB28245) | human gut metagenome | biome: gut microbiome; material: fecal sample | place: Denmark | collected 2008 | reverse complement strand
GCAGATGGCTTGTTTAATAACGGTTTGCATTTCGAGGAGGTCAAATGAGACGCTCATAGATAAGTGTAGATATAGATAGTAAAAGATAGATAAAGGGGTGTAACTCAATGAGTTGCGCCCTTTTCCTATTTTCAGATTTTTATAAAGGATTTTTGAAAACTGGGCATAAATTTTATAAATTTGTATCGGATTTTACCGTCCCCTTAATCAGCGATAAGGTGAACCTTAGCCATTTAACTAACTAAAAAATCAGATACTTATGCCAGCAGCAAAATTTAAAATTATTCGAAAATGCAAGCTTTGCGGAGAGGATTTTTTAGCCAAAACCTTGGATTCCTTATATTGTTCACCACGTTGCAGTAAGATTGCGTGGAACGAACGACGGAAAGAAAAACTTTAGACAGCCGAAGTATAGTCTAATGCGGTATTGTTTGAGGAAGAATGATGAAAGTGAAGAATATAATGATGGCAGTGGCATTTTGTATATAAAGTTATGTCGCATTTTTGTTACTAATTAGCGTGTAATCATAGACATAGCTATACAAAATCAATGAAAACATAAAAGTTTTATAATGTGAATGATAATAAATGCAAGAAAAAGCGTAACTTTGCACCCGATATCTTATCTCTCATTATGAGATATGGATATGAAGATGCAGACATAATATTGATAGAGACACAAAGCCATATAGTAGTAAGAAAGTAAAATGGCCAAGACTACTTGACGAATTTTGTTTTCATCTACTGGACTGGACAATATGTACTTCTAAGGTATGATTTTATGAGCAATGTTATTGTAATAATAGCATCGTCATCATACATGATGACAGCTAACAGTGACATAAAGTAGATAAAGAAAATGACGCAGGTTTGCTCGCTTCCTTCTTCTACAGCCGACGTAAACAACGATATGTATAACAACAAGTGTTTACCAAAGGGCATCCACGTTGTTGGGGCTGATGAAAAATCGGCTTCAAAAGTAGAAGGAATGTCCATTAACGAAGAACCAGAGGCTCCATGGGGATATTTGTTTATCCAGCATTTTGCAGCTGAAAAGTTCGACAAGATACTTGAAGAAGGCAATTGGGAAGGCGATTTCATTCCAAAGTGTTTCATTCACCGCACCATTGGTTATAAGCGCAAAGCAAATGGCAAAGGTGTAGTCAAAGAAGAGAAACCTTCAGTAAGCGGCCTCGTATTCTTGCAGGGCGAAACTGAAGACCTAAAGAATTTCCTCCAGAAGAATTTTCCCCGATACCATCTTGTAAACAATTGCATGACAGGAGAACCGGCATCCATCAAGAACAGCGTCATGAAGCCGTTCATGAAAGTCATGGAGTCAGAGCCAGAACGTGTGACTTTCCTTCGTGATCCTTTTGTGAAATTTGCAAGGGAACACGTGAAGCTCCGTGTTCTGACAGGAATCATGGCAGGACAAGAAGGATATGTCGTACGAATATTGCGCGACCGCCAGCTTGTGATGGACCTTGGAGGTTATGCCGTTGCCATCAGCAATGTGCATAACGAAGATTTCGAAATAGCGGAATAAGAAACTAAATCAAATATAAATATGCGTGATTTCAAAGACATCAGAGTCGCAGTGGCCGGCACAGGCTATGTGGGACTGAGTATAGCTACATTGCTATCACAACATCATCATGTAACAGCAGTAGATGTAATACCAGAAAAGGTAGAAAAGCTGAATAACAGGATTTCACCTATTCAGGATGACTATATCGAAAAGTATTTGGCAGAAAAGCCATTGAACCTTGTTGCCACACTTGACGGCAAATCTGCTTATGCTGATGCCGATTTTGTGGTTATCGCAGCACCAACCAACTACGACCCGGTAAAGAATTACTTCGACACTACCCATGTAGAAGAAGTAATCGACTTGGTGTTGGAAGTGAATCCTGATGCCGTTATGGTAATCAAGAGCACTATCCCTGTAGGCTATACTCGCAATCTTTACTTGAAATACGCACAGAAGGGAGTAAAGAAGTTCAACCTCCTCTTCTCCCCAGAGTTCCTGCGTGAAAGCAAGGCTCTGTACGACAACCTCTACCCAAGCCGTATCATCGTAGGCTATCCTAAGATTATCGATAAACCAGAGTTCGAAGCAGAGAACAAGGCAATTGAATCAGTAACCGACGTAGAGATGCTGAAAGAAGCAGCCAAGACATTCGCTGCCCTCTTGCAGGAAGGAGCCATCAAGGAAAACATCGACACCTTGTTTATGGGTATGAAAGAAGCAGAAGCAGTTAAACTCTTCGCTAACACTTACCTCGCCCTCCGTGTAAGCTACTTCAATGAGCTCGACACTTACGCAGAAGTAAAGGGCTTGGACAGCAAGGCTATCATCGAAGGTGTAGGTCTCGACCCACGTATCGGTACACATTATAATAACCCGTCATTCGGCTACGGCGGTTACTGCTTGCCGAAGGACACCAAGCAGCTCCTTGCCAACTATCAGGATGTTCCTCAGAACATGATGTCTGCTATCGTAGAATCAAACCGCACACGCAAAGATTACATTGCTGATGCTGTATTGCGCAAGGCTGGATGGTACGACTATACCAACAACAACCAGTACGGCCATCCCTTCCCTTCGGGAGAGGGGCAGGGAGAGGCTCCCGTTGTCGGCGTTTATCGTCTGACAATGAAGTCAAACTCAGACAACTTCCGCCAATCTGCTATCCAGGGCATCATGAAGCGTATCAAGGCTAAAGGCGCAGAAGTCATCATCTACGAGCCAACCCTTGAAGACGGCACCACATTCTTTGGCAGCAAGGTAGTCAACAACCTTGATGAATTCAAGGCTCAAAGCAAAGCCATCATCGCCAACCGCTTTGATGATTGTTTGAAAGATGTAGAAGATAAAGTATACACACGTGACATTTTCCGCAGAGATTAATTATGAAGTCAACACTAATTATCATAAACTACCCATAAATTTAATTCGTGGTAAAATTTGCGGATAATTAATGATAATTAGTGCCTGAAAAAATCAACATTCTTGCTGTGGCAAGCGGTAAAGCCGTTACAACAGTCATAAATGATTACCTTATCCTCCAAAAACTATACCGCCGACGCAATTCATCTTTGTCAGATTCTTGGCAGCACCACAAAAGTTAACATGCTGAAAGTCTGCAAGAAGTTCGACCTTGCTCTGCAAGGCAAGAAAGGATCATCGGCAAAAGACCTGAGAATGATGGCATTTATGAATGATCTGTATGGGGAATAAACATACTAATTCCCTTATTTGCAACCACTGCGTCCCGAAGGGGCAACTCTTCCATAGCCAAGGACATCTAAAAATTTAAGCTCTAATATAATTCAATGATTGTGGATAAAAAGTATAGCGTACCCTCCTCTATTGCCTCAAAACTGGAGCAGATAAAGCAATATATGGGTATGCACAGCGTGACAGCGTTCGTTGGCGCAGGTTTCAGTATGAATGCTGAGAAACCTAACCATGTGAAGATGAAAACATGGAAACAACTTAGAGAAACTTTTTTGGATAAACTGTATCCGAACAATGAGGAAGACAGGTTAAAAGACGGCAATGACGTGGTAAGGTTGGCATCGTTGGTGGATGCGCAGTTTGGGCACAATGAGTTGGACAATATCTTAGAAGATGCTTTACCTGACAAATTGGTTAGGCCAGGAGAGTTGCACAGAATGCTGGTTAGTCTTCCTTGGAAAGATCTTCTGACCACAAATTATGACACCTTGATAGAGCGTGCTGCTTCACAAGTTATCACAAACTTGAAACTGGTGACGAACAAGGAGACTCTGCTCTACCAACCTTCGCCTCGCATAATCAAATTGCATGGCAGCTTCCCAAATATCCGTCCATACATCATGACGCAAGAAGACTACAGACGTTATCCTATTGAACGACCAGAGATGGTGAACACTGCAAAGCAATGTTTTTTGGAGAGTCTGGTCTGTTTGGTAGGTTTCTCAGGTGAAGATCCCAACTTCCGTGCTTGGATAGGTTGGCTTAAGGATGTCATTGGGCAAGGAAGACTTTGTCCTACTTACTTGATCACTTATAGTAAGGGATTTCATGATGCAGAAAAGTCTTTGCTGTCAAAATTGGGGATTGATATTGTCAATTTGGCTGAGATTGGAGGTGTTGATGATTATTATTCTGCCTACGAGTTCTTCTTTGAGTATTTAAAAGAACGTAAATCTAAATGGAACGGCAAGGTAAACTTCGACCGTTTGGACTTCGACAAGATGAATGATGAAGAGATCAAGAATTACGTTATCAATAAAACTAAAGAGATGCAGTCTGTCAGAGAGTCATATCCAGGATGGCTGATACTTCCGAAGGAACATGAAAAGAATTTTGAGTATATCAGCAGTGACATCTTTGTAATGGGGCAAATCTATAAGCGTATTGATGACGATAGCCTTAAACTGCGATTCTTGTATGAAATAAATTGGAGACTGAATGTTGCCGTTGTTCCTCATAACATAGATTGGTTTTTGGCAGCAATAGAAGGGTTTGCAGACCACATTGCAGATATCAAGAGTGACGAAAAATGGATGATGGAAGACTTAATTCTAAGTCTGTTAGATGTACTGCGGCTCAATGGTAAGGATGAGAGATTCAAACAACTATGCACAGTATCCTTGGAGAATGAAGGTGTTATTTCAGCTCGGCATATACATTATAGACAGGCTCTCTATTGGATGACGAAATATGACAGCAAACTATTGAAGAGTGTTTTGTCAAAATGGAAAGTGGATTTGAGCGACTATGAGAATTGTCTTCAAAAGGCGAATATATTTTATTATATAGGAGAAAAGTTGGATGCATTCCATCTCTTAGAAGAATGCAAGAGCAATATTGCAAGGTTTTTGCTACAGAATAAGAATAACCTGTATGCAAAAACTTGTCTGGCGTATATTCAAAAGACTATAAGTTGGCTTGATAATGAAAAAATGTCAGGCAATGAGATTTTGGCCAATTTTGCCGTAGGTGAATCTCTTGATAGCATAACTGACAGAATCTCAGGCAAAGCGTATAAGGAGAGTCCAATTAGAGGCTATACAAGAGAACATAAATTTCGTATTGGCTACTACGTCGATAGCTGGAATACAGGTTCTTCTGGATTTGTGCCGGAGTATTTATATCCTTGCAAATGGTGGATGATTAAGGAACGCATTGGATTAGCCATGTTTCAGATAAATCAAGACTTCACAAGACATTGCATTCTGAAGATGTTTGACTATTCGAGTGATATGGCTTGGAATATAATGATGTTGTCGGCAAGCGGAAAGGTTGTAGATGAGGTGTTGGGACGAGAACAGTTGGTACAAATCTCAGAAGAAAAGGCAAACGAATACTTCGACACATATATCTCATTGTTTGAAAGTGTTAAGCTGAAGAGAGAAAACTGGGAGAATAATAAAGTTTGGAATGTGCTACCTAAAATTCTATCTCGTCTCTGCACTAAGATTGACCAGAATAGAGTGATGAGATTCGTAAAGGCAGCATTGAATTGGAGACCTATTTCTATTAACAAAGAGTTGGAACAAGCGTATGACTGCTTGAATAATGAGAACCTGTCCGTAATCTGGGTTAAGCTATTGACGGAGAAATACTTTGAGACTATCTATAATCGAAATGGGTATGCACTCCCAAGTCGTTACATGCTCAATTTCAAAATAACAGATCGTATCATAAACCGAATCGTTGACGAATTGGCAAGCACGGACAAAGAAACTGTGCTGCAAGCCATTATTATGATTGAGATAATTTGGTACAGGCAAGAATTGCAGGATGTAGACAGAAAGAAAATAATCCAAGCTTTGAGGGCCATGAGAAAAAGTGAGAATGTTATTCCCGAAGCTGTCTACACCTATACTTATGTGGAAGCTGATGAAGAGGAAACGGAAAGGTTCAATAGATTATTGCAAGAAGCATTAAGCGCTTTCCTAAATAATAATTTTGAATTCGACCATTCGTCAAGGCCTCTTAGTTCTTGGGGGGATTGTCTTCAGAAAATCAATGCGCTAAGGAGATTCTTTTCCGAGGAACAGAAGAAAAATGTACTGCTTCATACTTGTGAACTGATAGAACAGAATAAGAGCGTCTTTGAAAAGGATGATGACAAGGAATTCTTTGGCGGTATGCGGAAATTTACACGAATAATCATTACTAACTATCAAGAATTATTACTTAATACCAACCTTGATAGTTGGACTAATGAAGAATTCCAGAAGGTTGTTGACCAAATAGATTGGCTGTTATATGTTGGTTATAGGTGCTTGCCGATGAAAGTTAAGGCGCAAATCAGAAATCAACAGGAAGTAAACGAAAATACGATTCTTCAAATACAGAAGACTCTATTCGGAAAGGAAAGTGCTATTCAGGTAGAAGGCATCAATGCATTCTTTGTATTGAAAGATAATGGAAAAGACATTGAGAAAATAATCACATACATATTTGATAATTTCTCATTGGCTGATTCTGTTGCCTACAAAGAACTGCTGATACTCTTCGCGAATCTCGTTGTAAGAGGCTACGACGAGGATGATTTCAATAACCGTATTGTAGATTTTTTGAACAACATACACCAATCCTACAATAGCTATGAACTAGGCATTGTTGGTCTTGCTGATTTACAGCACTATGCTAATTATGTAGCAGGAGCATTGTCCGTAAAAGCTCCTACTCTCAATATTCCAGTTTTCAAAAAAGATAAAGTAGGGTTTAATGATGTGGTGATGGGATATGATAAAGGCGTAGAGTTTGCACAATTAAATTCCATAGCATTATAAAGTAATCACTTAAATCAGCATTAATTTAGAAAGAATTAACTTCGCTGCTGAATTTAAATGTTCATATAAAATGGTAAATGTTTCCTTCCATAGTAATGAAAGATATAAATGCAATAGTTTCGTCTTTGCTTGATGGCACTCTGCAAGAATCGGAGACCATAGAGTTAAAGCGTACTTTACCTCATAATTTACCGAATATTGCAAAGACAATTGTTGGTATTGCTAATAGTGGAGGTGGCTATCTTATTCTTGATAAATTTAGGTGATGCAACATTCCTTATTGGTGCTAACAATACAGGAAAATCAAGCGCACTGGATGTCATCGATATATTTGGTTACGGATAAGAAACTTGATAGGGTGTCCTGTTAGATGTTCCGAAAAACAGATGCGCATTGTAAATGTTAAACTGAAGGACATCAGTACTTGGTCAACAGAGCTCTTGTCCAAAAACTGGGTAACAGAACGAACCAAAACGCTTAAGAAAGTGAGCTAAATTTGGTACAACGAACTGGACACCCTAGTAAATAAGTAGTTTATAAACGAAAGTTTACCCAATACGATTTTCAAAAAAATAAGATTATGTCAAGACAAGATGATATATTAGGACCACATCCCAGCAAACACCCTGTGTTTGGGACCTGGTTGGATTATGAGGACAATGAATCTACCGAGACGTCCTGTGTGAGGACCTTGTCTGAAAAATCTGTTTTTGATGAGGTTGTTATGGAACCTTTTGCAAAATGTCTTATAGATTTTCACTATTCTCCAGCTTCAATAAAAGCATTAAAAAAGAGATTTGAAAAACTTGGCTTCAAAGAATTTTCTACATACTATGCTCAATCAAGGAAACTCCCCCGAAATGTAAATACCAGTAAAGGTAATGCAGTAGAGGTCTTGATGACAGAATATAGTTTGGCTGCCATAGACAAAACAGATTTGACATACTCTCATCGCTTCAGATATAATCCAAACGTTGACCAGTCTATGAAAGGTGACGATATGCTTATCGTTGATTTTTCAGATGAAGCCAATCCTACAATTTATATAGGTGAGGCAAAGTTCAGAAAGACTGTTGACAAAGCCGTTCTGGATGACGTGAAAAAGTCTTTGGCAAAAGATAAAATGCCATTGTCCCTTACCTTTCTTAGAAATTGCTTTGAAGGTGTGGATAATGATAAATATGAAAAATTGGATGATATGTTCATCCAAGAGCTGTCAGACTATGATATTCGATATATCGGGTTTATAGTTGGCGATAAGAAAGCAGGCAAGTATGTTGAAGAAAAATGGGTATGTGACAATCCGAAGCATGTCATGTTGGTCTTGTCATTGGATGAACCTGAGGAATTTGTGAAACAGGCTTTTGATAAAGCGAAGACTTTATTGACAGAAACACCAGAGGTATTATGATCTCTAAAGAGGCATTAGATAATAAATACAAGGCATTGGAAAATAGTCGCCGAGTACAATTGACTATATCCAAGGCTACAGCCCTGTTTATGTTTAAGGCAACTCATGAGCCAGCAAAGAATTATGCCAACTTGTCGGTTGATAATGATAGTATCAATCACATAGGGATTGAATACATTGACTTAGGCTGCAGGTATTTTGCACTTGAGGATTATTCTTTGTCATCTGCATGTTTCACAAAAGGTGCTGAGTGTTTGGAGACAATACATAGTCTCAAAGAGAATGAGCTATCTTATAGCAATTATTATGGTTTGTTGGCTTCTTTGGCATTTTATGCAGGTTTTCAATACTCTCGCTCTTTTGTTTTGATAAAAAAGTTAGAGGAAGAAACTCCGATAGCATCTTTGCTAAGTCTGTTTCTGAAACGAAACTTTAGTGAACTAACAGACGTTGTGTAGGAAATGGCAATTAGCCAAGGTTATAATGACAATCAATTATCCAAAGCAGATGATGTAGAAGAGTCTTGTGGTAAAGTCTTTGAAATAAGCATCGCAAAAAGTCTATATAGTATCATCCAATATTTCTACACAGGTGAAGATTCTTTAATAGATACAGCTAAAGAAAAACTTAATGCTCTGCTAGATATTGCCAAATTGGAAAATCTTGTGGATTTATGGTGGATAGTTAGACTCATTCTCATTATTGTTGACGGATTTACCCAATCATCCTTATGGAATATGCTTGGGGCATACATGAACTTGAAAGAAGACAATTCATTGGCAAGACGGTATGTTTTGTCTTTAATATATAAGCAAGTGCCTGTAACAGAACTGTTCCTGTCACAAAGAGCTGTTTTGCCTCAACTTTTCTCAACAGAACAATCTGGAGTAATTGTCAGCATTCCAACAAGCAGCGGTAAAACGAGAATAGCAGAAATGGCTATCTTGAATACAATCATAGAAAATCCTGAAGGTAAAATACTATATATAGCACCATTCCGCTCATTGGCATACGAAATAGAGAATTCCTTAGGGGATTTGTTTGCTGCTGCAAAGATTATAGTGTCACATCTATATGGTGGTAGTTTGTTTACAAGCTTGGATGTGGAAGAAATCTCTGAGGCAAACATTGTTATCGCCACACCAGAGAAAGTGAAAGCCATATTTAGATGTCAACAAGATTTTTTCAAGGATTTATCTTTGGTCATCATGGATGAAGGACATTTGCTCGGTGGGGATAAAAGGCAAGTTGGCAATGAAATTTTCTATGAAGAATTGAGAAACTTTCTGAAAGATTTTGAATGTAAGTATCTTTTGCTTTCTGCTGTATTGCCAAATACTGACGACTTGGCAAAGTGGCTAACAGATTCAGCCAATAACACGTATCACACGGATTGGCGTCCATCAAAGCAGATTTGTGGTATATTAAACTGGGATGGAGTCTCTGTTAGTATGGATTGGTATAAAGGCAATGTCATATCGTCCTTCAATCGTAATTTTGTAGTAAGATATGAATTGCCAAGAAAACCAAGGGAAAGAAAAAAACATTACTATCCAAAGAATAAAGCTGAGGCTATAGTGGAAACTGCACGAAAATTGGAATCCTTTGGTTCTACGTTAATATATGTACCAATAAAGAAAAGCTGTCTCACTTATGCTAAAGCTTACGCTAAAAGTTTGGAAGCAGAACAACCTTACGTTTTTAAAGACAATTTGGAGCATAGAATATTCGAATTAGTTTGTAAAGAAACCTATAGTATCCCTACAATTTATGATTATGCAACTAAAGGTATATTCTATCATAATGCCGATTTGTTCACAGACGTAAGAATTACATTAGAAAAGTTGATGCAGAGTGAGCATCCACGTGTTATCATAGCCACATCAACATTGAGCCAAGGGGTAAATTTGGGTGTTTCTACGGTTATCCTGTCTTCTGTGCTTAAAGCTCGTAAGCTCATTTCTAATAGGGATTTCTGGAATTTGGCTGGGCGTGCAGGTAGAGCATTTGTTGATGAAGAAGGAAAAATTCTTATTGCTTTTGAATATGATCAAAAGCAAAAGAAATGGCAAAATGAACGCAGAAAAAACAATATAATAAAAGAATACTTTGAAAATTCAAATTTAGACTCTGTTACAAGCGGTCTTCTTGAGATTATATCTATCATACATAATATTGCAGATGAAACAGGTACGACATTCGGCAATTTGCTTGAGCTGATTGCTGACAACAAACCGCTACCAACTATTGATAATACCTCGGATGTGGAGGGTCTAATGTCTGAATTGGATGATTGTTTGCTTTCTATGCATGTTAACTATAGTGAAGATAAAATGAGCCTTAATTGGATTGAAGTCATTTTTTCTAAATCCCTTGCTTATATTCAAGCATCAAAAGGCACTATAGAAAATGTTTCTCCAGATAATGTAATTTCATTTGTAAAGTCTAGGGTTACTGGTATATTAAAGAGAATTGATGGACGAGATAATTGGGAACATCTTATCCAGTCAGGTCTTCCTCTTCAAAAGAGCATTGAATTAGACTTAATATTTGTTGATATAGTGAACCTTGTTATAGATTATCGGTTGTCTGATAAAACTATTGAAGACAAGGTACTATTGCTAAAGAATATAGAGACTCTTATCTCGAATCAGCCGAACTTTAATGATAAATACATAGGCTTGGAACGAATCGATGAGATTCGGGAAAAGTGGTTGAAAGGAACACCTTTATGTGAGATAACCTCTTCAAATAAGGATGAAATAGTAGCAATACAGAATTATTACTCTTATGAATTACCGTGGTTTCTAAATGGAATGGCAAGTATGATAAGGGCTGATGAGGAATATGACGAAGATATGGCAAATGTTTTGTCGGAATTAGCATTACTTGTGGAAACTGGTTTGCCAAACAAAAGAGCCGTTAAAATTTACAGGAGTGGTATTCGCTCACGTGCATGTGCTACAGAATTTTCAGAACACATGTCAGGCATCTTCTTTGGAGAATATTATCCAAGTTCTTTAGTAAAATCTGAAATAATACAGCTATCTCCTTCTTGGAACAATCTTTCAGGACGAGGAAAGGCCTGGGTGGAAATATTGAAAGCAGAGCGTAACATAACACAAGCCAATAAAATATCTCCAATTTCACCTTTTAGCATAAAGGGTGATAAAAAAGGACTTACAATGTTTAAGGTACGCACCATTGATGGAGAGAAATATTTTATATCATTGGATTTGGATAAAGTAATAGCAATGAAACCAAGTAAGAGAGATTTCTCACAAGTAGAACATCTCAAAGGCATCTATTTTAAATACAATACTGAAATCAATGAATATGAGATGAAGGTTTTGAATCCATATATAAAGGTTAAAACAAAGTAAATTATTACATCAATTATGGCAAAAGAACAGATTGCATTTATATATTTGTCAGATTTTCATCCTCGCAATGCACATATGACGTCTATTCTGGATCTTTTAGCCTTATTATGTTGAGTAAAGAAGTTAAGTGTTATCATAATGAATACAGTTTGGATAAATATCACGATACCTATCCTTGCAGCTTTGCTAGGAGGAATTGTTGGTGCTTGGTTTAATAATTTGTTCTTGCAGCATAAGACAAATAAGGTGCGCAATATTGCCCTAAGAGGATTGCGAGTATTTAGGAAGTATGCCAAGGATGGACAGACTTATGATACTGCAGCCTCAGACTTTAATAACGAGTTAAATATCGTGGAAAAGCGTGCTGTATTAGTGGCTTTATGTAAATTAGGTATTCCTGTTGTTAAGCCCGTGGATAATGTTTTCGATATAGCTCACATACGATTTGAACATATGGGAATATCCAAGGAAACACTATGCCTGATGACTGAACAAATTAATAAAGGAAATTGTGATACTATGTTCTTCTCTGATGTAGATGAGTATTTCTCGTCAAACAGTAGGTTGTATGCTACTCGTGCAGTAGCCAAGAAATATGTAGATATAGATTTGTCAAAGAGTAGATTAGATAAGAATAATCAACAGATAATCCATCCGGACATAGCTACCAATCTTTTCACTCCTGGAGAATTAAACATATTATATGTATTCCGTTATCATACAAATTTGGATACCTATTTTGATGGAGCAGGAAATGCAAAACAGTATAGAATGCAGCAACTTAAAAAGGAAATAGATTTAGGCTTATGGGATACTTATTTGTTTTGGGATTGGGAGGCTTACCAGAATCTGAGAAATCAAAATAATATGGCTGTTGTCTTTGCCAATGTGATGCAGAATAACTCAGCACAGCAATGCTCAACTCAGATTGATAATAAAGATAGAGTAGAGGTTAGTGTACAACAAACTTCTGATAATCATTAGTATGCTGGTGAAAACAGATAAAAGTAATAATTTTAGAGTAAGCTCTTCAATTTATGGCTTTATTTAGCATGAAGTTTTTTGCTGAAGAATTTAAATCCCTTCCTCAAACGGAAAAGTTACATGACATATGCACTGCCTACCTTGAAGGTTATTTTTATGCTAAGATAACAGAATATCTCATTACCAGTAAGATTCTGAGTCCTAATCTTGATAAGCTCAAGAAGGCGGCAGTTGAATGTATGAAAGATTACATCGAACACTCTGATTATTCTACAGAAGAGAAAGAGGAACTGAAAAAGAACTATGAGCGTTGGGCTGACGTGACTTTGAAGGGAATTAAGCAAAGGTTGCGTGATAGTAACAAATTGCATGAATAAGCAAGATACCAAAAATCCTAATTGAAGAATTCAACATTGGCTTTGCCGACAATTCAACACTCAACATTGCCGTTGGCTTCAATTCACAATTGGCCAACTCTCAATCGCATGCGTAGCAGCGAATAACTCAACACTCAACATTCAAAACTCAAAATTCCTAATTGGCATTGTTGAGCGAAGAATTTTCGTGCCAACGAGAGTAGAACCAAACTTGTTTAAGCTATGCCGAGTGCAGCCGAAAATCACTTGTGTGTAAAATGTATGAAATACTTAACAACCAAGTGAAATTTTTAACAACTCAATATATAGGCACTTTTACAAGTGCCTATACAAAGGCTATGCCCTAAATTGAGTACTAACATCTTATGTGTTCAATAACTATAAAAAATAGCTTATGCAAGAACAATCACAACAAAGACTGAAGTCTCTTTCTATTACAGGATTGAGACGATTAAAGAATTTAAATATTTCTTTTGAAGACAAATACGTTACAGGTATTTTCGGTGTAAATGGTTGTGGTAAAACAACTTTATTGTATGCACTCCTTTGTCTTTATAACCAAAAGAATTCTGCTTCCCAGTTTAATTTTGGTAAGCGTATCCGCGATGCTAGTGTATACAGTCAAAAAAA
>UMGH01048941.1_pt1 | contig 13714 bp, 9 predicted proteins | sample 1965231 | NCBI WGS metagenome assembly UMGH01 (sample SAMEA4836068, study PRJEB28245) | human gut metagenome | biome: gut microbiome; material: fecal sample | place: Denmark | collected 2008 | reverse complement strand
TCCGACGGCTCACACACGATGATGCGCTTCGGGCGCTTCAGCATCGCACAGATCAACGTGCAGATGCCCGTAGGTCCGGCACCGACAACCAGCACCGTGTCGTCGGGCGTAATCTCACTTATGCGAGCCGCCCAAAATCCCGTGGCAAGTACATCGCCAACAAACAGAGCCTGCTCGTCGGTCACGCTGTCGGGAATGCGGTTCAAGCCCTGCGACGCCAACGGCACACGCACATATTCCGTCTGTCCGCCGTCGATACGACAACCGAGAGCCCATCCGCCATGAGGAGAAGTGCAGTTGTTGACATAGCCGTGCCTGCAGTAGAAGCACTCACCGCAGAAGGTTTCCACATTGACGGTCACACGGTCGCCTACCTTCACGCCTTCCACGTCGGCGCCTACTGCTTCCACCACGCCGACCATCTCATGGCCGACAGTGATGCCCGGCACCGCTCTCGGCACACTCCCATGCTTTATATGCAGGTCGCTTGAACAGATGCTGCCGAGAGTCACACGGACAATGGCGTCTGTCGCTTCCTGCAGCTCTGGTTTAGGCTTGTCAATCAAGGCAAACTTGCCCTTCTCTATGTATGTATATGCTTTCATTCTGAATATAATGTTACTGATATTTTGCTCTCACCGCCTTTGGCAGCTTGCTGACTATAAGCTCATACGACTCTTTTATCCACGCCGTTACGGTTTCTGCGGCAAGTTGCCCATAATACACGTCGCTCCAATGCTTCTTGTTCCAATGAAACGCAGGAGTCACCGCCGCATATCGCTCGCGCAACGCCTCGTTTCTCTCCGGAGTCAGTTTGCATGCGAACCTCAACGCTCCGCTGTCCATATCATAGCGTCCACCACCCAGCCAAAGGCACAGAAAAATCTTGCCTTCAACACGAAAGGTGACAACGTCATCGCCAAAAGGCTGATCCTCAGTCACGCCAAACAAAGACAAAGCGTATTCCCTGACCTGCTCGATATCCATAAAGCATTATTCTTTTCTTTCTTCCGGAGGGACACATGGAGGTTCTTCCTCATATTTCGGCGACGCTCCGTAGCGATTTTCGCCCTCCGCACTGTCCTGGCAAAAGAATATTATCATCACAATCTGATATACAGAAACTATGCCACAGAAAAATATATACTTGCCAAATACCACAAACGGAGTAATGGTGTCCTCAAAATCATCCATCGTCATAAAGCTAAGAACATCCGAGACACACATTGAGACAATAATGATTGTGGCCACTACAGGGAAAAACATCCACCATCCGCTGCGTCCCGTGTCGTGCAACCGTCTGATTGATATAGGTATGGACACAAGCCAAAACAGAGGAAGGAAATTTGATATGAAATAGGCAACCAGCATAGCCCACCAAAACTCAGACCGGCGGGAGCGTCCCTTTGTTTCAAAAATTCGCTTTGTGGCAAGCGACAATGCATCCTGAAAAGAAAGCTGTTCGTGTACAATCATAATATCACAGATTTTTATGTTTTATTTGCAAATTTAGCACATTTCAGCGATTTTCAGATGTGGGCAGCACCTTTTTTTCCTTTTGTCATTTAAAAGACGTAACTTTGCAGCCGAATTAAATTTAAAAACTTATTGATTATGTCAACTTACACAGAAGACAAACGGAAAGTGACTACTCGCCGCCTGCTCGAAATGAAGCAGCGCGGAGAAAAAATATCTATGCTTACAGCCTACGATTTCTCGATGGCGAAACTCATCGACGAGGCTGGAATGGACGTGATTCTCGTTGGCGACTCCGCCAGCAACGTGATGGCTGGAAACGTGACCACTCTGCCGATGACGCTCGACCAGATGATTTATCACGGCAAGTCGGTGATGCGTGGCGTGAACCGCGCGCTCGTGGTTGTAGACATGCCTTTCGGAACATACCAGGGCAACTCTAAAGAGGCTTTGGCTTCGGCCATCCGCATCATGAAGGAAACACATGCCGACTGCGTGAAGCTCGAGGGCGGCGCCGAAGTGCGCGAGTCGATTGAGCGCATCCTGTGCGCCGGCATTCCCGTGATGGGTCACCTCGGACTGACACCACAGTCAATCAACAAATTCGGGTCATACACCGTGCGTGCCCGCGAAGAGGCTGAGGCAAACAAACTTATCGAAGACGCCAAACTGCTGCAAGAGATTGGATGCTTTGCAATCGTGCTTGAGAAAATCCCCGCCACATTGGCAAAAAAAGTGGCAGAAATGCTTGAAATTCCTATCATCGGCATCGGTGCCGGAGGCGGTGTCGACGGACAGGTGCTCGTGATGCACGACATGCTCGGCATCAACAAGGGATTCTCGCCTCGCTTCCTGCGCCGCTACGCTGATGTGGGCACAATCATCACCGACGCTGTGGCAAAATACATCGAGGACGTGAAGACCTCTGATTTCCCCAACGAAAAGGAACAATACTAATCAGCAACACTCACAAACAACAACCGCGGAAAGCCTATGCCCTCCGCGGTTATTGTTTTTATACTGTTCCGTCAAATATTGCCCTGTGCCGGTTCCGACGGAATTTCATTGCCGTTGTTGTCAAGCTCGATTTCTTCCTCGGGCATATCAATGTCTTCAACATCGGTGCTGTCAACATCAGTAGTGTCGGAAGGCGCCACATAGCCCTGACAGTTGTACGGGCGGTCGTCGACCCTCAGTCCGGGCCACGGCTTGTCGGAAATCTTTCCACGATATTTCGCAGCCAATTGCGGGTCGCGCAACACTTTCTCCATAAAATAGCCAAACGCAGGCAGCGCCGTGTGGCTACCCTGCCCCATCCGTCCGCTGCGGAAATGCACGCTGCGGTATTCTCCTCCACACCAGCATCCGGCAACAAGGTTTTTCGTCACGCCCACATACCAGCCGTCACTGTTGTTTGACGTAGTGCCTGTCTTGCCTCCGAAATTGGTGTCGAAATGATGGATGTCGTAGCTCCACAAGGCTTGCGACGTGCCTCCCGGCTCCGTCATACCAGCCAGCAGCATCTGCTGCATCAAGAAAGCCGACTCCTCGCTGATTGCCTGCTCGTTTTTCGGTTCAGCCACATAAAGCACATTGCCGTCTTTGTCCTCGATGCGGGTGACAAATTCCGGCACGTTGTGCCTGCCCTTGTTCATCACCGTGCAGTAGGCGTCGACCAGTTCGAGCAGAGTGACATCCTCCGTGCCGAGCGGCATTGCCGGAGTTTCTTTTATCGGAGAGGTGATGCCCAGTTTATGAGCCACGTCGGCAACGCGGTTCAAGCCCACCTCATGCGCCACCGAGACAGCCACCGAGTTGATCGAATTTGAGAACGCGTGCTTCAGCGACATCGCTCCGCCGGTATAGTATCCGTTGGCATTGCGCGGAGTCCACTTCGTCGGCTTGCCGTCTTTGTCGAATGCGTCATACTGCTTCCACTCGTCCACACGGTCGTCGCACGGGCCGAGTCCAGCCTCCATCGCGGCTGTGTAGACACACAGTTTGAATGTGGATCCCGGCTGACGCTCAGCGGTCACCTTGTCATATTGCCAATGATTATAGTCAATATCGCCGACCCAGGCCTTGACAGCGCCTGTTTCAGGCTCCATCGCCACAAATGCGCAATGCAGGAACTTCACCATATACCTGATGGAGTCCATCGCACTCATCATTTCCGTGCGCACCTGGTCGGGAGCATTGTAGTCAAACAACTTCACGCGGTGAGGCAGATTCATATAATAATTCACCGAATCAGGGTCGTCGGGATAACGTGCCGACAACTGCTTGTAGTAGTCAGTTCTTTTGGCGATGTCCTCAATAAATCCCTTCTTCTCCTCGCGGTTCTCGTCGCGCCACGGATTCTCATTGCCCCAGTCGGACCTGAAATTGCGCTGCACCTGCTGCATGTGCTTCATCACAGCCTCCTCGGCATACTTCTGCATACGCGAGTCGATGGTCGTGTAGATGCGCAGTCCATCGCCATAGAGATCCTTGTCATTGTCCTTGCACCATCCATTCTGCAGCTCATCGGCAAGCACGTCGCGGAAATACGGTGCCTTGCCGTCGGTAGGCTTCACAGGCGTATATTTCAGTTCTATCGGCAGCTCGCTCAGCGAGTCATACTCCTCGTGCGTAAGAAACTTCTTGCGCAACAAGTTGCTCAACACCACATTGCGGCGGCTCTTTGAATTCTTCGGATTAAGACGCGGATTGTAGGTCGTAGTGGCCTTCAGCATACCGACAAGCACAGCCGACTCCTCCGTCTTCAGCTGCATCGGCGTCGTGTTGAAATAAGTCTTCGCCGCCGTGCGGATGCCGAAAGCATTGCTGCCGAAATCCACCGTGTTGAGATACATCGTCAGAATCTCCTTTTTTGTATAGAACATCTCCAGTTTGACAGCCGTCACCCATTCCTTCGTCTTCATCACCAACAGACGCACGCCAGGTATAAATCCAGTGAGTCCGGTGGAATACTCCGTGCGTGTGCGGAACATATTCTTGACCAGCTGCTGAGTAATCGTGCTCGCTCCACGCGCCTCGTGGTGCACAGCCATATCCTTCATCGCAGCCGCCACACCCTGAAAATCTATGCCGTGGTGGGAATAGAAACGCTCATCCTCCGTCGACACCAACGCGTTGATGAGCATTGGCGAAATCTCGTCATATTCAACAGGTATACGGTTCTCGCGATAGTAACGTCCGAGCACCTTGCCGTCGGCACTGTAGACAATCGACGCTTCATCTTGTTTGGGATTGGCTATGTCATATAAGCTCGGCGATTTTCCGAAAAGCCACAAGAAATTGATGTCGACCAATATCAAATAAAGGACAAACGACACCACCACCGTGGCACACACAATACCCACTTTTCCATACCAACGCGCCTGCTTGTAAGTGCGCCGATACCAATTCCACATTTTGACGCAGCCGCGCCAAATGTAACGGAGCAACACAAGCACTCGCCTAAGAAGCCCCTTCAAAAAATTTGGTTTCATCCGGTTGTTGTTTTATCAACTGCAAAGATAGTGCAAGGTGAGTGAAAAACATTCAAACTTGTTTGAAAATGTTTTGCCAAACCGCAGCCTATTTTATTGAAAGTAGTGCAAGGTGAGTGAAGCGCAAAACAAATTTATTTGATTTTGCGTTTCCGAACCGCAGCCTATCTTTCAATAAAACAATCATCCGCACGCAGCAATTCCGACTGTTATGCCACATTTCAGCTGTATTCGCTTTCTTTTTGCTATTTTCAACGTATTTGCAAAACTTTTTTCCACAACAACGACTATTTTTGTCGCATTTAGTTTGCAGGCTTAATGTTTTTCCATATCTTTGCAGTCAAAATGTAAGCAAAGAAGAGAAAAAAGCGGGATTATGAAAGAAAATTTGAACAAAAACAATCTTTTTTCCAAGAAGATAGACCAAAAAGACTATCCAAGTCACCAGCCCTTGGGGCTGTATGACTCTTCCTACGAACACGATGCATGCGGTGTGGGCATGCTCGTCAACATCAATGGTGACAAATCCCACGAACTGGTCGATGCAGCCCTGACAGTGCTTGAAAACATGAAGCACCGCGGCGCAGAGGGTGCCGACAACAAGACAGGCGACGGCGCCGGGATTATGATTCAGATTCCACACGAATTCATTCTTCTTCAAGGCATTCCAGTGCCAGAGAAAGGCAAATACGGCACCGGACTGGTGTTTCTGCCGAAAGACGAGAAACGCCAAGCCGCAATTATGGGAATCGTGATTGAAGAAGTGGAGCGGAGGGACTGCAGTTGATGCACATGCGCAATGTGCCCGTACGCTCAGAGATTCTCGGCAAAGACGCCCGCGACACAGAACCCGACATAAAGCAGATTTTCATTACCGGAGTTACCGACACCGACACTTTTGAACGCACGTTATATCTTGTGCGCAAACGCATCGAGCGCCGCATCGACGACAAGGACTTCTATATCGTGTCGCTGTCAAGCAAGAACATCATTTATAAGGGTATGCTCTCGTCAACCCAGGTGCGCGAGTATTTCAAAGACCTCACACAACCATATTTCACAAGCGGGCTGGCGTTGGTGCACTCCCGCTTCAGCACCAACACGTTTCCAACCTGGAGTTTGGCACAGCCGTTCCGTCTGCTGGCGCATAACGGCGAGATCAACACCATCCGCGGCAACCGCGCCTGGATGGAGGCAAGAGAAAGCGTGCTGTCGACGCCGGCGTTGGGCAACGTCAAGGACATACGTCCAATCATCCAACCGGGCATGAGCGACTCCGCCTCGCTCGACAATGTGCTGGAATTCTTCGTAATGTCGGGACTAAGTCTGCCGCACGCCATGGCAATGCTCGTGCCGGAGTCGTTCAACGACAAGAATCCTATCAGCGAGGATTTGAAAGCGTTTTATGAATACCACTCCATCCTTATGGAACCGTGGGACGGACCGGCGGCACTTCTTTTCAGCGATGGGCGTTATGCCGGCGGAATGCTCGACCGCAACGGTCTGCGTCCGGCGCGCTATCTGATTACGAAAGGCGGTATGATGGTGGTTGCGAGCGAGGCTGGAGTAATCGACATCGAACCTGCCGACATCGAAGAAAAAGGGCGTCTGCAACCTGGCAAAATTCTGCTTGTCGACACACAGGAAGGCAAGATATACTATGACGGCGAGCTGAAAGCGCAGCTTGCCGCCGCACGCCCGTACCGACAATGGCTGTCGACAAACCGCATCGAGCTGCACACGCTACGCAGCGGACGCAAAGTGGACAATGCCGTCAGTCTCTTCGGTAGAAAGCTGCGTGCTTTCGGATTCACGCGCGAAGACGTGGAACGCACCATAAAGCCTATGTGCGTGAACGGGTCGGAGCCTACTGCCTCTATGGGCAACGACACGCCGCTTGCCGTGCTGAGCAGCCGTCCGCAACTGCTGTTCAACTACTTCCGTCAGCAGTTTGCTCAGGTGACCAACCCCGCCATAGACCCAATCCGCGAACAGCTGGTGATGTCGCTGACAGAATATATCGGCGCTGTGGGCATGAACATCCTTTTGCCAAGCGAGTCGCACTGCAAGATGGTGCGTCTGCCCCACCCCGTGCTGACCAACACCCAGCTCGACATTCTCTGCAATATCCGATACAAGGGATTCAACACCGTGAAGCTGCCAATGCTGTTTGATGCGGCAAAAGGCACCGCCGGGCTGCAGGAAGCCATCTATGAGCTGTGCCGCCGCGCCGAGGCATCGGTCGACGACGGTGTGAACTACATAATACTGACCGACGAGGGCGTCGACCGCGACCATGTGGCAATTCCGTCGTTGCTGGCGGTGAGTGCTGTGCACCATCATCTGATTTCGGTGCAGAAACGTGTGCAGACCGCTCTTATCGTCAAGAGCGGAGAGATCAGGGAGGTGATGCATGCCGCACTGCTGCTTGGCTATGGAGCAAGCGCCATCAACCCTTATATGGCATTCGCCGTGCTCGACGACCTGGTGAAGCGCGGCGATGTGCAGATGAACTACGAAACGGCTGAAAGCAACTACATCAAGGCTCTTTGCAAGGGTCTCTACAAAATAATGAGCAAGATGGGCATCAGCACCATCCGTTCCTACCGCGGAGCAAAGATTTTCGAGGCTGTAGGAGTCAGCGAGGAGCTGCTGCGCAACTATTTCGGAACACAGACATCGTCCATCGGAGGTATCCGCCTGAAGGAAATCGCCGACAGCTACACGCATTTCCACGATGATGGCTTCTCCATCAAAGACGAAGACGAGATTCTGCCAAACATCGGGCAGTTCTCATATCGCAAAGACGGCGAGCGCCACGCCTGGAATCCTGAAACGATTGCACTGCTGCAGCTTGCCACCCGTCAAGGCAACTACAATAAATTCAAAGAATTCACAGCCGCCGCCGACCACAAAGCAGAACCGATATTTCTGCGCGACTTCTTCACGTTCAAGAAAAATCTGATTCCGATTGACGAAGTGGAGCCGGTAGAAGAAATTGTAAAGCATTTCGTAACTGGAGCAATGTCGTTTGGAGCCATCAGCAAGGAAGCCCACGAGGCGCTTGCCCTGGCAATGAACCGACTCGGCGCACGCAGCAATACGGGCGAAGGCGGTGAGGACAGCAGCCGCTTCCACGAGGCGGTCGACGGAGTGTCGCTGTCGAGCAAGACAAAGCAGATTGCCTCCGGCCGCTTCGGCGTCACAACGGAATATCTGGTCAACGCCGAGGAGATTCAAATAAAGGTGGCACAGGGAGCGAAACCCGGCGAGGGAGGACAATTGCCCGGATTCAAAGTCAATGAGGTGATTGCCCGCACACGCCACTCCATTCCAGGCATCTCACTCATCTCTCCGCCACCGCACCACGACATTTACTCAATCGAAGACCTCGCGCAACTGATTTTCGATCTTAAGAATGTCAATCCGCGCGCAGCCATCAGCGTGAAACTCGTGGCGGAAAGCGGTGTCGGCACCATCGCGGCGGGTGTGGCAAAGGCAAAGGCCGACCTGATTGTAATCTCAGGAGCCGAGGGAGGCACAGGAGCGTCGCCGGCTTCATCGATGCGGTATGCCGGAATCTCGCCTGAGATTGGTCTGAGCGAGACGCAGCAGACGCTCGTGCGCAACGGGCTGCGCGGCAAAGTGCGCCTTCAGACCGACGGCCAAATGAAAACCGGACACGACATCGTGAGCATGGCGTTGCTCGGCGCCGAGGAATTTGGATTCGGCACGACAGTGCTTATCGTATTGGGATGCGTGATGATGCGCAAATGCCACTCAAACACCTGCCCTATGGGCGTTGCCACACAGAATCCTGAACTGAGGGCACACTTCCGCGGACATGCCGACCACGTGGTCAACTATTTCCGTTTTCTCGCCGAAGAGGTGCGTGAATATCTTGCAGAGATGGGATTCCGGAAATTCAACGACATCATAGGCCGCACCGATTTGATTGAGATAAACAAAGCAGTCAGCCAGAAGTCAGAGCTGCTCGACTTCTCCCGCCTGCTGCATAAAGAAAGCGGAGACGCAAGCATACGCCACACAGAAGCGCAGATGCACGACATCGACAGCGTGCTCGACCGCACAATCATAACAGCCTCCGATCCAGCTATCAGCGACGGCAAAGAAGTGTCGCTCGAATATGCAATCGCCAACACCGACCGCGCTGTAGGCGCGATGCTGTCGGGATTGATTGCCGACAAATTCGGCAACGAGGGTCTGCCCGACGAGAGCATTTCCGTCAGATTCAAAGGCTCTGCCGGACAAAGCTTCGGAGCGTTTCTCGCCCATGGCATAAGCTTCAAGCTTGAAGGCGAGGCCAACGACTATCTCGGCAAAGGACTCAGCGGCGGACGCATCGCCGTGGCCCCCCCAGTCAGAAGCCATTTCGCGGCAGAGAAAAACACCATTGCCGGCAACACGCTCCTTTATGGAGCCACAAGCGGCGAGGTTTATATCAACGGCCGTGTCGGCGAACGTTTTGCCGTGCGCAATTCAGGTGCCATTGCCGTTGTTGAAGGTGTCGGCGACCACTGTTGCGAATATATGACCGGCGGACGCGTTGTGGTGCTTGGAGCAACCGGACGCAATTTCGCAGCCGGCATGAGCGGCGGCGTGGCATACGTTTGGGATCCCGACCGCAAGTTTGACTACTTCTGCAACATGGAGATGGTTGAACTCTCGCTCATCGAAGACTCCACGGCACGCAAGGAGCTGCACGAGCTCATTCGTCAGCACTACCGCTACACCGGCTCGGCGCTGGCACGCCAGATGCTTGATGAATGGAACCGGTATGTCGACGACTTCATACAGGTGACACCTATCGAATACAAGCGGGTGCTTGCCGAGGAACAGATGCTCAAACTACAACAGAAAATCGCCGAGGTGCAGCGTGACTATTAACTTATTTCCCCAACCGATAAAACGAAACAACATATATGGGTAATCCTAAGGCTTTTCTTACCGTACCACGCCAGGAGGCGGGCTATCGCCCCATCCACGACCGTATCCGTGACTTCGGAGAAGTGGAACAAACCCTCAACACATCCGAACGCCGCCTGCAGGCATCCCGCTGCATGGACTGCGGCGTGCCGTTCTGCCACTGGGCATGTCCACTTGGCAACCGCCCTCCGGAATTTCAAGACGCCATCTACAGAGGCAACTGGCACGAGGCTTATGAAATACTGTCGCTGACCAACGATTTTCCGGAATTCACCGGACGCATATGCCCAGCCCTGTGCGAGAAGAGCTGTGTGCTTAAACTTGCCGTCGACGCTCCTGTCACCATCCGCGAAGACGAGGGCGCAATTGCCGAGACAGCATTCCGCGAAGGATATGTGGTGCCGCGGCAGTATCAACGCAACGGCAAAAAAGTGGCGGTAGTGGGCAGCGGTCCTGCCGGACTGGCAACAGCCAACCAATTGAACCGCCGCGGCTACGACGTCACCGTGTTCGAACGCCGCGAGGCTGTTGGAGGGCTGCTCCGCTTCGGCATTCCCAATTTCAAGCTCAACAAAGCCATCATAGACCGCCGCGTCGATGTGATGAAGGCAGAAGGCATAACTTTTGAGGTGAATGCCGACATCGACATACTCAATCTTCCCAAGGGATTCGATGCCTATGCCGTCTGCACAGGCACCCCCCAGGCGCGCGACCTCAACATTCCCGGACGCGACCTCAACGGTGTGCATTTCGCGCTCGACCTGCTGAGCCAACAAAACCGGGTGCTTGCCGGACAGACATTCTCAGCCGACGAGCGGGTGACGGCAAAAGGCAAGCGAGTGCTGGTAATCGGCGGAGGCGACACCGGCAGCGACTGCATAGGCACGAGCATCCGTCAAGGCGCCGTGGCTGTGACGCAGATTGAAATCATGCCGAAGCCTCCGGTAGGCAACAACCCAGCCACCCCATGGCCACAGTGGCCGCAAGTGCTGCGCACAAGTTCGAGCCATGAGGAAGGCTGCGAGCGAAGGTGGTGTCTGTCGTCGACCAGATTCATCGGCAAGGACAACATTGTCATCGGAGTGGAGGTGGAGGAAGTGGAATGGACGCCAAACCCCGAAGGCGGACGCCCGCTGATGAAACCCACCGGCAAAAAGGAAGTCATCGACGCTGACCTTGTGTTGCTCGCCATGGGATTTCTTAAGCCCCAGCAACCCGAATTGCCCGACAACGTGTTTGTGGCAGGCGACGCAGCCACAGGAGCAAGTCTTGTGGTGCGGTGCATTGCCGCCGGACGCCAAGCGGCAGCCGACATCGACAAATATCTTAAAACCAAACAAGTCTAAAAAAAACGATACTATCATGTGTGGTATAGCAGCAATCTTCAACATCAAGAGCGACGTTTCGGCCTTGCGTCCCAAGGCATTGGCAATGTCAAAAAAAATACGCCACCGCGGTCCTGACTGGAGCGGCATCTATTGCGGCAAGTCGGCCATTCTCGCCCACGAACGTCTTTCAATCGTCGACCCCGAAAGCGGCGGCCAACCATTGTTCTCCCCCGACCGCAAGCAGATTCTTGCAGTCAACGGCGAGATTTACAACCACCGCGACATCCGCCAGCGCTACGAAGGCAAATACGACTTTGCCACAGGGTCTGACTGCGAGGTGATCCTTGCGCTCTACCGCGACAAAGGCATCGACTTTCTCGAAGACCTCAACGGCATCTTCGCCTTCGCACTGTATGATGAGGAAACCGATGATTTCCTCATTGCCCGCGACCCCATAGGCGTGATTCCGCTCTACATAGGCCATGACAACGAAGGGCGCGTGTACTGCGCCAGCGAGCTCAAAGCCCTTGAAGGCTTCTGCGACGAGTATGAGCCATTTTTGCCAGGACATTACTACCGCGGCAGCGAAGGCAAGATGGTCCGCTGGTACAAACGCGACTGGATGAGCTACGATGCCGTCAAAGACAACACCGCCGATATAAAAGCCCTGCACGACGCCCTTGAAGACGCCGTCAGACGGCAGCTGATGAGCGACGTGCCCTACGGTGTGCTGCTTTCCGGAGGACTCGACAGTTCGGTAATTTCCGCCATTGCCAAAAAATTTGCCGCACGCCGCATTGAGACCGACGACAAGAAAGAGGCATGGTGGCCTCAACTCCACTCTTTTGCCGTAGGATTGAAAGGCGCGCCCGATTTGGCAAAAGCCCGTGAAGTGGCAGACTATATAGGCACCGTGCACCACGAAATCAACTACACTATCCAGGAGGGTCTCGACGCCGTGCGCGATGCGATATATTTCATCGAGACCTACGATGTCACCACCGTTCGCGCCTCCACGCCGATGTATCTGCTCGCCCGCGTAATCAAGAGCATGGGCATAAAGATGGTGCTCAGCGGCGAAGGCGCCGACGAAGTGTTTGGAGGCTACCTTTACTTCCACAAAGCACCCGACGCACGCGCATTTCATGAAGAGACCGTGCGCAAGCTGTCGAAACTGCACCTCTACGACTGTCTGCGTGCCAACAAGTCGCTGTCGGCATGGGGCGTTGAAGGACGCGTGCCGTTTCTCGACAAAGAATTTCTTGACGTTGCGATGCGGCTCAATCCGGAATCCAAGATGTGTCCCGGCAAAACCATCGAGAAGCGCATAGTCCGCGAAGCCTTTGCCGACATGCTCCCAGAGAGCGTCGCTTGGCGACAGAAAGAGCAATTTTCCGACGGAGTGGGCTACAGCTGGATCGACACCCTCAAAGAAGTGACTGCAGCAGCCGTCACCGACGAGCAGATGGCGCATGCGGCAGAACGATTCCCCATCAACCCGCCGCAGAACAAGGAAGAATATTACTACCGCACCATCTTTGAAGGATATTTCCCGTCCGACAGTGCGGCTCGCAGCGTGCCGAGCGTGCCGAGCGTGGCATGCTCCACCGCCGAAGCCCTCGCCTGGGACGCCTCGTTCCGCGGTGTCAACGACCCCAGCGGCCGTGCCGTGGCGGGTGTCCACGACGATGCCTACACAAAGGAGCACACTGAAAAAGCCAACACTATATAGGCGTGGAAAGCCATCGGCCTCCGCAGCCACGGGAATGACTCGTTTTTATAGGTAAATACAAAAACCAGCATTCAAGATTTGTCAAAGTCAGGAAATAGTTTTGACGATTGCCCTGCGGCAATACTTTTATAGACAAAAGGACTGACACCCCGTGCCAGTCCTTTTGATTATATATGCTCAACGTAAAAAAGACGGAATACGTGAGCTCTGCGCCACGAAACAATGTCAACGCGCGATGCGGCTATTCTACCACTATCTTCCGTGTCTTGCCTGCCACGGTGACCTCAACTCCAGAAAAGCCACTTATGTTGCTGAATTCATTCCAGACTTCCGCCTGCTTATAGGCAGTGACAGATATAACTGGAACAATCAATTCGCAGTTAGTTTTATTGACTCTGTCAAACACTCCGGAGCCACACATTGGCGGAATTTCAGCCAACGATGTTATCTTCGACAAGTCGCTGCAACAAATGAAAGCACCATCTCCGATGCTCGCCACGCTGTCCGGCAATGTCAGTTCGGTCAAGCCGCTGCAACCATAGAAAGCATAATACCCAATGCTCGTCACGCTGTTCGGTATGACACTGTTTTTGCATCCAACAATCAATGTGTTGAATTCTGTATCAATTATTGAATTGCAATTATCTCGGGAGTCGTAGCAACTGTTTCCACTCTCTACTGTTATCTTTTCTAATCCGCTGCAATATGTGAAAGCAATATCCCCGATGCTCCTCACA